>Ga0209501_10003734_pt1 | contig 15033 bp, 8 predicted proteins | sample ArcticOcean_MG_C_4_FD_187434 | JGI IMG/M metagenome (GOLD analysis project Ga0209501, IMG submission 187434) | Marine microbial communities from western Arctic Ocean - ArcticOcean_MG_CB4_134 (SPAdes) (version 2) | ecosystem: Environmental > Aquatic > Marine > Oceanic | place: Arctic Ocean...
AGCCCATGATAATGTCACGATTTCCAGTTGCTGTTACGAAAATATCTCCCCATTTACAGGCTTCATCCATAGTAACAACTGAGTAGCCTTCCATTGCAGCCTGCAGGGCACAAATCGGATCAATTTCAGTTACAAAGACTTGAGCACCATACCCGCCCATGGATTGAGCACAACCCTTACCCACATCGCCAAATCCGCAGATCACCACTTTTTTCCCAGCGAGCATGACATCTGTAGCTCGTTTTATTCCATCAGCTAGAGATTCACGACATCCATATTTGTTGTCAAATTTAGACTTTGTAACTGAGTCATTTACATTAATGGCAGGCCATGGCAAACCGTTTTCTTTAAATAACTGGTGTAATCTATGAACTCCTGTTGTGGTTTCTTCGGAAACACCTTTAATTCCAGGGATCAACTCTTTTCGTTTTTCCAAAACTATTTGGGTCAGGTCTCCCCCATCATCTAATAAAAGATTTGGTCCTTCTCCATTAGGAAAATTAAGCGTCTGTTCGATGCACCACCAAAATTCATCTTCGGTTTCACCCTTCCATGCAAAAACACCATAACCTGCTTCTGCAATTGCTGCAGCAGCGTGGTCTTGTGTGGAATAAATATTACATGACGACCACCGAACTTCAGCACCCAATTCAATCAGTGTTTCAATGAGTACGGCAGATTGAATAGTCATATGAATACAGCCTGCAATTCGCGCACCTGCAAGTGGTTTGCTTTCCCTATATTGTTCCCGAAGTGCCATTAATCCAGGCATTTCAACTTCTGCCAACTGAATTTCTTTACGTCCAAATTCTGCTAGGCTAATATCTGCTACTTTGTAGTCATTGGTTTGATTCATAGTTTCTACTTCCATTGTTAAGTTATCCAACACTTTCCTCCAGTTTAATTTCTTGTTTTAATTGTTCAATTTTATCTGTTTTTTCCCAAGGTAAACCTTCTCTACCAAAGTGGCCATAAGCCCCTAGTTCCTTGTAAATATCTTTTTTCAACCCAAGCGAATTAATAATCCCAGATGGAGTTAAATTAAATACATTTTGAATAATATTTGTTAACTCTTCCTCCCTCAATACGCCGGTTCCAAATGTATCAACATTAATGGATACTGGTTCAGCAACTCCAATACTATATGCCAATTGAACTTCACATCGTTCAGCTAAATCTGCGGCTACAATATTTTTTGCAATATATCGCGTCATATAGCTGGCTGACCGATCAACTTTTGAGGGGTCTTTACCAGAAAAAGCACCTCCCCCATGACGAGCATACCCGCCATAAGTATCTACAATTATTTTCCGTCCTGTAAGACCTGTATCTGCTTCAGGTCCTCCAAGTACAAACCTGCCAGTGCCATTCACAATGAAATTTTCATCATAATCAATTTCATATTTATCAAGCACCGGAGTAATTACATTTTCAATTATTTCTTTTGTAATAAATGCATGTTCTTCCTCTTCATTAGAGTATGTATCTAACATGTCATCATGCTGGGTTGCTATGACAACTTTCGAAATAGAAATTGGAGTGAAACCATCATATTCAACCGTTACCTGAGATTTACCGTCAGGCCGTAGCCAGGACAGCGTTCCATTTTTTCGTACTTCTGCAAGTCTTTCTGTTAGACGATGTGATAATTGGATGGGCAAGGGCATGAGTTCGGGAGTTTCCTTACAGGCAAAACCAAACATTAAACCTTGGTCTCCTGCACCCTGTTCTTTATCATTAAGTTCATTAACTCCCTGGGCAATCTCTGGGCTTTGTTCATCAATATATAATTGTATCTCAACTGTATCAGCACTAAACTTTGAAGAATTATCTGTGTATCCAATTTTGCGAATCGTTTCTCTAACAATATTTTCATAGTCTGGATGATTATCTGTAGTAATTTCACCTGAAATTATTACCAAATTTGTAGTGGTGAGGGTTTCACATGCCACTCTTCCATTTGGATCATTTTTAAGAATTGCATCCAATATGGCATCGGATATTTGGTCACAGACCTTATCCGGGTGCCCTTCAGTTACAGATTCTGATGTAAATAGGTAGTTACTCATGGTATTTCATTTCCTTTCTAGACAGTTAATTTACGATAATTTATTTATTCAATTCCTTCAATACTTTTGTTACGGCACTCGCACCGCTCATGATGTAATAATGAATGCACATTATACCACTTTCCAATAATTCTTCACATTGCTTTAAACACCATTCAACACCAATTTCGCGAGTATGCTTTGGATCTTTCTCAATTGCTTCGGAAAGTTCCGTGGGAATGTTTACATAAAAGTTTTTTGGTATTGAGGTTAATTGTTTGGGATTATTAAGAATTTTTAACCCCGGAATAATTGGTACCGTTATACCCGCCTTTCTGCATTCATCCACAAAATGAAAAAAATCCGCATTATTAAAAAACATTTGTGTGACAATATAATCGGCACCTGCATCAACTTTTTGCTTCAAATATTCAATGTCTTTTTTGAGGTTTGGTGCCTCAAAATGTTTTTCAGGATACCCACCAACACCGATACATAAATCCACAGGATCTGCATTTATAATTTCATCCAGGTAAATACCTGACCGCAAATCATTCATCTGTTTCACCAAATCAGAAGCAAATACATTAACGGTACGTCCAACTTGAATCGGTTTTTTATAATTAGTCTCATCTCCGCGAACAGCCAAAATATTATGAATACCCAAATAATTTAGTTCAATAATTGCATCTTCGGTTTCTTCCCGTGTAAAACCCCGGCATAATAAATGGGCAACTGTATCAATTTTGAAGCGGTTCTGAATAATTCCGCATATGCTGATTGTCCCTGGTCTTTTTTTCCTTATACGCCGCTTTACCTCACCATCCGTATTCTCTTCGTAATATGCTTCTGCAGGGTGACTGGTAACATCAATAAATGGCGGATTAAAAGGCTCAAGGTCTTTAACAATATCAATAATTTCCTGGGCGCTTTTCCCCCTTATAGGAGGAATAATTTCAAAACTGAATAAAGGGTCTTTTGCATTGTCAATATGTTCAATTACTTTCATTTAACTCCTTATACTAATTCTTTTTCAAATTGACTACTTTCTTGTAGAAAGGGTGAAATGAACCGCTTAATTTTATTCCTACCCATTTTTTTTCTATCACAATAATCTAGGAATTGGTCATCAGAAATTTTCCCAATACTAAAATATTTTGACTCTGGATGTGAAAAATACCAACCACATACGGATGCTGGTGGATCCATAGCAAAATTTGAAGTGAGATTTATTCCTGTTTTTCTATCTGGATCTAAAATATTAAATAACATTTCTTTTTCCGAATGATCCGGACAGGCAGGATAGCCAGGTGCAGGTCGAATTCCATCATATTTTTCTTTCAACAAATATTCTAATGTCAGGTTCTCGTTGGGTGCATGCCCCCAATATTGTGTGCGTGTAAGTTCATGTAATTTTTCAGCAAATGCTTCTGCTAATCTATCTGCCAAAGCTTTAGCCATAATTGCATTATAATCATCATCATTAGCTTCAAAACCATCAACAATATTGTCTAATCCAATTCCAGTCGTTATCGCAAAAGTACCTAGCCAATCCTGTTTTCCAGATTTTTTTGGAGCGACATAATCTGCAAGGCAAAATTGATAATCTGCTTTTTTAACCTGTTGACGCAAAAAGTGGAATTGTGCAATGGGTTCATTATCAGAATCATAAAGTTCTATATCATCCTCTTTTGCAGATGCAGGGAATATATGCATAATCGCTCGGGCAGTTAACAATTTATTTCTCACAATTTCATCTAATAGAATTTTAGCGTCAGCAAATAATTTTTTTGACTCCTTTCCATACTTTTCATCTTTCAAAATAGATGGATATGTACCTTTTAATTCCCAAGTTGTAAAAAATGGTGTCCAGTCAATATAGGGTACTAATTCCTCAAGGGGATAATTATCCAGAAATATTTCATCCTTATTATTTGGCTCAGGTGGATTATATGTATTCCAGTCCACCTTGTACTTAGACATTCTCGATTCAGTAATAGGTAAATATTGAATTTTAGATGGTGATTGTCGTTTTATACGGATACTTTTGTAATCCTGATTTACTTCATTAATAAACTCATTTTGGAAATCAGAAAGTAGTTTTCGGACAACATCTACACTCTTAGAAGCATCTGTCACATAAATAGACCCATGTGAATATTGCGGGGCTATTTTCAATGCCGTATGAACCTTTGAGGTAGTAGCTCCTCCAATTAATAAAGGTAATTCGACACCCGTCCGTTCCATTTCAGACGCCACATAAACCATTTCATCCAGGGAGGGAGTTATCAGTCCGCTAAGCCCAATAATATCAACATTTTCTTCTGCTGCAGTTTTCAATATCTCTTGAGCTGAAACCATCACGCCCAAATCGATGATATCATAATTATTGCAACCCAGGACGACCCCAACAATATTTTTCCCAATATCGTGAACATCTCCCTTTACGGTTGCCATAAGTATCTTACCTTTTTTACTTCCAGCACTTTTAGATTCCTCAAGAAATGGTGTTAAATACGTTACTGCTTTTTTCATAACTCTCGCTGATTTGACAACCTGTGGTAAAAACATTTTTCCCGAGCCAAATAAATCTCCAACTCTGTTCATTCCGTCCATTAATGGTCCTTCAATTACTTTTACTGGATCCATTAATTCTAATCTTGCTTCTTCAGTATCTGCTTCAATATGAGTAGCTATTCCTTCAACCAAAGCATGGGTGAGTCGCTCCCCAATAGGTAGTTCCCGCCAAGCTGAAATTTCATGTTCATCAGTTTTTTCTAGATGAAATTCTTTTGCAGAATCTAATAGCCGTTCACCAGATTCCGAATCACGGTTAAAAATTACATCCTCAATTATCATACGGAGATCAACAGGAATATCATCGTAAATGGATAACTGCCCTGGATTCACAATTCCCATTGTCATTCCTGCTTTGATGGCATGATAAAGGAATACCGAATGCATGGCCTCCCTAATTGAATCATTTCCCCTAAATGAAAATGACAAATTACTTAATCCACCGCTAATGAGGGATAGAGGAAATAATTCTTTTAGTTTCTTACACGCTCGAATATAGGCATGAGCATAATCGTTATGCTCTTCAAGTCCCGTTGCTACAGCAAATATATTGGGATCAAATATGATATCCTCAGGTCGAAACTTTACTTTTTCTGTAAGAATTTCATAGCTTTTACTGCAAATTTCAATTTTTCGTTCAAATGTATCAGCTTGCCCATCTTCATCAAATGCCATTATAATAACTGCGGCACCATATCGCTGGATTTTCTTACCTTTTTCAATAAATGCTTCTTCCCCATCTTTCAGACTTATGGAATTTACCACACCCTTACCCTGAATATTTTTTAACCCCGTTTCTATCACCTCCCAGCGAGATGAGTCTATGACGATTGGCACTCTAGAAATAGCAGGGTCGGAAGCAATCATACGTAGAAATATCTCCATGCATTCTTCGGATTCCAGCAATCCTTCATCCATATTTACGTCAATCATCTGTGCACCACCATCTACTTGATGTAATGCCACAGATAACGCATCTTCATATTTTCCATCTCGAATGAGCCTGGCAAATTTTCTGGATCCGGATACATTGGTTCGCTCACCAATATTAACAAAAAGTGAATTTTCATCAATATTAAGTGGTTCTAATCCACTTAATTTCGTAATGGGCTTAATTTTAGGAATAGATCTAGGTGAACTTTGATTTACAATTTGAGAGATTGCCTTAATATGCTCAGGAGTGGTACCACAACATCCCCCTACAATGTTGACCAATCCACTTTCTACAAATTCTCCAATAATCTCCGCCATGAACTCAGGGGATTGATCATATTCTCCTAACTCATTTGGAAGCCCGGCATTAGGGTGTACACTAATGGGCACTTCTGCTATTGCAGATAAATCTGCTAGAAATGGTCGCATTTCTACGGCACCTAAAGCACAATTAATTCCCACACTCAATAATTCAACATGGCGAATAGAATACCAAAATGCTTCAATTGTCTGTCCTGATAATGTTCGTCCGCTGGCATCGGTTATGGTTACAGAAACCATTATTGGCACAGATTCCCCTCTATCCTCAAACGTCTTTTGGATTGCATACAAGGCAGCTTTACAATTTAGAGTATCAAATATGGTTTCAACCATAATGAGATCGACTCCACCATCCAAAAGACCTCTACACTGATCGCTATAAGTATTTACCAAATCATCAAAACTAACATTTCTAAATCCGGGATCACTTACTTTGGGGGACATTGAACAGGTTCTGTTTGTAGGACCAAGAATGCCAACTACATATCTTGGCTTTTCAGGATTTCTATCTGTAAAAGATTTTGTAACTTCTTTAGCAATTTTAGCAGAGTTCAAATTCAGTTCGTACACCAATTCTTCTAAACCATAATCTGATTGGGAAATTGCATTGGCACTAAAAGTATTGGTCTCAATTATATCAGCACCTGCATCAAGATATAGTGAATGAATCTTTTTAATAATATCAGGGCGGGTCAGGGATAAAATATCATGATTACCCTTTAAATCATGGTGATGGTCAGATAATATTTCTCCTCGATAATCATTTTCAATGAGATTGTGAGTTTGAAGGAGAGAACCCATAGCCCCATCCAGGGTGAGAATTCGCTCTTTTAATATATTCTTAATTTCTGTCATAAAATAAAAAACCGGCACTAAACCGGTTTGACCCTCTTTAGCTACATTTTTTTAAGTCGCGGCAATTTGGAAAAATCACGACCAAGTAAAATTAACAAGAATATACCTATAGTTTCAAAATATAATTATTGGTATTAATATTCGCCCTACAAAAAGCAAAGGGTGGCAAAATTAATTACCACCCTTTATCTTTATGGCATGGGACGCTTTGCTAAAACTTCTATATACTATAAATAAGATTGGTGTGTATTAAAAAGAATTCAAAGAGGATGACAATTAATAAACGTCAACCATCATCTAAAAACAAATAATACCCTCTACTATATATATATGCAATTAAAAATAAAAAAAGGACAAAATTATTGAAATAATTTAAAAAAGATTAATTATTTTTCAATCTTATAGTCGGGAATAAAAATATTAATTATTATCTGAATACATAATCTGATCAAAATAGACCTGGAATAACATTCTGAGGGATTTCTTATGATAAATAGGATGTTTATGAAAGATATTCATTTTTTCAATTATTTCTTCTTCTTTCCTATTAACCCACTTGCGCAAGGAATCCCCATTTTTCATTTTCCGATCATATTTATTAAAAACCTGAATGACTTTACCAAAAATATCATTCATTCTTTTTTCCTTGAAATCAGCGCTTAATATTTGTAAATCCTCTAATGAATATTGGGGGAATTTGACCTTTAGTTCATTTAAATTAAAACCTATCCCATATTTCAATTTTAAGCAAAGCTCCAATTTGTATTTTTTTCGAAAATATAATTTTAATACCGTTTCTAAACGGTGCAATTCTGTTTCAATCACGCTTTGGCTTAATTCATCTTCTTGCACAACAATATGAGCTTCCGTTAGTTCTACATCCTCATTCAAAAGTACCTTAATATTTGGACTTCTTAGTACCTCAAAATAGGTATGTCGCAATGAAACTGAAAAATAAGATAGAAAATTGGATTTTTTTTAAAATTATTATTATAGTTATCGCAAATCCTGTAAATATTGGTCTGTAATAGCCGTGTTAGAACTTCCTGAATTATATCATCATGTAAGTCTCTATTCCGCTGATATCTTTTCACATACCTTTCAATAAACCCCTTGTGCATCAACACAATAAGATGTGGATTGTTTTTCAAAACCTGATCAAAGGAAAGGACAGAATCTATAAGAGTTTGTAGTTTTTTGGTACTTCCAGACTGAAATATTTTTTTCCTTTTATTGCTATTATTTATATAGGAAAGGAAGTAAGAGATAAGATGTTTATCAATCCCCAGATAAGCAGTTCTTGAATATAATTTCTCAGGGTATAACACATTCTTTATGTAGGATTGAACAAAATTTATGTTTTCAGACATGAAAGGATATTACTGACGGATGAACGATGTCTGCAAATAAATTCTGAGAGAAAATTAACCGTCTGACGGGTCTATGAATTCAGCGTGCTATCTATCTGACGGATATCTCAGTTTATTAAACCCTGCGGAGGGTATTATATAATTACATGGAAAAATCTTTAGAAGATTCTGTCTAAAATAAATCCCGCATTGTAAAACCGGACAAAGTCAGAGAGAACCGAAGCCGGTCTAATGCCCAATCTGTATCGGTAATGAACGGCTTTTCATCCCAGCTTTGATAGAGGGGCATGATAATTGACAGGGGACCGAAAGATTTTTTCAATCCAAAATCAAAATAGGAGTCTCCCCAGGGAATTATTGCCATATCTATAAAGGGTTTGCCTGGCATTTTGGGTATATTCATTTCAAAATTAGCTGATATGACCCAATCATCAACTCCCAACATTGTATTAGTGGAATCATCAATCAATACTAATCCATGCAGGGATGGTCCCCCAATATCATATTGGCGGGTACCTATGGAAGCATCATTTATTTCCGCTGTCCGGTTAAAAAGATAGTTATTGCGAAAATCCGGATCTATGTTTCCACTGAGGTAAGTATGATACTGCCGGGGCAGATTAGTTGTGTCTAAAAATCCTCCAGCCCAGATACGGATTTTGGCTTTTAATTTCTTGGTGAATTTATAATAAATATTGGTCTGCAAATTAATTCGTAGAAATTGACTGTTCACTATCCCCGTTTTAATGGCAGATCGAAAATAATAGGTTAAAAAGGGATTGGGGCGATTATAGAGCTCTAATTCGGCATATCCTGTGGCAACCGCCCCCGAATCATAATAATCAGGATCCACCGCATTTTCAAGAATATTATGGAAATCTAAATTAAAGATTGTCTCCCAAACCGGAAATCTATTTAGGTGTTTTTTGCGCTTCCCCTTAAATTCAAAATGAGCTCCGGTCCTACCGGAAAATCTGACGGCATCAAAACTAAATGTACTCTTATAAAAACTGCCAAATCCATAGAGGGTATTTGATGCATTAATGGAACCCACCACTTGTTTATTCTGAAAATCCCACATGGGTCGAACGCCAATACCATAATCGTACCCAGGCACAAATCCGTGGTAAAAATTAATTCCGGGAGTCCAACCGTTATAGTGATTCCCACTGAAAATCCAGGGCATCCAGAATATTTCCCGCTTATAATACTGGGGTTGGTCAAATACCCAAGTTAAGGTAAATGGTTTGGATGTAGCATTATTGGGGCGGTTTCCATCCGGCAGGGTTTGATCTGGATCAATGATAATGGATTTTGTCCCTTCAGGCAATGAAACTTTCTGAGACCTCTCAATATTTTCAAACCATCGGCGGGAAATTTCAATTCGCTTTTTATCGTAAAAAGCCGCCTCAAAGGGTAGGGTAAGGGAGCCGTAATTCTTAAAAACCGCTTCATTTTTCTCAATGGTTACTGCATAATCTACAGTACCGGTTTCATAGAAAACATCGTGAGTGTACCAAGACAAATCTTTATTGCTAAATTTCTCAAAATAAGCAAAGTAATCTTCAGGATAGGGATGTTTAAATTTCCAATCTCTGTAATAACTGTGCATAATAGTATCAATGACTTCCTCACCCAAATAATCCAATAAATGCCAGGTATATAATAAAGGCTTGGAGTAACTCAGCCAATAATTCGTTCGCTGTTTAAATTCATTTGCAGAAGTTTCCAGCGGTTCTTCATCTCCGTATTTTACCCAGGAGGAATAGCCCGCATATTCAAAGAATCCAAATTGTAAATTTTTCCCTACACTGAATGGTCCCATCTTTTCTTGGGTAAATTCATTTAGAATCCATTTGCGGTTTTCACTACCATATTTTTTATCCCAATAGCGGATGTTATTGAATTCATTTAATCCCTCATCCATCCAGGTGTGGTCTCTTTCGTTGCTGCCGAGAATTCCATAAAACCAATTATGTCCCACCTCATGCATAATGACCATTTCCAGCAAATGCTTTGAATCCATTTTTGATATAACGGTGATATTGGGGTACTCCATTCCTCCGCCAGCACTCATGTCACCATCAACGGCAGTAATGTGGTTGTAAGGGTAATCGCCATTAAAAACGCTGTACCAGTAGCCAGAATCATGGAGATACTCAATTGAGTTTTCCCATAATTCAGCATTTTTGGGGTGATACATACTCCAAAGTGTCACTTCCCGAGTAGAGTCTGCTAAATAAAGTGTCCCTTTCCTCACAATCCATTTGGGGTCAGCAAACCAGGCAAAATCATGGACATTCTCCTGATGAAAATGGAGTGTTTTCATGATGGGAGTTTCTTTTTCTTTCTCCTCCTTTTTAAACTTGGACTTTAATTTTTCCAGAAAACTCTTTTTCTTCTCATTTTTACTACCCTTTATTAATTCTTTCAGAGCCTTCTTAAAAGATTTTTTATCCAAAGCATGGAGAGAATCTCCCTCCACAGCTAGGGAATCCAGCCAGGCATATTCCTGCTCACCATTTACCAAATCACCTGTTGCCATAATCCGATATTTTTGGGGAAGAGTTATTTTTACATCAAAACTACCGAATTCACTGTAGAACTCACCCATATCCAAATAGGGCATGGGATGCCAGCCTAAATGATCATATACTGCCGGTTTGGGGTACCACTGGGTGATTTCATAATGTTTACCAGTGTGACCCAATCGTGAAAACACCTTAGGTAGCTTTACAAAAAATGGAGTCTCAATGGAAACTTTCCCACCAGGTACTAAAGCCTGAGGTAATTGAACTTTTGCTACATCAATCCAATCAGGATGGTATTCCCAAACGGTTTCTAAGCCATCAATTTTGAAATCCAGACTATCAATATAGCCTCTCTTTTTTTCTTCAGAAAAAATAAAACTCGTATTTAAGAACCGTTCTCGTTGCTTGGCAAAGGCAGTTTCTGTATTTTTATATGCATTAGGCCAAATATGAAACCAAATAAAATCAAGCGTATCTGGTGAATTATTGGTATAGACTATTTTCTCAAATGCCTGTAATGTGTGAGCAGAATCATCCAATGTTACCTCTATATCATAAGCCACATGCTGTTGGAAATAATCATCTCGATTCCCCAAACAAACAGAAACAAATAGAATACTGATAAAAATAATTTTCATTTTTCCTTTTTGTTTTTCGATTTAACGGGTGGGTTCCCATAAATTTTCATTATCATTCAGGATATAGGATATCCACCTACTCCACACAAATAATGCATCAGATAGCCGATTTAAATAAATTATATTAATGGCTTCAACTGATTCTGAATTGGATAATGATACCGTTCGCCGTTCGGCACGCCGGCATATATTTCTGGCAATGTGAAATTGGGAATTCAAAATACTTCCACCGGGCAGGACAAATGATTTCAGTTCACTTAAATCTGAGTTAGCTGTGTCAATTTCTGACTCCAAAACTTTGATGGATTTCTCATTAATTTGGGGAAGTGTATTAATTAATTCTCTATCAGAACATGCCAATTGTGTTCCTAAATCAAATAATTCATTTTGGACTAATTTTAAATACTTTATTAATCCCTTAAATTCGTCCCGGTTATGTTGGATTAATAAATCACGACAAAGCCCTAAATGGGAATTCAGTTCATCCACCGATCCATAAGCTTCCACTCGGGGATCATCCTTCGATCGTTTTTCGCCACCTACAATTCGGGTTTTTCCGCCATCCCCAGTTCGGGTGTAAACCTTATTAATTCTAATATTGGGTGATTTAGATTTTTTATCTGGCATTAATATTCAATTGTTGTTTGATAAAATTTTATGGTTTAAGCATCAATGTAAATTCAGCCGTTTCTTCCACTTTTTCCCGACTCCAATATAGAGGAACATATTCTCCCTTTATCCAGAGATCAGCCATATTTGAATAATGCTTACTTCCCAATATTCCACTTTGTCCCGGGGGTGAAATTCCAATACAGGCATCCCAATTCCCTACATCCATAATAATTCTATTTGACGGACACCAGGATGTAGCATGATAGGGCGCTGATGGATTAAATGCGGACTGATGAACCGTATCCGTATCACCACCAATTTGGATTGGACCTATATTAAAAACTTTATCCAATGGCTTTTTAATTGCCATACTATGCTGAAATTCGACTTGATGTATCTTTCCCCACTGCCATTCTGAAGATTCAATTCCCATATTTTCCTCGAGCCATAAACAGGATTCTATTAATGACTTTTCAATCAAATGTAATGCCGCTTTACCAGTAGGAACCCATTTTGAATTTGGATTTTGAAAAATTGTAAATATAGCCTCCGTAGAATGACCCAATAATTCTGACACAGGCAGCAAAAGAGGATGTTCACCTACCCCCAAATATTGATCCGTCAATTCGGGGTCTAAATGGGGTTCAACGGTATTCCTTAACAGAGTATATAAAAATACTTCATAAACCGTACCACCAATGGAGTGCTTATCTAAAATGCAATCCCAATTTGTAAGGATATCTATCAGTTTCTGGGCTTTGGGTTTGGCTGTCCTAAACCCTTTGATGAGCCCTTCTTTTAATCGTCTTCCAGGGAGTGATTCAAAATCTAAATGCAAATCTTTATAAACTTGAATATCCAGTTTTTCTGTTTCCTCAAAGCGCTGTTTTATTCGACTGGCTCGATAGCCATTCATAAATGAATTACCCAGATAATGGGGATATTCATCGCCAGTAATTTTATTATTACAGGAAATTATATATCCACATTGAGGATTTAAAACATGAGGCATTTCTTCGTGTGAAATATTCGATATCCAATCATAATCACCAGACCACCCGGGAACGGGGAGATTGCCATGACCATTTTTACGGATAGGCACACGACCAGAAATGTAAAGCCCAATATTTCCCTGAATATCCGCATAGGTAATATTGAGTTGGGGAGCCTTTATTTTTCCCACTTCCTCTGAAAATTCAGCCCAATTTTTAGCTTCATTGATTTCCAGAAAACCTTCTATTATGGTATTGGGTTGCAGGGAATTTGAACAGAGAGAAATTGCTTGACTGCCTTGCTCAGTAACAGATCCTATTAATGGCCCATGAACTGTGGATTGAATTTTTTCCACATGAGCATCAGACCCTTTTACTTTAATAATTTCATCAATAATTTCAAAATCTCGAGATTCTCCCAGATACTCATATTTTCCCGGATTGGTGACATCTACTTTTTCCACAAAAATATCTTCCACATCGGTAAATGCTAGGGTAATTCCCCAGGCGATATTTTCATTATGACCAAGTATGACTCCAGGCAAACCGGGAATAGTTGAACCGAGGCAATGAAACCCATCTTCAGAATGTAAATGATTCAAATACCAAATTCCCGGCGTGTTTAAAGCCAGATGAGTATCATTACATAATACGGGTCTGCCCGTAACTGACTTTTCAGGAGAAACCGCCCAGGCGTTTGAGCCTCTACCCCCTCCTTCCATATCCTTTCCAAGAAAGGGACCTTTTGCAGCCTCGAATTTTTCATCCACTTGAAGATTATTAATATCAATGCCATCTGATATTTCCACGGGGTTATTTTCGGGGTACAGTATGGAAAGTTCTTCTGCCATTTCCGGACCAACTTTATCGATAATAGCTTGGCGAGTTAACGTACCAGACCAGCCATGAGATAATGTCCAGGTCATGACTCTACCCCAAGCCAATACATCTTGCACTTTCCAGGGTTTGGGTTTGACTCCGGTGAGTTTAAATTCAATAGGAAGTTTATTTTTATCAAGCCATTCATTTATACCATCACAATAGGCTTCAAGGTATATTTTATGCTCATCCGTTAGTAATTTATAATCCGCTTCTGCCAAACGGTTAAACCCCAAGGTACGGATTAATCTATCAGTATTGAGAGCATCCTTGCCAAAGTTTTCAGAGAGGGTTCCCCAGCCGGTTTGGCGATTCATTTCCATCTGCCAAATGCGATCTTGGGCGTGGACATAGCCCTGACAAAAAAACATGTCATTTCTATTTTTTGTATAAATATGGGGAATATGCCACTGGTCTCTATAAATGGTAGCTCTGTCATTTAATGCAGAAATTTTTAATTCACCCTCATAATTACGGGGATGAAAATTTCGTGAGTTATATTTGCTGAATGCCCAGCGGAGAAATTGGGGGAGTTTTGCGTGCAATTATCTAAGAATAGACCACTTTTTCATGATATAAATTTATCATGACCCAAAAGGCACAAAAAGGTAATTTTATATAAATTTACTGGAGAATCAGATTTACTAAATTTACAATATCCAGGACATTGAGAATTTCATCGGAATTGATATCACCAGCGGTAAATTGGTCAGCTTCAGGACTATTTACATCAAGAATAAAATTCACCAGAATGACCACATCCAAAACATTGAGTACGGCGTCAAAGTTGACGTCACCTGCCATTATCTCATTTTCCTCTCCAACCGCAAGAGAAACAGGAAAAGTAGCAGATCCCCCATTGGAGCTGATTTTTACATAACCAGAATAATCACCCTCTGAAAGCCCTACTGCACTTACATCAAAGCTATGCTCTGCAGATGCGCCAAATCCTAATTGTCCTGAGGTATTATCTCCCAAATCTAACCAATTTGGCCCTGTACTTACAAATCTTGATAAATTATTTGAGGCAGCGTTTGATCCAAGCCCCATTTGTAGTCCATCTGTTCCATCTGCATTTTGCATACCTACTGTGGCATCATGGCTTCCTGTAAGGGTATTGTAATTAAGATCAACAGCCCCATTGGGATACAATACAATCTGAAAATTATAATAGCTGTCTTCAAAATTTGTATACCAATGGGCCACTTCATTGAACCATACTACAAAGCGTTCACTATTGCCATGTGTATAGACACTTCCAGAGCAGTAGGAATCAC
>Ga0209501_10003741_pt1 | contig 15023 bp, 14 predicted proteins | sample ArcticOcean_MG_C_4_FD_187434 | JGI IMG/M metagenome (GOLD analysis project Ga0209501, IMG submission 187434) | Marine microbial communities from western Arctic Ocean - ArcticOcean_MG_CB4_134 (SPAdes) (version 2) | ecosystem: Environmental > Aquatic > Marine > Oceanic | place: Arctic Ocean...
TCATTGTTGGTAATATTTTTATTTATATGGTATATTCTAAATTCGAATACATCTCAATTATTATATGATATAATCAAATTGTCTTTGATTGGCTTAGTTTGTATAGCATCTTCTTTTATTGTTTACAGTCCTGTGATACTTAGAAGTAGTATCCATTCAATTTTTTCAAATCAATATGTTCAATCCCAAACTCTATCTGAAATAGTGCAGAATTTTCCAAACTATATATATGAATTATGGTTATTTGTTACCTCTGGTTATTCTAATACAATACAATTATATATGGTATTATTTTTTCTTATCTTGGGTATTTATTATCATCTTGTTGATAAAAACCATAGAAAAATTATTTATTCAACTATATTACTTTTCATAGTGGTATTATTTATAATGAGAAAGTTACCATATACTAGAACATTATTATTTATGTACCCTGTTATTTGGGGTGTAATTGTTTCAGGTATTTATATGATGATATCAACTATTTCTAATTATCTGAAAATAAATATTAATAAATCAGTATATATCGTATCTATGTTTCTATTAATATATTCTTCTCTTAATTGTTTAACTTATGAAGGAATTATCGAACAATCAAAAGATCAAACATGTCCACAGGCAGAGGAAATAATCACTGAAATTAAAATGGAATTGGGGCCTAATGATATTATTGAAACTTCAACACCTTTAGCCGGGCCAATTAGGTATTACTTAATTAAAAATGGAATTAAGCAAAATCAGTTTTATTGGTACAGTTCTAATAAAAGTAAAGAAAATTTATTAAATTATAATACGATATATGTAATAACCAGGGGTAGTAGAAATAGTTTGGCCTCATTTGGTTATACTGAAATGTCATCTATAGAAAAACATGACCCACCAATACTCTGGAAAAAGTATGAAGATGGGGTGAATGTTTATATTATTACTAAATCTTCTTAAAAATAATATATAAAATGAAATTTAAAAAAGAGTTTGATAATTTATCGAAAGAGCAAAAGGGAAATATTCTTAAACAATATGAACTTGAAGTTCTATATGCCGACATTATAAGACAATCATCTGATCCATTCGAACGGGGAAAACTATATTATAAACTATACAATGATTTTTTTAAACAACTCCCAAACCACCCTTTGGTTCTTAGATCAAAAAACAAACGTGCATTAGAACGTAGAATAAATAGAACAATCCAATTTTTACATCCGTATATAAATGCATCAACAAAATTTATTGAAATTGGCGCAGGTGATTGTAATCTAGCTGTCCGCCTATCCAATTGCGTTGAGAAAATTGTTGCAGTAGATGTATCGGAAGAGATTATGCCTGATTACAATAATACACCAGAAAATGTAAAATTACATATTTCTAATGATGGAACATCACTTCCAAGTGAAACAAATTATTTCAATGTTGCCTATAGTAATCAATTATTAGAACACTTCCATCCTGAAGATGTAAAAAAACATCTCTCTAATGTGAATAAAGTGTTATGTATAAATGGATGCTATTTATTCCAGACACCACATAAATATTTTGGACCCCATGATGTATCTGTATATTTTCATAATAAACCTATTGGATTTCATTTGAAAGAATATTGTAATTATGAACTATATTTTCTTTTAAGGGAAGCAGGATTTAGAAAAATAAATTTAATCACAGGAATAAAAAAACATAGAATTTTATTGCCAATAATAATTCCTTCCTTAGTTGAATTATTGTTGGCCTTATTTCCTTTTCAAATTAGGAAATATCTTTCTCTATTAACTCCCATACGTAAGTGTATTAATGGGCATATAATTGCAATAAAATAGATTATTTAAAAATATGTGTGGAATACTTGGTGAATTTATATTTGGCAATCATCTTTTAACAAAAGATGATTTTATATCCCTGTTAAACAGATCTAGAAATCGGGGCCCTGATTCTCAGGGCTATTATGCTATTGAAAATACTATTCAATTTGGATTTAACCGATTAGCTATTTTAGATTTAACAGCTAATGCTAATCAACCCATACAGAGTCCCTCTAGAAGATATACAATGGTATTCAATGGAGAAATCTATAATCATTTTGAATTAAGGTCCACCTTGCCACAAGGACAATTTCATTTTAAAGGACATGGTGATTCTGAATCACTTATTGCATGTTTTGATCATTATGGTATTTCCAAAACAGTTGAAATGTTGGATGGAATGTTTGCTATTGGCATATTTGATAACAAGGAGCAGTCATTACATCTTATTAGGGACTTTGCAGGTATAAAGCCTCTTCATTTCGCAATTGGGTCAGGTAAAGTAGTTTTTGCCAGTCAGTATGATCAGATTGCATGCCATCCAGAGTTTAAAAAAAATGATATAGATCTTGAAATTCTTCGATTATATTTAGAACAGCATTTTATTCCCCCTCCTTTTGGTATCCTGAAAAATACTTTTCAAGTGATGCCAGGTGAGATAGTCACTTTTACTCGTGATGGAAAAAAACAGGTAAATAAATATTGGGAATTCCCAGATTATATTGAACCAGAGATTTTCACAGACGATGATGCTCTTGAAAAAATCAGAGTAGAATTGGAAAAATCAGTTAAATATGAATTGGCATCAGACGTTCCGATTGGTGCATTTTTATCAGGGGGGATTGACTCTCCTTTAATATGTTATTATGCTCAGAAAATTCTAAGGGGGGAATTAGATACGTTCTCAATTGGAAGCGAAAGTAGAATACATGATGAATCAAAAGATGCTATTGAATATGCACAAAGTCTTGGAGTGTCACAGCATGTGGAAATAATGAAAAGTAAAAATGCAGTAGATATTTTGGATGATGCTATGAAAAGTCTTTCAGAACCATTTGCTGACTATTCAATTATTCCTACTTATCAGGTATGTCAAAATGCTAAAAAAAAGGTAAAAGTTGTGCTCAGTGGAGACGGCGGTGATGAATTATTCTTTGGATACGAAAGATTTTGGTCGATTATTAAAAATCGATATGTTCAGAAATTTCCTTATCCTTTAAAATATTCTATTTATGGTGCAGATAAAATATTAACAGGAAATAAATGGATTAACAGCGGTGTACTTTCTCCATCCTCAGGGGAATCACATCGTTTTTTACATTCAAGATTTTCGAAAAATTGGATATCTGCTATTGCCCCTGAGATTGTTAATAAAAAAACGCCAAGTGAATGGAAAACGTATTTATTCCCTCATAATATTTCAAAAAGACATTTAGCTTCTCATATTCGAAAAGCAGAATTTTATGGAATGATGCAAAAAACACTTTTTAAAGTTGACCGAGCATCTATGGCAAATTCACTTGAAGTTAGGATACCATTCTTGAAAAAATCGATGATTGAAGCAGCATTGACTATCGATCCATGGCTAAGCCTAAAGGGAAAAAAAAGAAAGAGATTACTTTTTAAATTAATTGAACAAAAGTATCCACAAAAAAATATTTCAACTACAAAAAGAGGATTTTCAATATCGTTGGCAACTTGGATTCGAGAAGGATTAAGAGAGCCCATTGCAGATGTAATTCTATCTAATAATCATTCTGATGATTTTGGTTTCAAGCATAAGATGATTTCAAAGATGTTGGATGATCACTTAAATAATTCGATGAGTAATCATTGGCCATTATTTACAATTTATTCATTATATAAATGGAACGAAAACAGAAAAAAATAAAAATATTATTTACCATTCCAAATTTTGATACAGCAGGAAGTGGTAAAGCTTTGTTAAATATTGCCAAGAGGTTAGATAAAAAATACTTTGAACCACATATTGCCTGCCTGAATGACAAAGGTGATTATTTTAAGATAGTCATTGAAAGCCGAATACCCATACATATTTTTCAATTTATGGTTCCTATGGAACAACGGATAAAAGGACTTATTCAGTGTTATAAAATTTCTAAACAGATGAAAAATATCGATCCACATTTGATCCATTCTTTTCACTATGGTCCGGATTATTCTGAAGCATTGTCTGCACGAATGGCATGTATTCCTTGGATTTTTACAAAAAAAAATATGAGTTGGGGAGGGCAATCAAAAAATGGTTGGCGAATGAGGAGCTACCTATCAAACCATATAATCATGTTAAATACTACTATGAAGAAGAGATATTATCCAACATTATCAAAAACGACTGTCATACCGAGAGGTGTTTGTTTAAAAGAATTTTCGACTAATAATTCAAAAATATTATCTTGTGAAGATTTTGGAATTCCCAAGAATAGTAAAATAGTTATGCTTGTTGCGAATCTGGTACCAGTGAAAGGTGTGGAGTATCTTATAGAAGCATTTAGCAATATAAGCGATAGGGAAAAATCTATATATTTATTAATTGTGGGTGATAATAATAATGATTATGGTAGAGAGCTGAAAAAAAATGTAAACAAAAAAAATAAAGATGATAAAATATTCTTTTTAGGTAAAAGAGACGATGTCTCAAACCTTCTTCAATTAGCCTATATTTTTATATTACCAACCATTGATAAAGGAAGGTCCGAAGGTTTTGGAGTTGTCACATTAGAAGCTATGGCATCAGGGGTGCCTGTTCTGGCTTCAGATGTGCCAGGTAGTAGTGATATTCTAAATGATATTCACGATCAATTATTCCCACCCGAAGACATTTCAATATTGATAAATAAGCTGAATTGGATGCTTAATCTAAATGATAAAAAAAGAACAAATTTGATTAATAAACAATTGAAAATTATTAGAAAAAACTTTACTATTGAGAAAGAAACAGAACAACATTCATTAATATATAAGAAATTATGTAATTTAAAATATGAGTAATAAGCAAATTTATAATCCCATTATCCCGGTAGATCAGATTTTTTATAATACTAGAAATAGGGAAGTAATTCAATGGAAAAATTTTAAGGAATTAGATTTAGATTATCGGGCCATGGCCATATTTTCTGTATTTGGATTTATGCTTGATGATGATACTTTTTATAATGATATTAAAGTCTGCAAGCCGAGTACAGATTATCAAGTAAATGAAAATAATCAAATTATTTCTCAACAAAAAACCTGGAATTGGCATTATAGCCCTAATGAAAGGTCTTTTAATGGAATTGTTGATGAATTTTCTCATCTCCTTAATGACTTAATTAAAAAGAAAATAAATGATAAGAGTATACTATTACCATTATCAGGCGGTTTAGATAGTCGTACATTATTTGTTCCTGTAAAAACAAATTCTAATCTTACTTTGTCATCCTATGAGTTTGAGGGAGGATTCTCTGAAACAGAAACAGCTGAAGAAATATCTCAACAATTTAGTAGTCCCTTATTTATACAAAAAATTCAGAGAGGTTACCTATGGAATAAGATTGATGAGCTCTATGAGTTCAATCATTGTTTCACAGATTTTACACATCCGCGACAAGCTGCAGTCCTAAATAATTGGAAAGGATTGGGGAATACTGTTTTATTGGGTCACTGGGGGGATGTGCTTTTTGATAAACAGGCAGATTCAAAAAATATTTCCTATAATGAGCAAGTGATTCAACTAAAAAAGAAAATAATTAAACCTGGTGGTATTGAACTAGCAAACGATCTTTGGAAAAATTGGGGGTTAATGGGCACCTTTGAATCCTATTTAGATAATAGATTAGATAAACTTTATAAAAAAATAAAAATTGATTGTCCTAGTGCAAGGATTAGGGCTTTTAAATCTCTTTATTGGGCTCCTAGATGGACTAGTATAAATTTATCGATGTTTAAAACATTGGGAGAATTGGTTATCCCCTATTATGACGATGAAATGTGCAAGTTTATCTGTACTGTTCCGGAGAGGTATCTGGTAGGAAGAAAAATTCAGATTGAATATATAAAAAAGAATTGCCCTGAAATTGCAAGGTTGCCCTGGCAGAAATACTACCCGCTGAATTTATATCAGTATCAACGCTTTAACCATTCACATTATTATATTATAAGGGCAGTTAGAAAAGCAAAGAGAATTTTACAGCAATATTTTTCTAAATCTCCTGATATTATAACAAGGAATTGGGAATTGCAGTTCCTCGGGGAGCAGAATTTTACTAAGCTGAAAAAAATTCTGCTGAAAAGAAACAAATTCAATAAACTCATCCCTCAGACCATCATCAGAAAATACTTGGACAAGTTTCAAGCAGATCCAGTTCAATATGCTCATCCTTTAAGCATGCTTTTAACCTTGGCTGTTTTCTCAGATAAGCACTATTCTGAATGAAAATTGGTATTTATGCAGGTACAATTCCGCCCCCGGTATTTATTAATAACCTGGTAAATGGACTAGCGGATACAAATGATATAGTTATTGTGTATGGAAAAGCCTCAGAAAGAAATTATAGATTCTCAAGTTCCACTATTGTCCAAAGAAAAGTTCCCATTACGAAACTTGGAATTATACTGTATTCACTCTATATCCATGCCAAATTGATTATTAGACAACCAAACTTATATTTGGCTATTGCTAAGATGCTTAGACAGAATTCAATAAACCTGAAACAATTTGTTCAAAGATCCTGCAAGATACTGCCCCCATTTTTAGATAATCTAGATATTTTTCATATTCAGTGGGCAAAAATGCTAGTACAGTATCCTGAGTTTATTGAAAAGCTTAAATGTCCGGTTGTATTGAGTTTGCGTGGAGCCCATATAAATTATTCTCCTCTTTCTGATAAAGTTCTCGCTCAAAAATATATGAAATATTTTCCAATGGTCGCAGGTTTTCATGCTGTATCTGCAGCTATTTCTTTAGAAGCACAAAAATATGGGGCTGACCCAAAAAAAAATACAATAATTCCCCCTGCTGTTAAATCAGAGATCACCGAAAAATGGGCTGTTGAGAAGTCGACCCAAATAGATGATGAATTGAAAATAATTTCCGTGGGTAGATGCCATTGGAAAAAAGGATATACCTTTGCCCTAGATGCCATGGCTATTTTGAAGGAAAAAAATACTAATTTTCATTACACAATTATAGCCGTAGGAAAGGATGAAGAAAACATCCTTTATCAGATTAATGACCTTGGACTTAAAAAAAATGTTACTTTCATTAATGGATTACAGCATAAAGAAGTAATTAAGCAGGTTTCAAATTCTAATCTTTTCCTCCTTTCAAGTGTAGAAGAAGGTATTTCAAATGCAGTCCTGGAAGCTATGGCATTGGGTATTCCAGTAATTTCTACAGATTGCGGTGGTATGGGAGAAGTTATTAGAAATAGTGAGAATGGTTTTATTGTTCCAATTAGAGATACAGCTGCCATGGCAGGCACTATACAAAAATTTATTGATTTGGATAAAACATATAAAATTAATATCATCAAAAATGCCAGAGAAACAATTATTCATAATCATTTACTTTCTTCTCAGGTTAACCAGTTTAAATCCTTTTATAGTAAAATTGTCTAAAGATTATGAATAAAATGGATAAAACAACAAAGAATAACCCTGTAGTTTCACAAATATATCTCCATTTATCATTATCATGGATATCTTAACAATATGGATTTTATGGAAATGGAAAATATTTTATCAGATATAATCAATTGAAATTAACAACCACTCGTATTTTATTCTTTTGAGTGATAATAAAAAACTTGCAATTGTTCAGTCTAATTACATCCCTTGGAAAGGCTATTTTGATATGATTAATATGGTTGATGAATTAATTTTATATGATGATTGTCAGTATACAAAAAGGGATTGGAGAAATAGAAATAAGATTAAAACTCAAAATGGATTGCAATGGCTTACCATTCCTGTTGAAGTTAAAGGAAAGTACCAACAAAAAATCAAGGACACGGTTATCAGCGACCCAGAGTGGTCAAAAAAACACTGGTCTGCAATTAAGTATAATTATTCAAAGACAGCTTTTTTCAAAGATTTCAAAGATCAATTTGAAGAATTATACCTTGGCTGCGAAGAAAAATATTTGAGTGATATAAATTATCGTTTTATAACTGCAATAAATCAGATATTGGGAATTACAACGAAAATTTCATGGTCAATGGATTATGACATGTCTCTTAAGGGAAATACAGAAAAACTAATCCATTTAAGCAAACAGGTGGGCGCAAATACCTATCTGTCCGGCCCCGCCGCCAGGGAATACATGGATGTAAAATTATTTGAGGATGAAGGAATCACTGTGGAATGGATGGATTACAATAGGTATCCTGAATACAACCAACTTCATTCACCATTTAAGCAGAAGGTAAGTATTATAGACCTTATATTTAACATAGGTGGAAATGCTAATAATTATATGAAATCTTTTTCGAATAAAAAATAAATGGCAGAGAGTAATCTATATTTATCTGTTGTCAGCCCCGTCTTCCTAGCTGAAGGAATTGTAGATGAACTGGTGAAACGAATAACAGAAGAAGTATCAAAAATTACACAGGATTATGAGATCATCCTGGTAGATGACGGTAGCTCGGATAAATCATGGAAAAAAATTGAAGATAATTGCAAAGCTGATAAGCGAATCAAAGGAATTAAACTTAGCAGGAATTTTGGTCAGCACTATGCCATCACTGCTGGGCTGAAAGAATCCCGAGGGGATTATGTTGTTGTTATGGATTGTGATCTTCAAGAAAACCCTCGATATATTCATGATTTAATAATAAAATCTAAGGAGGGGTACGATATAGTTCTGACAACACATGAAAATAGAAAACATGGTAAAATAAAAAACTTATTCTCTAGAATATTCCATCATATTTTTAATATGCTAGTTGGTAATAAGAATCTAAAGGGAGGAGCACAGTATGGTTCTTTGTCCCTATTAACAAGAAAGGTAGTTCAAGCATTTTCTGAATATAATGATTTTCACAGACATTACTTGTCAGTTATACGTTGGTTAGGTTTCTCCAAAACAGAAATAACGGTTAAACATGAAGAAAGGTTCTCTGGAAAAACATCATACTCAATAAAAAAATTGATAATTTTTGCTGTGGATGGTATTGTGTCCCAAACAGAAAAACTTTTAAGATTTTCCATATATACTGGTTTTTCTTTTGCGTTAATAGCTTTAATTGCTATCTTGTATGTTGTAGTAATATCTATTAAATATGGTTTTCAACCAGGCTGGGCAAGTACTACTGTTTTGATTATTTTTTGTACAGGGTTGATTTTGATCAGTCTAGGGGTCGCTGGTATTTATATTGGGAAGATTTTTGATCAAGTTAAAGATAGACCTTTATTTATAATTGATGAAAAAATAAATGTTTAGATTATCACATGTTATGTTTAATAAAAATATGTATGGTCTTCCACCTGGGTCAATTCTTCAACTTCTCTATTTTGATGAGAGAATCAAGATATTAATGCGAAAAGGTTATAATTCTTTTATAGAAGTTGGTTCGGGTAAAGGAATAGCTTCTAACCATTTACTTCAGCTAGGGTTCAAAGGAATCGGCTTTGATCTTAACAAAGAAGCATGTACAATAAATAAACTGGAGAATAAATCGTTTATTAAAGGGAATAGATATAATGTTATCAATAAAGATTTCTTGACTTACGATATAAATGAAAAATTTGATATCATATTTTCATGCATGGTAATAGAACATTTGGAAGACGAAGATTTATATGATTATTTTAGAAAATGTATTAAAATATTAAACCCAGGAGGTAGGATAATATCCATTATTCCAGCTGGTACAAAATATTGGGGTATTGAAGATGAGATTGCAGGTCATAAAAAACGCTATGAATATAAAGATATCGATAAGTTATGCAATCATCATAAACTAATAATTAAACATTTAGCAGGGCTTAATTTTCCAATTTCTAATATACTGCTTGGTCTTTCTAATAGAATAGTTCAAAAAACAGAAATTTCTAAGTATTCCCTTAGTCAAAAACAAAAAAGTATTGAAAGTGGGTGTAGGAAAGTAAAATATAAAACTAACTTTCCTATTTTATTTAGTTTGATTTTGAATCCATTTGTTATTTATCCATTTCATATAATGCAAAAACTCTTTATTAGACATACAAATTGTATGGTTATTTATTCAGAATTAGGGTTAATAAAAATGAAATCAAAAAACTAAATATAGATATAGTCAAATGAAAGATATCAATACTCTAATTAAAGATGCTACTGATTATTATGAAGAAAAGTTAAAAAAATATGGCCCTACATTCCAAAGCGTAGACTGGAATTCAAAAGAGTCTCAAGAGCTAAGGTTCGATCAACTAATCAAAGTAATTGATAAGTCCGATGATAACTTCTCAATACTAGACTATGGTTGTGGATATGGGGCACTGTATCTATATCTGAAGAGTAAGTTCCCAAAATTCTATTACTATGGGTATGATGCATCAGATGCTATGATTGAAAAAGCAATAAGTCTTAATTCAAATACTCAATGTAATTGGTTTTCGGATCCAATTAACTTGATTAAAACTGATTATGTCGTAGCAAGTGGTCTATTTAACGTAAAACAAAGTTATCATCATGATGAATGGAATGAATATGCGATTGATACTTTATTATCCTTGAATACTCTGGCAGTCAAGGGATTTGCATTTAATCTATTAACAAAGTACTCCGAAAAAGTTCGTATGAAGAATAATTTATTTTATGCTGACCCATTATTTTTTTTTGATTATTGTAAAAAGAATTTCTCAAGAAATATTGCATTATTACACGACTACTCTTTGTACGAATTTACGATCTTAGTTAGAAAGGGCAACTAGCATGGACAAAATAGTTATTTTTGGAAATGGTGAAATTGGCGAACTTGCTGAATATTATTTTAGGACAGACAGTGAATACGAAGTAGTTGCCTTTACTGCTGATGATGAGTATGTCAAAAGTGATACATTTTGCGGATTACCTTTAATAAAATTTCAGGATGTAACAGAAATATACCCGTCTGATTCTTATAAAATGTTCATTGCATTAAGTTATTCGAGCATGAACAAAGATAGAGCTGAAAAATATTATAAAGCAAAAGAGCTTTGTTATGATTTAGTCAGTTATATTAGTAGCAGATGTACCTTTTTAACTGAAATTCCCATTGGCGATAATTGTTTTATTTTAGAAGATAATACGATACAGCCATTTGTGAGAATAGGCAATAATGTAACTTTATGGAGTGGCAATCACATAGGCCATGGATCAAGAATTGAAAATCATTGTTTTATTTCTTCTCATGTCGTGATTTCAGGAAATGTTCAAATGAAACCTTATTGTTTTATAGGTATTAATTCATCAATCCGTGATTCAATTACTATTGAAAAATCTACTCTAATTGGTGCTGGATCAATAGTAATGAAAAATACAATTGAAAAGGGAGTCTACATTCAACCAAGGGCGACTGTGTCAGAAAAAAATAGTGACGAGATAAAAATTTGAAGAGATTTTAGATGTGTTAAAAGATAATAAAACAATTAAAAAGTATGGAGTGGATAATCAAAATATTGTTAAAAGTACACTTGATAAACTAACCGAAGAAGTATTTATTAATGGTTATACAATAATTCCTGAAGTGTTAGATAAAAATCAGGTACAATACTATAATAAGATTATAGACAACGTATATGATAAGCAAGTTACAGAATTTGGCAAACAAGAATTAAGTACAATCAAAGAGCTAAATACTGCCAGGTGTCTACTTGCTTATGACGAAAGTTTTATTGACTTACTAAAATTACCACTTGTTGTTGAGGTTATCAAATCTCTACTAGGTGATAACTATCAATTACTATTACAAAACTCTACTATAAGTCATCCTAGTGAAGAACATCATCAGATGGCTTGGCATAGAGATTTGCCCTATCAAAATTATACAGTATCAAGGCCTATTGCATTAAATATTTACTTTTGTTTAAGCAATTATAATAAAAAAACTGGATCTACAATCGTACTCCCATTTTCACATCATTTAGAATCTTTACCTTCTGATGATTATATAAGTAAGTTTGAAACATCTTTGGATGCTCATGCTGGGTCTATTTTTATTTTTAATAGCTTTTTATATCATCGTGCCGGACTAAATAGATCAAATATAATCCGTCGTGGTATTAATCATATATATTCCATACCAATAATTAAACAACAAATTAATATGCCAAGTTTCTTAAAAGGTAAATATAAAGATGATCCATTTTTGCGTAAAGTGCTTGGTTATGATTGGGAAACGCCAAAGAGCGTACTTGGCTGGCGAAATAAGAGGCTAAAAAATAAATAATGGAATGGGAAAAATTAGGAAATATTTTTAATCCTAAGATAGCCTTTCATCCAAAGCTATATACACATGCATCAAATCCTCTTCCAGTACATTTAAATAATGATATTTATCGTATCTATTATAATGGGCGAGACAAGCAAAATCGTTCTTCTATAGGTGCTATTGAATATGATATAATTAGTGGAAAATTAACAAATCTTTTTAAACACCCTTTATTTTTACATGATAATGAAAATAGTTATTATTCTGATGGTGTAAGTATTGGTTGCCAATATAGTATGGGAGGGGATATTTATATGCTTTTTATGGGATGGAAAATATTAGATAATGGCTTTTGGCAGGGTGAAATAGGGAGATTAAAAATTGAGAATGATGGCAGTCTCACTTATAGGGATGATGGGCCATTACTTTCCATTGATACAGCAAATTCTATCAGTTTATCATATCCTTTTATTATCAAAAACAGCAATGGTAGATATAAAATGTGGTATGGATCTACAATAACTAGGGATGCTGGTAATGGTGAGATGCTTCATGTAATTAGTAATGCAACATCTACTGATGGGATAAAATGGATACCTAATGGACTCGCAATACCATTTGAGATTGGAGTTGCTCAAGCATTTTCGAAACCATGTATAATTAAAAATAAATATGGACTTGAAATGTGGTATTCATATCGTGGTAATAGCGATGAAAAATATTGTATTGGCTACGCAAAGAGTCTTGATGGTGAAGACTGGGAAATTGATAACTCTAAAGCAGGAATAAATGTATCAGACTTAGGTTGGGATAGTGAAATGGTCTGTTATCCGTATGTTTTTAATCATAAGGGCAATTGGTATATGTTATATAATGGAAATGGTTTTGGGAAAACAGGTTTTGGATTAGCAGTACTAAAGAATGATTCTTAAAAATTATCTTAATAGGAATCTATTGAGGCAGTTATTATTCTACTTCTATATTGGTGTCATTAATAATTTTATAGGATATTTATTATTTTGACTATTATTTATGTATTTCCTCCTTTTATAGCAATCTCAATTTTGTATCCATTTGGTATAACACAAAGTTATTTATTGAATGGAAAATATACATTTCAGCCATCTAACATGGAGATTTCAAAATTATTTTTATAATGGTTACTTTTTTTCAGCTACCCTCATGCCTTGTTCAAGTATTGGCAGGTTTTGTGATAGGTGTATACATTTTTTATATGTAAAGAAGATATATATTTTAATTATTTTATTATGAAAATAGATCAATCTACATTAGATAAAATTAAAAGAGGCCTGAAAAATAATGGATATTTCATCTATAAAAAATTTATAAATAAAGAGATTTGTTTGTTAGCTAAAAATGAATACTTTGCATGTCAGATTAACTCTGATCTTCACTCACAAGCTGAAGTATTTTTACCAAAAGATCTTCTAGAAAAATGCTGGCGCAAGACAGCAATTGGTTCTGGTAATGGGCTTGGAGAAAAATACTCGCAAGTTGTTCAGACCACCTACATTCCTCTTAAAGAAATCGAAGGCTTTAATAAATTAAGTTTTTGTTTTAAAGAAGCAGTTCAGCTAAGAAACCAACTCACTAATATGGAAAGAGACTTTGGATTTGAAGGTAACTTTGAGACTGGAACATATTGGAATGCTTTAAGAGTTCACCATTATCCTTGTGGAGGTGGTCATATGACCGAGCATGCAGATACTTATTTCCCATCTATTTTAAGTGAATCCAATATACCTTTTGTTCAGGTTGCTATATGTCTTTCCAATAGATCTATTGATTTCAATGAGGGGGGAGGGTTTATTATTGACAGGAGTAATAAAAAAGTTTTTATTGAAGATTCTGAGTCAATGGGGTCAGTCATTATTTTTGACGGCTCGTTGCGTCATGGCGTTGAGGATATTGATCCCGGGAAGGTTCTTGACTGGAAATCGAATCAAGGAAGAATAGCATTATTTTCAAATCTCTATGTTAATCGATGAATAGATTTGATAAACCCTGCATAACAGAACTCTTTCGACCTTCTAGCTTCGATCAGCTAGCTGAGAAGGAAGCTGGCAACTGGTGGTTCCGTTCCCGGAATCGGATTTTACTATGGGCGTTCAAACAACATATTGGTAACTTTCAACGCTTCCTAGAAATTGGCTGTGGCACAGGCTTTGTTCTTGAGGCAATTCATAACGCCAATCCTTCGGCAAAAATGTATGGATCTGAGTACTTTGAAGAGGGGCTGGTACATGCTCGCAAGCGTGTTCCATCGGCAAATTTCTCCAAGCTGGATGCCCGAAAGATGAACGACGATGAACGATTTGACTGTATTGGTGCCTTTGATGTTATAGAACACATCAACGAGGACGAATTGGTGCTCTCTAATCTATCGCGTGCGCTGAAGAATGGGGGTACGCTTTTAGTCACAGTACCTCAGCACCGCTGGTTATGGTCTGCTGCAGATGAATACGCCTGTCATGTGCGCCGTTATACTCGAGCAGAACTGGTTCGCAAAGTGACACGGTCCGGACTTACAGTGGAATATATGACGTCCTTCGTTAGTCTGCTGGTCCCCTTTATGTGGATCAGCCGCCTACGTTCCAATAAAGTGAACTACGATCCCATGGATGAATTCCGAATCCCCAATTGGCTAAACAGGTTGTTAGAAATGATCATGACCTTTGAGTTAGGGTTATTGAGAATCGGCATGAAATTGCCGTTTGGTGGGTCATTACTTTTGCAGGCAAGAAAGAGAAATTAATGGAGAAAATACATATTCCATTTAATTGGGTTGACATCCAAGGGAATGAACTTG
>Ga0209501_10003745_pt1 | contig 15013 bp, 16 predicted proteins | sample ArcticOcean_MG_C_4_FD_187434 | JGI IMG/M metagenome (GOLD analysis project Ga0209501, IMG submission 187434) | Marine microbial communities from western Arctic Ocean - ArcticOcean_MG_CB4_134 (SPAdes) (version 2) | ecosystem: Environmental > Aquatic > Marine > Oceanic | place: Arctic Ocean...
GACCTGATCATCATCGACTGGGTAGTAATCCACCAGATCATCACCCAGTCGCGGCCCACAGTGATTGTGCGAAAACGTAAACATCACGTGCTGTCGCTGCAGTTGGTATTTCTTCTCCAACTGCGCGAACACCGGATCGCTCATCACCTTAGGAACGCCCTGGAAATCGCTGGTGATGAGAACAACGCGATGACCGGTGGCATCTTCCAGCGCGAGCGCCTTCATCCACAAATCGTGGAGCTGGCCATCGGGCGCACGTTTTGAACCATAGCCTGCCAGCCAGACCGGTTTCTCCGGCGTGATAATCGCACGGGCAACGCCAGCCTTCCATTGAGGCTCGGCTGCGCTGGCATTCGGTGTCGTGGCGACCAAACAGGCGGCGACAAGCAAGACTGCTGAGATTGGATTGAGTAATGTCAATCGGGTAAATCGCGACAACAGCGTCATAAAATCGACTCCTCTGCTTGATAAATTCTATTCACCAACCTTCAGGTCAGCTTCGGTCAGACCGTGTTTCTTCATGAATTCCTGCAGCCAGAGGCGATCGACGTCGCTGGTGTCGAAGCGGCCTTTGAGGATGAACGACGTGTATTCCGACTTGCGGGTCTTGTCGGGGGCGAGCGGTTTTCCAGGACCGGGGACGTCCCAGGCTTCGTCGGGTGAGACGGCCATGCGTTCGGTGATGTTGTCGCGAGTTATGTTCCAGACCATCATGTCGGTCGCCATGGAAAGCGAACCGTTGTAGGTTTCGCGAATGCCCTTGAAGATGGGGTAACGCGTGTCTTCGTCGTTGAAGAAGTGATAAGCGACGGCGTGGCGAGGTTTGACCGTGCTCATGATCTTCCCGAAAGCCTGCGCTGATGTGTGAAACGACAAGTTGATGCGGGCGGCCAACTGCGGTGGCTGGCCGTACTTTTCCATCATTGTGTCGGATGTCATAAAGGCCTCGTGAATCGCGAGGTCGGCACCCCGTGCGTATTCGTTGAACCACTTGTTGGGAGCAGTGTCGCCGCCGATGACAATCTTGAAATCGTTCCAGCGCAGTGCATAGCTCACTGGTCCGTCGCCTGCGTGGATGGTGGGGAAGGAGCGGATGATGACGCCCTTGGCTTTGTCTTCGTAGACAATTTGGTTCAGCCCTTTGTAGTCGAACTCGTGTACTTTGATTTCGCCGGGAACCGGATTGATGGCGACCGCACGGGTCATGTAGTCCCAGTTGTATGCCTTGAGCATATGCTCGACAGCATACTTGGTACCCATGTCTTTGCGCGATCCGCTGGGCCCCCACACTTCCAGCGGCACAGTGCGCCCAGCGGTCCATCCGCCGGCCCATAACGACGCCAAGTCGCCCCAATGGTCAGTGTGCAGGTGCGTGATAAAAATCTTGGTGAGAAAGTCGGAGGGAATCATCAACGATTCGAGGTTTGCGTGTGAACCGGAACCGATGTCGAAGAGGAACTTCTCGCCGTTGCCCAGTTCCACCAGAAAACAGGTGGCCGCTTGGCTTCGCCGCGCGCTGGGCATTCCGGTTCCGCAGGCGACAATGCGAATCTCATCGGGCTGCAGCGGTTCGGTACCGGGATAATAGACATAGCGATTGGGCGCAGTGCCAGTGGGTGATGTCACTTTTCCGCCAGCCGCTTCGGCGCGCGACGCTGGATCGGCCCCACCAAACGGGTCATCCTGAATTCCGACTCCAATGGCAATTCCCAGCACGAGCAAAGTAAGTGCTGCAGCAGCAGTCTTTCGATGTTTCATGATCGTCGCCTCGAAAACACAGAATGTGCGAACGGTCGGCGGTTGTTAATCCGGCTCGAACATGGAGACTACCGAATCGGCGAGCGCTGGGCAACAGCCGGATTCTTGTGCGATCCTCGGTGTTACCAGTGGCGGCAGGCGCACACTCTTCACCGGCAAAACACGGTGCGTTGCGGTCACGTTCTCAAAGCCCACAGGCTGCGTTCCGTGGGATTGAACGGGAGGTGAAGAGGCTCGTTTCTTAGAATTCGGCCTGCGTGCGCGCAGAAATGATCCAGGCGTGACTGCGGCCGAACTGGGGGTCGTCGAGCGTGGAACTGATTGCGTTGATCGAGAACTTCACGTGTCGGTTCAGGTACCAGTTCAGTCCAGTCGATAGGTTGGAGGCGCGACCGCCTTCAATGTTGTGATCGTTCAGGTCGATGTAGCTCCAGCCAGCGACGAGTTCGTACGCTCCGCCGCCCTGACCGAGTTCGAAGTTGCGTCGAGGGACCGTCTTTTGAAACACACCCTGCTCACGGTCATAAGGCCGAGTTTCACCGGTGAGAAGGTATCCGGCCTGCACGTAATAGCCGGGGAATACCAACGACGGACCGCCAATCTGACTGACGACCGCGAACCGTGCTTCCGACTGGAGGTGAAACGGCCCGCGTCCCATCCCAATTTCCGCGTTAAATAAGTTATAGAAGTGTGCGGGAATATTGCCTGTATCGACGATTGTGCCGACGGTCCGATTGCGTGGATTCGTAGCCGGGTCGGTCACGAAGAATCCCGGCTCGATGGCATAGCGGATTCTGTTGTCGCCAGGATCTCCCATCGCATAATCAAAGCCAATGTGAATGAGATGACCGTCGCCGCAGTCGACAGGAAGCACGGTTAACCGACTGGCAATCGAATGGCCGCCGCTGCCACTGTCGAAGACTCCAAATTCATCAGTTGGAAACCAGTAGGTTGATGCAGACCAGGTTCCGCGTTTGTTGGCGAGTGTGCGGTAGGTTGAAATGCCGGTTTGGCGAAATGGTGCGAACGCGAACGGAAGTGGTCGCTCCTGGAACAGCAATTCGCGGCCGCTGGTCATCGCGTCCATTCCAAACGGCTGCTGGAAATACCCGAACTGCAGATTCTGAAGCCCAGGGATTTCATGCATTCGCAACGCAACATCGCGAAAACTCGGATGCCCTGCTGCGGCGAAGTCGAGATCGACCAAGTAGGATGAGTCGCGGCGAATGTCGCCTTCGACCCGCAGTCGGACGCGTCGCAGTCCCGTTTTGGAATCGATATCGCCGATGGCTTCCGAATTCGCTGAATCCTGAATGACCCAACCGGTATCGAGCTGCAGGAACCCAGACCATTGGAGTGTGGGATACTCCGAACCGAAGACTTTTCCGGATGGTGCGAGTGAATACTCCGATTGGCAATCCAGACACTCGGGTTCCGGTTGAATCTGCCCCGGCTGAACGTAACTGGCTTGAAAACTTCCGCTTGAAACGGGAACGGCGTTTGTGGCTCGCTGTTCGGCAGCCGTCAGGCGTCGCTGCAGGTCTTCCAGCTGGTGTTCCAGCCGCTGGATTCGATTGGAATCCGGCAACTGCGTCGAAACGGCAATGGCCGTGGAGGCGTTCGTCGGTTGAACCGAGTTGAAGCGGATTGGCTTCGGATGCCAGGCCGGGGCTGTAGCAGTCGAATTGTCAATCGGTTCGACGGCCGTCAACTGGGGGCCCAGCGAATGAATGACGATTATCGCGACAGCAAGGGAATGCCATATCTCCAAATATGATCGCAACTTACGTCTGGAATCCAATGCCATACCTGCTGTCCACTTAGCGCAACGGGCGCATCGACTTCCCCCCCTACAATCGAAAGTATCGTCAAAGTTGACCCTGTTGCCCCATCTTCACACGGAGATTTTTGCACGTGTTATTGAGAAAAACAGCGCAAAGGCAGCGGATGAATCCAGGCGGCGAACTAATCGACCCAATGCAGGACGTCGCGAATGATGCACCAGCGCGGTGTATCGTCTTTCGCATCTTTCTTCCCCAGAATCCAGTGGTTGTAGAGCCGGTCGTAGTCGCGGTGGCCGCGCTGCAGTTCGATCCAGCGATTGACGAACTCCGTGAATCGGGTGTCTCCTTGTGGAATTGCGTAGCCCAACGGATGCGAAATGACGTCGGGTTGAGGGATCGCGACGGTGTACGATGGAAACTGAATTGTCCAAGCGGAGCCAGCTTCGGCACTCAACAGCATCGCATCGAGATCGCCCCGCTCGAAGAACTCCCGCGGCGAGGCCACAGCAACGACTTTGGCATGTGGCAAATACTTCTCAATGCCCGACTTGAAATAAGTTGAGTGCGGGACGGCTACGCTGACATCGGTTAAGTTCGCGGCCGAACTCCTCGTAGAAAATTCGCGACGCAAGTGGTCTTTCACCACAAACGCCAACGTCGAATCGAAATATGATTCGGTCAACGACATCCGTAATAGTCGCGGTGGCGTGATTGCGATTCCCGACATCGCAATATCAAAGTCGCCGCGATCGAGTTGTTCGGCCAGTGTGTCGAACTCGAAAGGAACGAACTCCAATTTCATGCCCAAGTCGTCGGCCATCAGGTGCGCCATATCGACATCGAAACCGACCAATTCCCCCGACGCGTTAAAGAACAAAAACGGCAAATTGTCGGGGTGGTAGCCTACCCGCAGAACCTTGGTCGCTTGCATTCGATCAAGGCGGGATTGGAATTTTTGCTCCGTCCCGCTTCTTGCCGGGACAGATCGATGGACTGTGTCGGGATGCTGGGTCATCGGCGAGTGCATTTGAGCTAGTACGTCTGCCTGCTTCTGCAGTCCAGCCAATGTGGAAGCAAGATAGGCTCGCGATCCAAACAGGACTCCCGAAATCATGACGACACTAATCGTCGAAAAGAGAACGAGTCGTGCCGATAGGAAGCGGGTTTGCTGTGACAGGATGGCCGGAGTGATCACGCCATCGCGAACAAATGCATGGCTCCGGCAGCGTCGGAAAGTCGGCCACAAATGACGCCGCTGGCGAGGAACAGTTGAAACAGATCGGCCGGCAATTGTTGAGCGTCGAGCAGGTAGGGAACTCCGACGACGGTACTGCCGAACATGCTGAGATACCCCGTGGCAACAAATCGGGGGTACTCGCCAATCGACATCGGTTGGCCAACAAACCACGCCGCAAACGGAACAAACAGCAGTGCAAGAATGCGCCCCAGATGTGGAAACGGATACGCCAGAGGAACGATGGCCTCGACCGTTTCAGCGGATTTCTCCGTCCCAATCGATTGCCGTTCGAGAAGCTCTCGTGCCGTCTCGATGACCAACGGGATGACGATGAGAACTTTCCCCGTGGCGAATGCAGTGATGATGATTGCTTGCGAACTGCGGACGACTTCGCCGTAAGACAACGGCGTCGCCAATGAAATCACAATGGGAACGAGCCAGAAGACCAGAATTACTGTCGCCGCCACTTGTAGAATCAGATAGCCCTGCAGACGGGACAGTTCATCAATCTGAATCGTGCCGGCCGTGCTGGCGGAGATTGCAAAAATGCCGAGGGGCGTCAGCTTGACGATCGCGCCGGTCACGCTTCGCAACACCCGATCGGCAGATTCCAGCAGCGATAGAATGGATGTCTTGTTTTGAAGACTGCTCAGCGCCAAACCGACCATGATGCTAAAGAGAACCACCGAGGGAATCACTCCGTTGGCCAAAGCGTTGAAAGGATTCGGTGTGATGATCTGATCGAGAAGACTGGGCGACTTCGGCAATTCGACAAGAGCCGTTGAATAAAACGACCCGGTCTTCCACGCCGGCAGCGCTTGCGGAAACAAGACGACCACCAGCGCTCCAATGGCCCACAGCACCAGCAAGACACTACCGCCGGCAACGGCCAGTCGGCGCAGTTCGGTCCACGAGAGCCGTCCGAGTTGAAGAATAATCGCGACAACAACGTAGGGCAAAACCGTCATCTGCAGCAAATCGACGAATGCCTGTCCCCAAACTTTCAAGCCGCTACAATACTCGCCTAAGAAAACACCAAAGGCGATGCCGATCAACAGTCCCAACAGGATTTGCGTGGCCAGGCTGGGGACTCCCCGTCGGCGAGATTTCGATTCGATTGGAACGGACATTCGAGATTCCTGGAAGTGGAATCGCTGGATGGCGTGAACAGCCATCATTCGATTTGTTGCATTATCATATCGAATTGAGGACGTCGCTGTGCACAGAAAAACGTTGCGACTGTCGATCTGGCGGTCTCAGTCTCTTACGCTGTCGGCGTTCGCCCAATTGAAATCGGTCGCGCCACCTCAAGTTACAGCCTTTCTTGCCCATCTTCCCAACCTGGAAAATGACTTCAGGCTAACTGTCGTCGGCTTGGATATCGTAAGCTTGGAATTGCCGACTTCCCAATTGCAACCCGCTATTCGAGGAACAGTCACTGTTTTCACGGTGTTATTCTTGACGTCATTTCTCTGGAAAGTTTGCCCCGACAATTGCCGTCGCCCGGTTCACCTATTAGTCTATGTGAATGCGTCAACGCTGGCGCAACTGTGTGAGTGTTCACACAACATGAAGCTCGCCTTTAACGAATGAAGGAGAAATCCATGCGGAGAGCGTTACTGCCCGGCGTGGCTCTGTTGGTCGTAATGACCGGCAGCTTAGCCTCGGCGGCCGAACTGAAATCCGGGCTGCAGCTTGGGGAGAAGACCAAGTTCTATCTCGTCAATGATGCCACCGGACCCAATGCCGGCGATTCACTTTGCTATCGCTGACTTTACGGTGCCCGTCCTGTGGTCAACGTGTTGACACGCGAGATCACGGACAACTTGACCAGTTTGGTCAAGCAGCTCGACAAGATTGTTGTCGCCAACAGCAGTAAGAAGATGGCCGCGTTCGTCGTCCACCTCACCGACGATCCCGACGCATCGGAAGCGACGCTGAAAGCGCTCGCAAAGAAGCACAAGATCAAGAAGACTCCGCTGACCAACTTCGATGGTTTGGCTGGCCCGCCGGTTTACAACATTGCCAAAGACGCAGACGTGACGGTGATGATGTGGGTCGGAGGCACGGTCAAAGTCAATATCGTCCTCAAGAAGGGTGAGTTGACCAAGAAGAAGATCAAGGAAATCGTTGCCAATACGTCCAAGATTCTCAACTAGTTTTTCTGTGGAATCGCATTGCCGTAGAATATGTCCGATCGCCCCGCCTTCCCCGGTTTGGAAGGCGGGGCTTTCGTTTGGCTATTCGGGCATAGTTCGGTGATATTTCAATCAGGTTTGAGAGAGGTGCAGGATGAATATCGGCAGAAGTGGGACTGCAGACCGATACACAATCCACCGCGCTCGTTTTGTCGTGGCAACAGCTTCCGCGTGGCTGTTGATGTTCGTGCACGTGGCGTCCGCAGGTCAATCGAACAGCCTGATGGACATCTCCGCAGACGGAAGATTGCTCGCCTGCTCCAACCGGGACAGCGGAACCGTCAGCGTTGTCGATCTAGAAACCCAACAGAAGCTGCGCGAAGTCCGCGTCGGCAAGCATCCCGAAGGCGTTTCGTTTCTCGGCGAATCCCACAATCTGGCGGTCGCCATTTACGACGAGGACAGGGTTGTTTTCCTCAATGCCGACACCGGCAAGCGGCTTGGCGAGACTGACGTTTTCGACGAACCGTACGGAGTCGTCTCCAACAGCGATGGCACTCGGGTGTTCGTCACGCTCGATTACCCGGGACAAGTCGTCGAAATCGATGCGAAATCATACAAGTCGCTGCGACAGTTTTCCGAAGGCAAGTTCCTGCGGGGAATCGCGGTCGCTAGCGACGATCTGACCCTCTACACGACGGAATTCTATTCGGGTCGTGTCCGCAGAGTCGCCGTCGACAGTGGAAAGACAATCGACGAGTGGACCGGTCCCAGTAGCGACAATCTCTCGCGGCAAATCACACTGCATCCGCAGCGACCGAAAGCGTATCTGCCGCACATTCGATCGCGGATAACGGCTGCTCGCGGCGCCGGGTCGATCTTTCCTTATATTACCGTCGTCGATACGCGAGCAGGTGAGGGAAAACGCCGACGGCGGATCCCGATGGACTCGTTCAATCGCAGGAGTGTCACCGCGAACCCCTGGGAAACGGCCGTCTCTCCCGACGGCAGCACACTCTACATTGTCTTCAGCGGAACCGACGACCTCATCGTCGCCAACGTGATCGACGACGACTATCGCGAATTGACATTTCGCGGGTTGGCCAATCTGGGACATAATCCCCGTGCGGTCCGCGTCGCGCCGGATGGCAAACGGTTCTACATTTACAACGCGCTCGATTTTGAGATCGTTGCCTATGACGTAAGGACAAATCGGCCAGTAGCACGAATTGCGGTCACCGAAAACCCGTTGGGTGACGAGGTGCTGCAGGGGAAACGGCTGTTCTATTCGGCGTTGCAGCCGATGGTCGGTCGCCGCTGGATTTCCTGTTCCAGTTGCCACCCCGACGGTCAGCCCGATGGCCGCACGTGGCACAATCCCGAAGGGCTGCGAAACACGCAATCGTTTGCCGGCATGGCGTGGACTCATCCAATCCACTGGTCGGCAGATCGCGACGAAGTGCAGGATTTTGAACACACCATTCGCGGCCAATTAATGCAGGGACGTGGCTTGCTCAAAGGGAAACTCAACCCTCCACTTGGCACGTCAAACCGGGGACTCTCGAAGTCGCTCGACGCATTGGCCGCCTACTCGAACACGCACGACTTCACGCTCAGCCCCTATGCAAAAAAAGGGTTGAGTGATGCGGCACAGCGAGGAAGAACACTGTTCCTCTCGAAGCAAACCGGCTGCGCAAAATGTCACAACGGACCGTTTCTGACCGATTCGCTGCCGAGCGGTGAAATTGTCCGCCACGACGTTGGAACGGTCGTGGACGATCCCGACGAAAAGTTGGGTCCCACATTCGACACGCCGACAATGCTCGGCCTCTACCGCACCGCACCGTATTTGCATCACGGAAAAGCGCAAACTTTGGAAGAGGCACTCACCACTTACAATCACGACGACAAGCATGGCAGTACCAGCCAGCTATCGAAACCACAAGTTGCCGACTTGGTTGAGTTTCTCAAGTCGCTGCCGTACGAAGACCCGGAGCCGAAGGCAAAGGCCGCAGGACTTACCAAGATTACGAATTGACACGCCAGTGGCACCCGTCAACGGATGGTCGATACAATCACCACACGGTCAACGGGGGACGTTGGCCGTTGCTTTAGGGAGATCACAGAAATCATGAAGTCGATGTTTGCCAGTCTGTTTGTGTCCTCGTTGATTCTCTTCGGCCTTTCGGGTTGCGGCTCGTCACCGGCGGAATCGGTTGATAACGGAACCGCTTCTGCCGACGACACGACAGAAACGCCCGGCGCGGCCGCAGATACGGAAGGCGAAACCCCACAGGAATCGGCCACCAATCAATTCGAACGGGACGGCATCACCGCCGAGATTGCGACCTGGGAAGAAACGCAGGAATTCATTTCCAGGCAATCCGGCAAGATTGTTGTACTCGATGTGTGGTCAACCTACTGCCCGCCCTGCATAGAGGAATTCCCCGGTCTCGTTGCTTTGCAGAAGCAATACGCCGACCAGATCGTCTGCATTTCGTTTAACGTCAACTATATCGGACTGGAAGACTCGCCGCCGGAATCGAACAGTGACGAGATTCTCGATTTCCTGGCGAAGCAGAAGTCGCAACTGCACAACATCATTTCCAGCACATCAGACGACGATGTCTACGAGGCTGGCGACTTTGGACCGATTCCAGCCGTCTTCGTCTACGGGACTGACGGCGAGCTTAAGAAACTCTTCGAGAACGCCCAGAAGGAATACGGCGAAGACGGCTTCACCTACAAGCAGCACATCATTCCGCTAATCGAAAAACTGCTGGCCGAAAACGCGGCGGAAGTATCGAAGTGAATTCAGCGGTGTTTTCTCCCCAGCCGAATTTTGCGATTGAGTACGGCCTGTTTGAGGAGACTGGTTGCCCCTTTATGTCATGGCACGTTTCTTTTTGTCCTGAAGGGACAGTCGAAAATACCCCAGCAGTTTACTGCTGGGGTACGATGCCGTTCATTAAAGGATATGAGTCCCGAAGGGATGGCTGGAAATTCCGCCGGTCATGTCAAAATCGAACGCCGTTCAGTCGTCCCTTCGGGACTCTGCGACGTTGTATTGCCAGCATTTCCAGCGATAAATCGCTGGGCTATTTTCGGATGTCCCTTTGGGACAAACGGCTGCGACAACCAACGGCCTCGGCAGACTTGCCTGAACTGAAAATGCTGGCTCGTCACGTTTTACAATAACTCGCGGATCGGCTCGCCGTGCGGGATGAGTGGCACCGGACGCCCGGCGCTATCGGGAACCATCTTGCGGTAGTCGATTCCCAGGAAGCGATAGACCGTTGCCAGCAAATCGTTGGGGTCGAGTTTACGATCCTTCGGCCGTTCGCCTTTCGACGTCGTCGAGCCGATGACCTGCCCGGTTTCCATGCCGCCGCCGGAAACCAGCACCGACATCGCCCCAGGGTAATGGTCGCGACCCGGCTGAATTACTTTCGAACTTGTTCCCTTTTGGGGATTGATGCGCGGCGTGCGGCCGAACTCGCCTGAGACGATGACCATCACTTTCTTGTCGAGGCCGCGCTGATAAATGTCGTCGATCAGCGCAGCAATCGCTTGATCGAAAACGGGCAGTCGAGCGCGGGCGTCTTCATACAGGTGGCCGTTGACCGCGTGAATGTCCCAGTTGCCAATTCCGCCGGGAACGCTGGGGTTCTGCATTTGCATGGTGACGAACGTTGTCCCCGCTTCCACCAGCCGTCGCGCCAGCAAAGCCCGCTGCCCCCATTTGTGGCGGCCATATTTGTCGCGGAGCTTAGGACTTTCCAGCGATAGATCAAACGCCTTCTGCGCTCGATCGCTCGTTAGCAAGTTAACCGCCTGCTGGTTGTACTTGTCCATCGACTCCATCACCCGCGACTGATCGACCTCCCGTTTCAAACGGTCGAGCGACCCCAGTAGAAATCGCCGGTCACCCAGCCGATCTTTCAACTTGGGAGATAGCGACAGATTGTTGACTTTAAAATTTGGCGCGTTCGGATCGCCGCCGACAACGAACGGCAAATACGCCGGCCCAAGCGCCGCGCTGCCGCCGCCGTAAACGTTGGGTTGGTTGCCGACGTAAATCGGCAGAGCCGGATCGCGACGTCCTTCCAACATCTTCGCCACCACCGGCCCCAAACAGGGATACTGCGCCTTTGGGTCGAGCAGAAATAATGGCTTGTAACCCGATAAGAACCGCCCGGCTCCGGCGGCGTGGTTGGCAAAGCCGTGCGAAATCGAACGGATCAGCGTGAATTTGTCTGCCACCTGAGCATGCAGCGGCAGCAACTCGCAGACGTCCATTCCCGGTGCAGCGGTCGCGATCGGCCTCAACTCGCCACCGTAATCGATGGGAGCTTCCGGCTTCAGGTCGTAGGTCTCCATGTGACTGGGACCACCCTGCAGCCAGATGAGGATGACCGACGTGTCGGCCGCAACCCGCCCCGCCTCTTTGGCAGCAGACCGCGATCGCAGCAAATCGCCCAGCCCCAACCCGCCCAAAGCAAGCGACCCTGCTTCGAGAAAGCTGCGCCGACTGACCGGCCCCTGGCAAATCCCACTGTTCGATTTCATGTAAAACACTCGCCCATATTTTGTGACGCGCGATCGTCGAAACCATATCAACAACCACGCATGTATTATGGCGTAATCGGCCAAAGAGGGTCAACCGCGACCACAGGTTGCTGTGCCTTTTACCGACACGCAAACAGAGAACCGATTCAGCAAAACCTCTACCAGCCGTATATCTGTCATAGCGTACCAGCAACACGAAAGAATGCCGGTTGGAGAAGCTTTGCCAGACGCTCTTCGCTGCTTCTTCCTCGTATCATCGAAGGTGGATTCACTCCAGCAGGACAACAGTGGGTTTTCTGCGAACATACATCTCGTCGACTTTGCAGCGATCACCGCATCACCAACACGAGGAATTCGACTCGTGCGGATTACGAAATTCATCTCAACAATTCTTGGCCGTCTGCGCGGCAAACGTGCGACGCGGCTGAATGAGATTCAATCGCCTGAGCAGTTTCGCACAGTGATTGATCGAGAGCGGTCGCGTGCCGATCGCCGTCGGTCTGGCTTCTCACTGGTTGTCTTCACATGTCCCATCGACGATGGCACGGCAGCCGGGAAGAACAGGCAGAGATTTCTGTCCACAATCCACAATCGAATTCGCTGCACCGACTTCGCCGGTTGGATCGGCGAAGACAAATTGGGAATGCTCATTGTCGATTCTTCAACCAAACAAGTGAATCAACTGGTGTCGGCTCTTTCCAAAGAGTTCAGGCCGTCCCTCGGACCACTCGATTATCAGATAGAGTCGTATCCGGAATCCCCATCGACACAGATTATCTCTGTATCGGCAGAATTGGATGGACGCTCGCCATCCTCGTCCGAAACAATGCCCGCCTGACAGTCCGGTGACAGGTGTCAGTCAATAGGTTCATATTCCATGAAGAAAGACATACCACAAGACAACGTTTCGATACCACGAGTCAGCATCGGAATGCCCGTTTACAACGGTGCTGACTTCCTCTCCGATGCGTTCGATTCGTTGCTGTCGCAGACGTTGGTCGATTTTGAACTGATCGTCTCCGATAACGGTTCGACTGACGGAACGGAACAGATATGTCGAGAGTATGCCGCGCGCGACTCACGGGTTCGCTATCACCGTGAAGAAACAAATCGCGGCGCCTGCTGGAACTTCAATCGTGTCTTCGAACTGGCTCGTGCCGACTACTTCAAATTCGCCGCGCACGATGATCTGTGTGACCCCAAGTTCCTGGAACGCTGTGTTGCTGTACTCGATGACGACCCGTCGGTTGTTTGTTGCCATACGCGGACGGCGAAAGTCGATCCCGGCGGTGCAGAAATTCCTGGACTGCACGATCCAACGGATGGTGAACTGCGATTGATGCGAAAGACGGCCGAGGAATCCGGCTGGGAAAATCGCATGGATGGAACGTCAACCGCGGCACATCGACGCTTCGCCGACGTTCTGCTCAACAGCGGCTGGAGCGTTCGCTGTTATGGTGTGATTCGCTCCGACGCACTCAGACAAACCGGCATGCTGCGCGCTGTTTACGGCTACGAAAAAGTGCTGATGGGCGAATTGGCGCTGCAGGGGCGATATCACATCGTACCGGAGACGCTCTTCTTCCAACGCGTTCATCCGCAAGCCGCATCGAGCAAGGCGTCGGCTGCCGAGCAACACGAGATCATGGCGGCCGGGCAGAAGAAACCAAGACGTTCGATTCCCCGTTTGCAACTCTTGGCCGGGCACTTGCGGGCCATTGCCGGCATGCCCATCGGCACGTATCAGCGACTACGTTGCCTCTTTTGGATTCCAGTCTACCTGTTACAGATTGAGAAATGGCGTGCGGTGTTTCGCAGCATCGTTCGCGGCACCGGAACCGGCGGGACAAACATCGACGTGATGAAACGAATGCAAATTGACCGGCACATCACTCCATCATCGACAAAAGAAATGCCATGCCAACCGAACTGACACAGCCGCAATCATTGGCCGCTTCCTTGCTCGAACCGGGACATTGCCCCGCGTGTGGCGCAGCAGGCATGACCGACTTCTTCGAATCGCCGGAGCTGCCGATTCATGTCGGCGTTGTTTACGACACGCCGGCCGAGGCAAGTCGCGCACCAATGGGTGAAGTGACGCTGGCTTATTGCCGCGAATGCGGCTTCGCGCACAACCGCAAGTTTGACGCAACGCGGATCTCGTTTGGACCCGGTTACGAGGTGGCGCTGTCTCACTCCGCCATGTTTCGCGCGTTCACCGAAGATGTCTGCACCCGTCTTACCAAACGATTCGACCTGCACGATAAGCAAATCATCGAGATCGGATGTGGGGCCGGCTATTTCTTGACGCAGCTCTGCGAAACGGGTGGCAATCATGGAATCGGTTTCGACACCTCGGTCCCGTACGAAGGCGAAGCACAAACCAGCCAAGGGAGCGTCCGCTTAGCGCGAGAGTATTTCACGTCCGACCATGCCCATTTGCCCTGCGATTTCATCTGTTGTCTTTCGGTGGCCGAAGACATTCCACAACCGGCGGAGTTCTTGCGTGATGTCAGACAGACGATTGGAATCCGCCAACACATCGGCATCTACTTCGAGGTTTTCAACGCGTTTCGGGCGTTCCAGGAGCGCGAAACCTGGAGCATTCATTACGAACAGTGCAACTACTTCAGCCTGAAATCGTTCCGATCGTTGTTCGAGCGATGTGGCTTTCGCGTACTCGACGCCGACTCGTGCTACGGCAACGGACAGTACCTGTACGTGGAAGCGGTTCCGGCCGACCTCGAACCAACCGTGGTAACGGAGGCCGCCGACACGGCGATTCCATCCGAAGTTGCGTGTTTCGCAGCGGTTCACCAGCAGAAGCTGGAAGAATGGAATCATCGACTCGCTGAGTTTCGAGCCAGAGACGAGCGCGTCGTTGTCTGGGGTTCCGGCGGCAAAGGAATCAGCTTTCTGAATTCCCTGCCGACGGCGGATGTCATTTCCTACGTGGTCGATATCAATCCCGATCGACAGCAAAAGCACATCCCCGGTACGGCACAGAAAATTGTGCCGCCCGAGTTCCTCATCGACTATCGTCCTGACACGGTGATTCTGACCAACCCGCTGTACGAGTGTGAAATCCGACAGCAACTTCAGGAACTGGGAATCACCGTCAAATTCCTGAACGCATAGCGATTCCATCCGAAAAGACGTCGCAGAGAAACAAAAGGGATTTGTTGAGCTAAGTTTGAGTGCTTCAAGAGCGGCATTCTGATCGAGCGGCAACATGAAAATTGACATAATCCCTGCAACCGAATTTTCGCGCGACCACATCGCAGCGTGGAGAGCGTTGCAGCAAGCCGATCCGGCCCTCGACAGTCCGCTGTTCCATCCGGAATTCACGCGCGCTGTCGCAGCCGTGCGGGATGATGTGGAAGTGGCCGTTCTGGAAGAAGCGGGCGAGTTTGTCGGCTTCTTTCCGGGTTCTTCGCGCATTTTAGTGGGTGCTGCTTGATTTGACGTGTGGAATCGATCTCGGGATCATGGGGGATTTCCGAGGGCGAGACGATGGAATCTCTGAA
>Ga0209501_10003748_pt1 | contig 15006 bp, 15 predicted proteins | sample ArcticOcean_MG_C_4_FD_187434 | JGI IMG/M metagenome (GOLD analysis project Ga0209501, IMG submission 187434) | Marine microbial communities from western Arctic Ocean - ArcticOcean_MG_CB4_134 (SPAdes) (version 2) | ecosystem: Environmental > Aquatic > Marine > Oceanic | place: Arctic Ocean...
GCGGCACCTTGCCTTTCGGCAATTGCGCCGCGATCGCCTCAAACGCCTGTGTATCGGGCATTGGCTTTCTCACATCACTTCCTGTTTTCACTCACATATTATAGCCTTTGTTTGGCTGGCCCATTGCTCGCGTAAACTTTACCCTGTCAATGGGATCAAAGTTGAGGATAATTTAATATAGTGGACAACATGTCATCCGTCAGCGAAGCCGACAAATAATTGATGTCTGACGTCGAGGTGGCGGTAGAATGTATCGCCAGGGTCCGGCAAATGACCGGTCGGGTCATCTTTGGCCAGGAAACGGTAATAAATGAAACCTTGGTCACTCTGCTGGCGGGCGGCCACGCCTTGTTGATCGGCGTGCCCAGCCTGGCCAAAACCCGTCTGGTGGAAACCCTGGGCACGGTGTTGGGGCTGGCCGACAAACGGGTTCAGTTCACGCCGGATCTGATGCCGGCTGGTATTGTGGGCTCGGAAGTGCTCGAAGAAGCAGCCGGCGGCCCGCATCTTGTCCATATCCATGACATAAATGCCAACATGGGTAAGCTGTGGCTTGATCATGATCCTTTTTCCTGTCGCGGTGGCCGACGTTACGCTTCGGTGCTCCGTAAATAGCCGTCTGTCCCGTCGATCCAATCCTGGCGTGGCGGCGCGAATAATTCGATGACTTCTGCATCCGCCAGCACTTCCGCCGAATGTGGCATGCCGCCCGGAATCACCAGTATCTCTCCGGCCCCAATATGGCGAAAATCGGCGCTGTCCTCGCCAAAACGAAATTCCATTTCACCAGCCAATAGATAGGTGATTTGCTCGTTATCATGCTGGTGTTGCGGCACCGAAACGCCGCCCGCCAGACTGATGCGCGCCATCATCATCTGCTGACCACAAATTAGCTGCCGGCGCATCCCCGTGCCGACTTGTTCCACGGTCACCTCGTCCAGAACCAGTTTTTGTACAGCCGCTTTTGCGGTCATGCCGCGTCCTTTCTTTTGGATGGGCTAAGTATCATAACCCGTGCCCTTGCTGCTTCAAGCCAATGCAACCGGTCTACCGATTGGCCGGACTGAACGCCGCAATTCAGATGCGGGTTTCCATGAAGTCGATGACCTGTGCAAAAACGACGCTGTCGGGATCGGCTAGCGCCTGACAAATGCTGAAGTGGTCTAGGCCATCGGCGATCAGGACCTCCGCCGCATGCCCGGCCGCTTGCAGGGCGGCACCGAATATGTGTGTTTGGTCGATGAAGCCCTGGGTCTCTCCGCCACCTACCACACCGAGTGTAGGTGGTAGTGGCCGGTCCAGGCGGTGGATCGGGCTCAATGAGCGCGCCGTGTCCGCATCAAGCGCTAAATCATCGTTGATGCTGGTCTGGCGCAGCGGTTCAAGGTCGAAGATCCCGCTGATTGGGATCGTCGCTTTAATATCGATTTCCTCTACGCCAAGGGCCCGCCAATCGGTTCCGGCGGCCCAGGCAGCCATGTGTCCACCCGCCGAGTGGCCGCAAATGGCTATTCGGTCCGCGCGGCCGCCATAGCTGGTGGCGTTTTCGGCGATGAAGGCGATGGCTTGCAGGACCTGCGCCACGATCTCCGGCACCGTGAAGTCCGGCCGCAGGCCATAATCGACATTGATGGCGACAAAACCGCGATTGGCGAACGGCGCGCAGAGCGCCAGGAAAATCTCTTTCTCCAACGCCCGCCAATAGCCACCATGGATAAACACGAACACCGGCGCGCCGCCTTGCTGGGTAAAAACGTCAAGGCGCTCGCGCGGCGTTGGACCATATCGGATGTCCGCGCGAATCTCGGGCCGTGTGCGCAATGCCTCGCTGCGCGCACGCAATTCGGCGTAGGCTGCCTCGCGTGTCGTCGATCGGCCTCTAAGGGAATACTGCCCTTCCAGCACAGTAGTATTCACTGGGCCACTCACGCAGCGGCAAATTCTGGTAAATCGATCGACAAACCTTGTAGTCGCTCCCTGGTCTCCGATAGGTAGTGGGCCAAGGCCCGGCGTTGCCGCGCCCCACCGGCGCTCCCCAGGCCGGCTGCCGCCGCATGTTCCTCGGCCGCCTTTTCTTGGTCTGCGATCCCATCCGCCGCAAAGAACGGGGTTAGATAGCCGCTTAGGATGATTTCGTCGACGACACGTACAATCTCGGCTGTAGCCGCCGCCCGGTCGGCATCGTTCCAGGCATGAATGCGGTCGGTCACGAAATCCCAGCCAAACGCGGCGTGCCGGCGCTTGTCGCCGGAGATGAGCGAAAGTGCTGCCGTGACGGCATCATTCTTAACGGCGGTATTGTCAAGCGTGTAGAGGACCGCTTCGGCACCGATCTTGATGGCGCAATGGGCCAGTATGTAGGCATCGACCGGGGTATCCGCATGCAAGACCCGCTGGGATAGATCCAAGTTCAAGAGCGCGGCATAGGCCGGCGCTTCGGGTTTCGACAGATAGCCGCCATAAGCGTCAGCCATCTTCTGCATCACATCGATATGGCAGGCCTCTTGAGTGTTGCGCACAGTGAGGAAAAACTTCGGCGAAATGGGCCGATCCAACTCCAGACAGAGGCGGATCAGCGTCGCCGGCGTTTCCGAAAGATAGCCGTAAGCGGTCCAAAGGCGGCGGCTCCACATCAGCCGGGCGGCGTCCCTACCCTGTTGCTCTAGGTCATCCGCGCCGAGTAGATCCCAGGGAATATCGGAAATCGGGTTCCAATGGGCGCTCTTTTCTTTATGATAGGCGCCCGCCAAAGACGCGACTTGCGGGCGCAGGCGAACGGGAAAGCGCCGTTCAATCAGCATTTTTGAGTGTGTTTGCGGCATTGTTTTGACTGGGGTCTCAAATAGTCCCGGTACGGGGGTGATGGAACAATGGCAGTTCACAGCCCCAAGCCCTCATCTGCTTGCGAATGCGCTGCACCGACGCGATGAAAATCGGTTTTTCGACTTCCTCCACGGTGGAGCCCAGGCCGGCCTCGTAGGTGATGCGGTCGCATTCAACATCAGCGCGCGTAGCCTCTGAATCGTCCTGCGCCAACCAGGAGCTGTGGTAGCCGTTCATCTCCACATTCTGGATCATTACCGCGACCGCATCCTCGATCTGTTTTAAATCCGCCGGGTTAAGTTGCGGCACGCGTTTGGCCATGTAGTACCAGCCGAAGGCGCAATGGCGTACCTCGTCCCGAGTAATGCCACGGCTGCAGGCCCGCGCAATGGGATCGGTGGTAATCTCGCTCAAATGCTTGAAAACATCGAAAGCGACTTCTTCGGCCGCGCAGACCAGTGCGGCAATCAGCGCCTCAAGAAGGCATTCGGGGTCCAGCGCCATCTTGCGCACCCCGTGGGTTACTACATTGCCTTCGTATTCGCGCAGCGGCGGCGCGTCGATATAGCCGCCGCAGGCCTCGGCCATCAGATAGCAAACCTCCGAATGGCGGGCCTCCTCTTGGGAGCGTATTGTGAAGAATAGCCCGAGGTCCATCTCCCGGCTCTCCCGGGCAAAACGGATCTGAATTGCCGGGCTCTCCGAAATGGCGCCGTATTCAAGCCATGCCCTGCGGCTCCACGCATTGCGTGCGGCCCATAGCTGTTCTTCGGTGTATTTTGATTTTTCGAACTTGTCCCAGGGGATGTCCTTGCGCGGGTCCCACTGATTCTTGGCGGCGGCATAGAAAAGATCCCGCACGCTGTTAATTGAATGCGAAAGGTCTATGGGAAACCGGTCCTCTGGCGCATCGAGAATGGTATCGGCTGTTGAAAATTGAGGCATTGAAACATTTTCCACTGGCCAGAGAATTACGCCCGAACAAACATTTGTCCGCACTCTTTCTAGGCTAAGTTTGCACCAATACTTGCGGAAATGCCAGCATGTCCAATAACAGCAGGGCTTGCAACACGGCCCGCCAATACTGCCCCATGGCCGAAGCATGCCATCGCCTCGTTCCCGGTCACCGGCGTGACCGCCGCAATAGAATGCCGGCGATAGCCATATTGACCAGATTGAAGGCAACGGCGTTGATAAAGGCCATCCGGTAGGATCCGGTCAGGTCGTATAACAACCCCGCCAGCCAGCCGCCCAAGGCCATGCCGAACAGGGTCATGGACAGCACCATGGCAATGCGCCAGCCGGTCTGGCCGGGCACGAAATAGCGCCGGACGATGATGGCATAAGCGGGCACGATGCCGCCCTGGCTCAAACCAAACAGGGCCGACATGATATAAAGCCCAGCCAGAGACTCGACGAACATGAATAGAACCAGCATCAGGGCCTGTAGGCTACCGCCCACTAGCAATGTCGCCAGGCCGCCAATACTATCGGAAATCCAGCCAAACCCCAGCCGGCTGACGACCCCGGTCCCCAGCATCAAGGCCAACATCTCGGCCCCGCGCTGGGCCGCATGCCCAACGTCCGAAGCATAGGCAACTATATGGACTTGCGGTACGGCCATGGCGACACAACAGGCCACGCCCGCGACGCATAGCAGTCCATGCAGGCCATTTGGCGCCAGACCGAGGGGGCGGGCAATGGCCGCCGTTGCATCTGCCGTCATTACAAAAGCCGCCGGGGGGCGGCGGCGCAAGACAATACACAGGGGCGGTATCGTAAGCAGTACGAAAATGCCGATGCCGGCATAGGTGGCGCGCCAGTCGGAGGCATCGATGAAATATTGTATGACGGGGGGCCATATCATCCCAGCCAGGTAAATGCCGCTAGCTGCTATGGCCACCGCAATGCCCCGGCGGCGGTGAAACCATAGGGTGGTATCTGCCACCAGTGGCGCGAACAGCGCCGCGCTGCCTAACAGGCCAATCAACAAGCCTTGGGCCAGATACAATTGCCAGAGTGCGGTGGCCCGGGCGGCCAGTAGAAATCCCAATGCCAGTAGAACACTACCCACAAGGCAAGGCCACATCACGCCGACCCGGTCCGACCAGCGGCCCATTAAGATACCGCCAACGCCGAACCCAATCATGGTGGCGGCATAGGCAATCGAGGCCGCGGAGCGGGTGGCGCCGAATTCAATGGCGACCGGTTTCAGAGCGACGACAATGGCATAACTGCCGACGGTGCCAATGGTCATTATGATTAGCGAGGTGGCCAGGCGCACATAGGCGTAGATGGGTTCACGCTCCGCCATGGTGGCGTCAACGGCCATGTTGGATCACTCTTTTCTAACGAGCCGGGGCTGGCCGATGGGGCGTGCCGCAGGGATTATTCGGTGGCACAATCATAGCGAATACCCAGACGCCATCGCAGTGTTTATTTGAGACATTGTTGACCGCGAAATTCGCTTATCATCGTCCCGACGGCACAACTAACGTAAAGGCGCCTGGAATGTTCTTTTCGATTGCCAAAATCTTTTGGGTTTTTGCCAAGCCCTTGAATTTAACGCTGATCCTGCTGTCTCTGGCGGCCCTTTTATTATGGTCGCGTTGGCGGCGTGTGGGTATCTGGCTGACGAGCCTACTCGCGGCCTCTCTTCTGGCGGTGGCGATCCTGCCGATCGGCGAGTGGCTGATGGCGCCGTTGCAACGACAATTCGCGCCCATTAACATGACTGACGGACACGTGACAGGCATCGTCCTGTTGTCCGGCGGCGTCGTGGATTTGCGTATTTCTCGAAAGGTCGGCCACGCGGTACCGGGCTCGACGGCGGACAGGCTGGTCGAATTCATTCGCCTGGCGCGGGCTTATCCCAGGGCGCGGCTACTGATTTGTGGTGGCAGCGGCGACGCGGATGGTGTCCGAGACGCACTTTGGGATCGGGAAGCGCCGTTGATCGCCGAATATTTGGCGCGCCGGGGCATCGCGCGGGAGCGCCTTTTGGTGGAGGCGCGATCCCGCGATACCTTTGAAAATGCCGTCTTGGGGCAAGCCTTGGCTAAGCCCAAGCCGGCGGACCGTTGGCTTTTGGTCACCTCGGCCTGGCATATGCCTCGTGCCATGGCAGTTTTCCACGCCTTGGATTGGCCGGTCGTGGCTGCCCCGCCCATGCGCCTAAAGGATGGGCAAAATGCATACCCACTGCGTTTCAATCTGAACCGAGGCCTGCACAGCGTCGGTAGGGCCATGCATGAATATCTCGGTTTGCTATCTTATTGGCTGAATGGCCGCATAAAGACCCCGTGGTCGGCGCCTTGAAGGGGTCTCTAGAGACATACTGAAGCAATGAAGGGTTGCTTGGCGGCCCGATGATAGGTTGGAAATCTCCTGGAGAAATTCCGAATTAGTGATAATCGCGAAGCGATTCGAAGGGAATAGAAAATTCCCTAATTCTAAAAACCTGAGAGGTTTCAGAATGAAAATTCTCTAGCGTTTAAAATTTCTGGCCGCCAGGAAGGCTTCGGTCGGGGCAATGGGGAGGCAGCCAAAATTGGCGCTTTTGATACGGCCGCACAATGCCTGGGCTTGAATTTGGCTTAAACCGTACACGCGGGCCCGATACAATGGGACCTGTCCGCTTTCAATAGTTTCGACCGACAATTTTGCCTGCGACAACAGGCCGGGCAGCGCACCGGTTAGTTTGCGTAAATGCTGACGGGCCAAGGCCGCCTGGCTAAAGGCGCCGACCTGGATAGACCAAGCCTGATGGAATTCGCGGCCGGTTTGCGGTCTGTCCGCATTGTCGGCGGAGTTGATGTCCTGGCGCTGGGGTTTCTGCCGGGGCCGGGGCACCTGGCCATAGCCATCCAAGCGGCCCCGTGGAAGGACGAACTGATTAGGCGAGCCTGGTTCCTCGCCGCGCCGCAAGCGTTTAAATCCGCCTCGCAGCAGTTTGCGCATGCGCTGATCGCGGCTTTTAGCGGAGCGACCACCAAATAGAACACCTACCAGGCGCCCTTCATCACGGCCGGCTGAGGCCACCAGATTGAAGCCGGAGGCGCGGATATAACCGGTTTTGATGCCGTCAACACCCCGCACATTACCAACCAGGTTGTTGTGGTTGCGATAGACCTTGCCTTGGTATGAGAACGATGTCTTGGCGAAATAATTAAAATGCTGCGGAAAATCCCGCCGTATCGCCATAGCGAGCCGGGCCATATCCCGTGCCGTCGATAGCTGTCGGCGGTTTGGCAGGCCGGAGGCATTGCGGAAAGTGGTTCGGCTCATACCTAAATCCCGGGCCCGCCGAGTCATCATTAAGGCGAACTTGAACTCGCTGCCGCCAATCGCCTCGGCTACGACAGTGGCGGCATCGTTGGCCGATTTAGTTACCAGGGCCATGATCGCCTGACGCACTGTAATGGCCTGGCCTTTGCGTAGGCCAAGCTTTGACGGCGGTTGTCCTGCGGCCCTGCGCGACGTTCGCAAAGGCTGGTCCAGTCTCAGTTTGCCGGACTCCAACGCCTCGAACACCATATATAGGGTCATAATCTTGGTTAGCGAGGCGGGATATTTGCGGGCGTCGGCATTGCGCGTGACGAGAACCCGGCCGCTGTCGCCATCCACCACCAATTCGGCATAGCGGGAGCGTGCCGCGGCCGGCGGCGTCAATGCTGCCGATAGCACCAGAATGCCGACAATCCAATTCGTCCATCGCCATGACGTAGCCGTCCACAAAGTCCGTCGCAATGCGGCTCCGCAGGCGAAACGATCCTGAATAATCATGGACTCGCAGCGCTGATGGTCGTGGGAAGATAAGTGAGAAAAGGCGGCACAGGCTATCCAACAATTTTGAGCGCGACATTAAGGTTAGTCGGTTCGTGATCAATAATAGGTAAACACACCCCATGTTCGCAACGGCAATTTCTGAACAAATAGTATGCCGTCGTGCATTTGGTAACGTGGACTAGCTATTTTGTGCTCTGTGAATGTGTTCTAGGTTACCCCGCTATCCAGAAGCAATGCTCACGTCTCCGAGAACAATGCCAGCGTTATCGGGGCTTCGCGGCTTTCGGCTGCAACAGTCGTTGACGAATAGGCCATCGGGGCCGATCAGGCGGCTAATTTATCCAGTTCACGAACCAGACTTTCGCCCATCACGGTGGTCGATACTCTGGCCTTGCCTGGCTGCATGATGTCCGCCGTACGCAGGCCGCCGGCCAGAACATTTTCCACGGCCGTTTCGATTAGATCAGCATCTTCGGCCAGATCAAAGGAATAGCGTAGGTTCATTGCAAAGCTCAACAAAGTGGCGATGGGGTTGGCCATTTCCTGGCCGGCGATGTCGGGCGCGCTGCCATGCACGGGCTCGTATAGCGCCTTGCGGCCGCCGGTGCTATCCACGGCGCCTAACGAGGCCGATGGCAGCATGCCCAGAGAGCCGGTCAGCATGGCGGCGGTGTCCGACAGCATATCGCCAAACAGGTTGTCGGTAACGATGACATCAAACTGTTTCGGGTCGCGCACCAGTTGCATGGAACAATTGTCGGCGTACATATGGCTCAAGGCAATGTCCGAGAATGACTCGGCGTGTAGCTTGGTTACTTCATCGCGCCACAGAACGCCGGATTCCATGACGTTGGCTTTCTCCACCGAACAGACCTTGTTGTCCCGTTTGCGTGCCAGTTCGAACGCCACGACGGCGACCCGGCGGATTTCTGATGTAGTGTAGGTTTGGGTGTTGAAGCCCCGGCGTTGACCGTCGGGCAGGGTCTCGATGCCCCGTGGCTCGCCAAAATAGACCCCGGCGGTCAATTCCCGGATGATTAGAATATCCAGGCCGGAAATCACCTCCGGCTTTAAGGTGGAGGCATCAACCAAGGCATCGAAGCACATGGCCGGGCGCAGATTGGCAAACAGGTCCATCTCCTTGCGCAGGCGGAGGAGGCCGCGCTCCGGCTTCTGCTCGAATGGCAGGTCGTCCCACTTCGGGCCACCGACCGCGCCCAGCAGCACCGCATCCGCCGCCATGGCATCCGCCATGGTATTGTCCGTCAAGGGCGTGCCGTCGGCATCAATGGCGCAACCACCCACCAGGCCTTCCGAGATATCGAACGTCACCGCGCGGCGGCGGTCCATCCATTCGATGACGCGGCGTACTTCGCGCATTACTTCCGGCCCAATGCCATCGCCAGGCAGGGTCAGCAGATTTTTATTGGAGGCCATGTTTTTGTCCGCTCGCGTTGTCTAGTAGATATTTTAAGTCGCCGCCCTATTCCGCGGCGGCGCCGTACAGCCAGGGCTGTTGGGATTTTTGCTGTTCTTCGAAGATGTCGATGCGGCCCTTGCACTGCAATGTCTGACCGATATCGTCCAAACCTTCAAGCAGGCATTGTTTGCGGAAGGGATCCATCTCGAATTTGACGACGCCGCCATCGGGGCCATGAATTTCCTGTGTCTCCAAATCCACGGTGACCGTTGCGTTGGCGCCACGGTCGGCGTCATCGAACAAAAGTTCAAGCTGTTCTGGCGTCACCTTGATCGGCAGAATGCCGTTTTTGAAGCAGTTGTTGTAAAAAATATCGGCGAACGAGGTGGAAATCACACAGCGAATGCCGAAATCCTTGATCGCCCAGGGGGCATGCTCACGGGACGAGCCACAGCCAAAATTGTCTCCCGCAACCAGTATTTGCGCCTCACGGTAGGCCGGCTTGTTCAAGACGAAGTTCGGCTTCTCGCTACCATCTTCGTTAAACCGCATCTCCGCGAACAGATGTTTACCCAGACCGGCCCGCTCGATTGTCTTTAGATACTGCTTTGGGATGATTTTGTCCGTATCGATATTGATGGCGCGCATCGGCGCCGCGACACCGCTGACGGTTTTGAATTTTTCCATTACGAGTAATCCTTTTCCGAGCCTGACCTTACAGCATCTCACGCACGTCGGTCAGATGGCCGGCAATGGCGGCGGCAGCGGCCATGGCCGGGCTGACCAAATGGGTCCGTCCACCAAATCCCTGGCGCCCCTCGAAATTCCGGTTCGAGGTAGAGGCACAACGCTCGCCCGGCTCCAGCCGATCGGCGTTCATGGCCAGGCACATGGAACATCCTGCATAGCGCCAATCGAAGCCAGCCTCCAGCAGGATCTTGTCCAGGCCTTCTTCCTCGGCCTGGTGCTTGACCAGGCCGGAGCCCGGCACCACCAGGGCATGGATGCCATCGGCTACCTTGCGGCCCTTGGCAATCACCGCCGCCGCGCGGATATCTTCGATCCGGCCGTTGGTGCAGGAACCGATAAAGGCCTTGTCGATGGCTACGTCCGTCATGGCCGTGCCCGGCTTCAGGTCCATATATTCCAGGGACCGCTGCCAGGCCGCCCGCTGATCATCGTCGCGGGCCTGGGCCAATAAGGGAACGCTGCCGGTAATATCGGCGCCGTTCTCCGGGCTGGTACCCCATGTCACCTGGGGCACCAGGTTGGCGACATCTAGGGAAACATCAATATCAAAGACCGCGCCGGGGTCCGTCTGGAAGGTTTTCCAATATTGTACGGCGGCCTCGTACTGGCCCGCCTTGGGGCCCAGCGCGCGTCCCTTCATATATTCGAAGGTCACCTCGTCGGCGGCGATCAAGCCGGCCCTCGCGCCACCTTCGATGGACATATTGCAGACCGTCATGCGACCTTCCATGGACAGGGCGCGGACCGCATCGCCAGTATATTCCACGACACAGCCCGTGCCGCCGGCGGTGCCGATATGCCGGATAACAGCCAGGATTAAATCCTTGCCCACACAGCCAACGGGCAATTTACCGGTGACATTGATCCGCATGTTTTTCGATGGCTGCTGGATCAGGGTCTGGGTCGCCAGCACGTGTTCGACTTCCGAAGTGCCTATGCCAAAAGCCAGCGCGCCAAAGGCGCCATGGGTGGCGGTGTGGCTGTCGCCGCAGACGATGATCATGCCCGGTTGGGTGAAGCCCTGCTCTGGCCCGATGATATGGACTATGCCCTGACGAATATCGTCGACCGGGAAATAAGGGACGTTGAAATCCTCGACATTGCGGACCAGGGTATCGACCTGCAACTTGCTTTCCGGATTGTCGATGCCTTGTTCGCGATTGGCCGTGGGGACATTGTGATCGGCCACGGCAAGGGTCGCATCCCGGCGGTGCACCTTGCGCCCGGCAGTGCGCAGGCCCTCAAAAGCCTGGGGGCTGGTGACTTCGTGCACCAGGTGGCGATCCACATAGATGATACAGGCGCCATCATCTTGCCGATTGACCAGATGTGTGTCCCATATTTTGTCGTAGAGTGTCTTTGCGCCCGTATTGTCAGCAGCCATCTCGCCCATTCCCTTTTGACACGGGCGCCACCGCAATCAAGGCCGCCCAAAAATTGGAGCGCCGCAAGCTCTTGCCATCCCGCCCCGGTTAGAAACCCTAGATCACGTCCTTCACGGATATGCTCATATCTTTTAAAATAGAGCTATTTTCCAATCACTTAGAACCGCGAACCGATCCTTGTCGATCCGGAATTGCGTTATACGGCACTCGTGGCCGCTTGGCTCTTATTCTTGTTCTTGCTTTCGCCTTTGGCCCGGCCGGTACGACGATGGTCCTGCTTCTCGGCAATGCGGGCCCGTTTGCCGGTCAAGCCGCGCAGGTAATAAAGCTTGGCCCGGCGCACCCGGCCCCGGCGTACCACGTCGATGGAATCAATCCGTGGGGAAAACATGGGAAAGACCCGCTCGACACCCTCGCCATAGGAAAGCTTGCGCACCGTGAAGGAGGAATTGATGCCGGAATGCTTAATCGCGATGCAGACGCCTTCAAAGGCCTGCACCCTCTCCCGCGTTCCTTCAATTACTTTGACGTTGACGCAAACGCTATCGCCCGGGGCAAAATCCGGCACGTTATATGCCGCTTTCCGGGCCTGCAATTGGCCGTCTTCAAACTTTTGCAACAAATTCATCGCACTAGCCTCGCGATTTAATGGAGCGAAGGTACCGTTCCCAAAGGTCCGGCCGCCGCTCCCTGGTCAATGCCTCGGCTTGCGCTAACCGCCAAGCCCTGATTTTCTCGTGGTGGCCAGAGGTTAAAACCGCCGGCACCTCTCGCCCTTCCCATGTTTGGGGCCGGGTATATTGGGGATATTCCAATAACCCTTGGGCAAAACTTTCTTCTTCCAACGCCGCCTGGTCGCCGATTACGCCCGGCAACAAGCGTACCACCGCGTCCAACAACACCAGTGCCGCCGTCTCTCCGCCCGACAGCACGTAATCGCCGACGCTCACTTCCTCAATTTCGCGGCCTTCCAGGGCCCGCTGATCGACCCCTTCAAACCGTCCGCAAATCAGGACAAGAGTGTCCAGACCCGCCAATTCCCGCACCAACGCTTGGTCCAGACGCCGCCCGCGGGGGCTTAAATACATCACCCGCGCCGCGTCCGCCGCCATACTTGGTCGCAGATGGTCAACCGCGCCGGCCAATATATCGGCTCGCATGACCATTCCCGGGCCGCCGCCGAATGGGGCGTCGTCCACGGAGCGGTGTTTATCGCGCGCAAAATCGCGAATGTCCACTGTTTCCAACTGCCAAAGCCCATTTTTCAAGGCTTTGCCAGCCAGACTTTGACCCAAGGGTCCGGGAAACATTTCCGGAAACAGGGTCAGGACCGTCGCCGACCATCTTTTGAGGTCATTTTTGCCGGTCATTGACACCGCCATCTTCACTGTCTTCGCCGCTGTCGCCAACATATTCCGGGGCCGCGATGACCAGACGCCGGTTGGCGATATCAATTTCCGGTACCGTCTGGTGGTTGAACGGTACCATGATGGTGTCCCCCCCACCGTGGTCCGGACCGTTTGGTTTTAGCTCCAACATATCGCCGGCGCCAAAATTGTGCATGGCCATAACTTCGCCAAAGACCGTACCGTCGACCAATTCCACCGCCAGCCCAATTAGGTCGGCGTAATAATATTCATCCGCTTCCGCCGGCAATTCCGGTAACATGCTGCGCGCCACAAAAAGCTTGGTGCCCTTTAGCGCTTCCGCCCCATTGCGGTCGTTTACTCCGGCCAACGCCGCCAAAACCCCGCCCTTCGCCGGTCCCCGCAAGGATATTTCGACGATCGCGCCGTCACCGTCACGTAACGGCCCGTAAGCTAAAATATCCGCCGGCGTTTCCGTAAAGCTGCGGATCTTGACTAGACCCTTAATACCATGGGCCGCGACAATTTCACCCAATAACAAGCGTTCCTTGGACATCTGCCTCGACCAGGTTCGACTGAGTGGTTACGCGTCCTTTGGGGCCTCTTCGGCTGGCGTGTCCTCGGTGGGGGCGTCTGCGGCAACCGCCTCTTCAACCACCGCCTCCTCGACCGGTGCTTCCTCGACCGGCGCCTTAGCGGCCGTGGCAGCCGCTTCCGCTGCTGCTGCGTTGGCGGTTAAGCGTTCCAGTGCCTTGGCTTTGGGCTTGGCCTTTTCCGGATTATTGCGCCGCTTGGGCATGGGAATGATCTCCGCCTTGCCCAGGAATTGCGCGACCCGGTCGGTAGGCAGGGCGCCTCTATCCAGCCAGAAGCGGATGCGGTCGTTTTTCAAGACCACCCGTTCGTCGCTGCTTTTTTCTAGCAAGGGATCGTAGGTGCCCAACCGCTCGATAAAGCGACCATCGCGCGGATTGCGGGAATCCGTCACAACGATGCGATAATGCGGCCGCTTTTTCGCCCCGCTGCGGGCTAGTCGAATTTTCAATGACATCCGTATCTTCCTATTTCTAACGTAAGCTCTGTTCTGATCGCGCGTGATTACTGCTAATTCAATGCCGAATTACCGGGGTGGGAATTGTTGACCCGGCATGCCGGGCATCCCCTGCATCATGCCGCCCGAGCCGCCTAGACCTGCCAGACCCTGGCGCATCATGCCTTTTTTACCCATCTTGGAAACTTTTTTCATCATACCCGACATCTGCTTGAACTGCTTCATCAGACGATTGATTTCCTGTACCGAGGTGCCGGAACCCACCGCGATGCGTTTCTTGCGGCTGGCATGGATCAAATTCGGTTGTAGCCGTTCCAGGGCGGTCATCGAGAGGATGATCGCTTCTTGGCGTTTTAGCAGCTGCGGATCGACCTTGGCCTCGGCCATTTGTTTTTTCATCTTCCCGACACCGGGCAACATGGCCATTAGGCCATCCAGGCCGCCCATCTTGGAAATCTGCCGTAACTGATCCAGCAGGTCGTTCATGTCGAACAGACCCTTCTGCACCCTCTTGGCCAGCTTTTCCGCTTCTTGTTCATCGATGTTTTCGGCCGCCCGCTCCACAAGGCTGACCACATCGCCCATACCGAGGATGCGGCCCGCGATCCGGTCCGGGTGAAACGCTTCAAGTTCGTCCAGCTTTTCGCCGACGCCCAACAATTTAATTGGACAACCAGTCACCGCGCGCATGGACAGCGCAGCGCCGCCACGGCCATCGCCATCGACCCGTGTCAGGACGATGCCTGTCAGGTTTAGGCGTTTATTAAATTGTTCCGCGACATTAACCGCATCCTGGCCGGTCAGACTATCGGCCACCAGCAGCGTTTCCACGGGTTGCGCTATATCGCGCACGGCCTGCACTTCGGCCATCAAGGCCTCGTCGACGTGCATGCGGCCGGCGGTATCTAGAATCACCACGTCAAAGCCCTGCAGGCGCGCCGACTGCATGGCCCGTTTGGCGATATCATTGGGGTTCTGCCCTTCGACGATGGGCAGCGTCGGCACATTAATCTGTTCGCCCAGGACTTTGAGCTGTTCCATCGCGGCCGGGCGCCGGGTGTCCAGCGAGGCCATCAGGACTTTTTTCTTGTCCCGTTCCACCAACCGTTTGGCCAGCTTGGCCGTGGTCGTGGTTTTGCCCGAACCCTGCAGGCCGACCATTAGGATTGCCGCCGGGGGCACGGCGTTCAGATTGATCTCGACTGTTTCGCTGCCCAGGGTATCGACCAGGGCGTCGTGAACGATCTTGACCACCATCTGGCCGGGCGAGACGCTTTTGATAACTTCCTGGCCGACCGCGCGTTCGCGCACCTGTACAATGAAGTCACGCGCCACCGGCAAAGCAACGTCAGCCTCCAACAGCGCCTGACGCACCTCGCGCAGGGCCGTATCGACATTCGCCTCGCTCAGCGCACCGCGCCG
>Ga0209501_10003755_pt1 | contig 14982 bp, 10 predicted proteins | sample ArcticOcean_MG_C_4_FD_187434 | JGI IMG/M metagenome (GOLD analysis project Ga0209501, IMG submission 187434) | Marine microbial communities from western Arctic Ocean - ArcticOcean_MG_CB4_134 (SPAdes) (version 2) | ecosystem: Environmental > Aquatic > Marine > Oceanic | place: Arctic Ocean...
CGAGGATATGCGCCAGCAAATTGTCGTCGAGCAATCGTCAGTGGGTGCGGCGATGGCCCGCAAAGAGCGGGCGGAAGCCAATCTGGCGCTGGCAGAGATCGATTTATATTATGCCGAGGTGCGCGCGCCCTATGACGGTGTCGTCACCATCGAGCATACCGAAACCGGCTCCTGGGTGACCAATGGTGGCCCGGTGGTGTCAATGGTCGGCGACCGCCAGTTGGAAATCGAAGCAGACGTTCCGGCATCCCGCATCCCGGCCCTCGAATCCGGAATGGTGGTGTCGATCGAGCTTGATGACGGCTCGCTGCACCAAGCTGTGGTGCGCGCGGTTGTCCCGGAAGAGAACCCGTTAACGCGCACCCGCCAGGTGCGTTTTACGCCCGATGACGAAATGGCCGACCGCACCCTCGCTGTTAACGAGTCCGTGGTGTTGCAGGTGCCGGCCGGGCCTTACCGTGAAGTCGTGACGGTCCACAAAGATGCTTTGATCACCCGGCAGGGGCAGACATTCGTTTACATCGCGGCGGACGGCAAAGCCAACATCCGCCCGGTTGAGATTGGCACCGCCGTGGGCGGGCGCTTTGAGATCATCAGCGGCGTCGCATCGGGCGAACTTGCGGTTATCCGTGGCAATGAACGGCTGCGGCCGGGCCAGGATGTCACCGTCGCCGGCGCGTCGTAAATGAACCTCATCCGCCTTTCGATTGCGCGGCCGATCGCAATCATCGCGGCGGTGTTGATGATTCTCCTGTTCGGCCTCGTCGCACTTCAAACAATCCCCATTCAGCTGACGCCCGACGTGCGCAAGCCAGTGCTCACCATCACCACGAACTGGGTAGGCGCAGCGCCGGCCGAGGTCGAGCGCGAAGTGACCAACCGCCAGGAGGAAGTCCTGAAGGGCCTCGAAGGCCTGTCGCGCATGGTCAGCCAGTCGCAGGACAACAGTTCCGAGATCACGCTGGAATTCAATGTTGGCCACAATATGGACCGGGCGCTGCTGCTCGTGGCCAACAGTCTCGACCGCGTTGACGGCTACCCGGAGGAAACCGACGAGCCGACGATCCGCACCGCCAGCGCCGAGGACTCGTCCATCGCCTGGTTCATCATTCAGCGCCAAGAGGGCAATGTTCGCCCGATGCACGAATATGGTGATTTTGTCGAAAATATCATCAAGGAACGCCTCGAGCGCGTGCCTGGCGTCGCCCGGGTTAACATGTATGGCGGCTCGGAGCGCGAATTGCGCGTAACGGTGGATCCCAAAAAGATGGCGCGCTACGGCCTCTCCGTGCCCGATGTGGTGGCCGCGTTGAGGGGCGCCAATACTTCGATCTCCGCCGGCGACATCACCGAAGGAAAGCGCCGCTATGTCGTGCGCACCGATGCCGAGCTGAACACACCCGAGCGCGTGCGCGCCGTCCTGTTGCGCAGCGCTAAGGACCTCGCCACCGGCCGTTTGGCGCGCGTCACGCTCGGCGATATCGGCGATGTGCGGTTTGGATATAAAGATCCCACCGCCCGCATCCGCACGCTCGGTGTGCCGTCGATGGCGGTCAGCGCCATCCGCGAGACCGGCGCCAATGTGATGGAGACGATGGAAGGCGTGCGACTGGCCGTGCAAGAGCTCAATGCAACGCTGGTGCCAAACGCGCTGCTCACACTTGAACAAGTCTATGACGAGACCGTCTATATCGAATCAGCCATCGAACTGGTGCAGCAGAATATTTGGATGGGCGGCACCCTTGCCATCATCGTGCTGATGCTGTTCCTGCGCTCCTTTGGCGCGACGGTGATCATCGCCATCGCCATTCCAGTTTCGGTGGTCGGCTCGTTCGTCGCCATGGCGCTCCTCGGGCGCTCGATCAATGTGGTGTCGCTCGCCGGCTTCGCCTTCGCCGTCGGCATGGTGGTCGATGCCGCGATCGTGGTGCTGGAGAATATCTATCGGCTGCGTCAGCAGGGCATGTCACGCGTTGAGGCCGCTTATGAAGGCGCGCGTCAGGTGTGGGGCGCGGTGTTCGTCTCGGCGCTGACAACGGTTTTGGTGTTTGTTCCGATCCTGGTCATGCAGTTGGAGGCCGGGCAATTGTTTCGCGATATTGCGGTCGCCATTTCGGTCTCGGTCCTGTTGTCTCTATTGATCTCCATTACCCTCATTCCATCAATGGCGAGGCGCATCTTGAGCCGCTCGCGCGTCACGACGGACGGCAAATTGGCCGCCCCGCGCCGTTTTCCAATTCCGGTCGTGGATCATTTCTCCCGCGCATTCGTCGCGGCCCTGATGGGCTTTACGCGATGGGTCGTGCGCGGGCGCGTGCGCGCCATTCTGGTGGTAGTGGTGGTGTGCGGCGGCGCTTTATTTGTCGCTTGGCAGCTTTTGCCGAAGCTCGATTACCTGCCGGAAGGCAACCGCAATCTGGTGTTTGGCGTGGTGGTGCCGCCGCCCGGCTATAATCTCGATACCACCAGCGCCATCGCCGAGCGCATCGAAAACGCTGTGCGGCCGTTATGGGCGAGCGAGACCGGCCCTGTATCCGAGCCCGGTGGACCGCCCAAAATGGAGCGTTTCTTTTTTGTCACGTTGCGCTCGAATGCCTTTGTCGGCGCGATTTCGATGGAGCCTCAGCGTGCCGGGGAGTTGATCGATCCCATTCGTATTCCGGTGTTCAAAGAGCCCGGCACCTTCGGTTTCGTCAGCCAGACCAGTTTGTTCGGGCGCACCATCGGCGGCGGCCGTAAGATCGATCTCGACATCTCCGGCCCCGACCTGGAATCGATTCTTGAAGTGGCCGTCCGTGCGGTGGGGCGGCTGACCGCGGTGATGCCCTATTCCGAAGGCAACCAGATGCGCCCGGTGCCGGGGCTGGAAATGGGCGCACCGGAAGTGCGTATAACGCCGAACCAGGTTTTGCTCGGCGACAACGGCCTGACCGCGCTCGAGCTCGGCCTCACAGTGGATGCCTTCAATGACGGTCTTCGGGTCGACGAAATTACCATCGGCGGCGAGCGCTTTGATCTGATTCTGACCGGTCCGGAGCACGGGGTCGGACAGACCCAGGACATCGATTCACTGCCCGTGGTCACGCGCGACGGCACCATCCTGCCGGTCAGTGCGCTGGCCGATATTCTGGTCACCGAAGGGCCGACCCTGATCCGCCATGTTGAACGCGAGCGCACCGTTACCCTGGAAATACGCCCTGCCGCCTCGGTACCGCTCGAAGTGGCGATGCAGACGCTGGAAGAAAGCGTCATCGGCGCGCTTACGGCCGAAGGCCTGCCGCCTGGCGTCTCCATGCATCTCTCCGGCACGGCGGATCAATTGACCAAGACCTGGGACGCCATGGTTCTCAACCTGGTGCTCGCTGTCTTCATTGTTTATCTGATCATGGCGGTGCTGTTCGAGAGCTTCGTCTACCCCTTAATCATCATGCTCTCGGTGCCGACCGCGGCAGCGGGCGGCGTACTCGGCTTGATCCTCTTCAACCTCGACCGCTTCCAACCGCTCGACATGCTAACGGTACTCGGCTTCGTCATCTTGATAGGTATCGTCGTCAATAATTCGATTCTATTGGTGCACCAGACCCTCCATCATATACGCCATGACGATATGGAGGTGCAGGAGGCCATTATCGAAGCGACGCGCAACCGCATCCGGCCGATTTTTATGTCGACCGTCACCAGTGTCGTCGGCATGTTACCATTGGTGCTGTTCCCCGGTGCCGGTTCCGAACTTTACCGCGGCCTTGGCTCTGTCGTGGTCGGCGGCCTCGCGCTCTCCGCCATCCTCACGCTTTTGATCGTCCCGCCGATGATGACAGTCTTGGCCCGCAAACCGCGCAAAAAAGAGACCGACACCCCAGCGCCCGTGCAGGCGGCAAAGGCCGGCGCCGATTAAATCGCTCCCCCAGCTCAGGAGAGAACACAATAAGACTTCCCCCAACGGCACCACCCCCGGAATGCTTCATGCATTCCGGCAAGCGCGACCAAGCCAAGGCCGCAGAGGCGTCCGCCCGGCGCATGAGGGAACATCAAAAAAGGAGCGGAGGCGACCGCTCGGCGTTTGAGGGACTAAACAAAAAATCACTTCACGATTGGGCCCTCTCCCCTAAACAAGCCATTGCGCTGCAAAAAGAACTCGCGACACTTGTCGAATTGAGTGACCGGTTTCCGCCCGGCGGACGGCGTGCGCTGAAACATATCGCCGGGCTCGATGTCGCGTTCGAAGATGGCGGCAAGGTCACGCGCGGCGCGGTGGTGGTTCTGCGCATGAAGGACCTCGTTACCGTCGCCAGCGCCGTGGCGCGCCGCCCCACTGTGTTTCCCTACATCCCCGGCCTGTTATCTTTCCGCGAAGTGCCGGTCCTGTTGGATGCCTTGGCGATGCTCGACATCGCGCCCGATATCCTGATGTGCGATGGCCACGGCATCGCCCATCCGCGCCGCTTCGGCATCGCCTGTCACCTCGGTCTCTTAACGGACCTGCCCGCCATAGGTGTTGGCAAGTCCCGCCTCACCGGCAGCCATGAAGAGCCGGGCCCCGAGAAGGGCGATTGGACCCCGCTCGTCGCAAATCCGAAAGGCAGCGCACCCAAGGGTGGCGGGCGCGCGACGCGCCTCGGTAACGTCCTTCGCACACGCGCCGGCGTCAAACCGGTCTACGTCTCGACCGGTCACCGGGTGAGTTTAAAAACCGCCCTGACACTGACGCTCCGCTGCACCACAGGCTACCGCCTGCCGGAACCAGTACGCCTGGCGGATAAGCTGTCGAAGGCGCGTTAGAAGTGAGCGCGCTGTGCGTGCTTGGCTCGCCCCAACTCCCCAGCCCCTCTTCCCCGCTGGGGTAGAGGGGCTTGTTACGGGCGGCGAATTTTGCGGCGGAATGAATTTGAGAGTTGGCTGGGGCGGGAGGATTCGAACCTCCGGTACACGGGATCAAAACCCGATGCCTTACCACTTGGCTACGCCCCATCGCTGGAAACTGAGGCTTTTATCACAACTGCCGCCGCCGTCCAATGCGGTGTTGGCGGTGGATTCGCGGCTCTTCTGCGGCTGATAGGCGGGCGAAGCGGCGGCGGTGGTGGTCGGTGTTGCCGAACAGGGTTTCGATCATCGCCAGGCGTTTGAAATAATGGCCGACCGCAAGTTCGTCGGTCATGCCCATGCCGCCATGCAGTTGCACCGCTTGCTCGCCGATCAGTTTGCCGGCTTTGCCGATTTGCACTTTGGTGGCACTGGCGGCACGGGCGCGGCCCTGCGCATCGGCGGTCGCGGCAGCACCCGCAGCCCGATAAGTGAGCGATTTTGACAATTCATGCGCCATATACATGTCGACCAGCGCGTGCTGCAGGACCTGAAACTTGCCGATCGCCACGCCGAACTGCTTGCGGCTGTCGACATAGGCGCGCGTCATGGCGTTTAGCGTCTGCATGATGCCGACGGCCTCTGCGCATACCGCGATGATGGCGCTGTCGATCACGCATTCGATGATGCCCTGGGCTTGGCCCTCGGCGCCCAACAACTCGCCACTGGCCTCCGTTAAACTAACTTCCGCCGCGCGCAGGCCGTCGATGGTGGGATAGGGGCGCAAGCTCAGCCCGGGCGTCTCACGGGCGAGCAGGAACAGGCTGATGCCGTCCGCCTCGCCAACTGCGCCGGAAGTGCGGGCCGAGACGATGATGCGCTCGGCGCTGGCGCCATGAAACACCACGCTCTTATGGCCGCTCAGCACATAGCCGCCGTTTTTCTTTTGCGCCCGGGTTTCAACATGGGCGAGGTCGTAGCGCCCGCGCGGCTCGGCATAGGCGAAGGCCAGCATCAACTCGCCCGCCGCCAGCGCCGGCAGCAGCGCCGATTTCTGCGCATCATTTCCCGCCGCCGTGACCAGGCCACCGCCGAGCACCACGGATGACAGGTAAGGCGCCGGAACCAATCCGCGCCCGAACGCTTCCATTAGCACGGCGCTGTCGAGGGCCGAGCCACCGAGACCGCCATGCGCTTCGTCAAGACCAAGGCCGAGCCACCCCAATTCTGCGAAACTCGCCCAATGATCGCGGCTGAAGCCGTCCTCGCCGGCGGCCAGGGTGCGCCGCTGGTCGATGTCACATTCCTTGGCGACGAAATTATCGACGCTTTCCTGAAATAATATTTGTTCGTCGCTCAGGGTAAAATTCATAATGTCGATCTGCTAAAGCCCGAGGACCATTTTGGCGATGATGTTTTTCTGAATCTCGTTGGTGCCGCCATAGATCGACGCCTTGCGCCAATTGAAATAATGCGGCGCGATAGTGGCGGCATGTTCGGGCCCGACCGGCGCTTCGTTCCAGCCCGCTTCGCCCGCCTCGGCGATATATGGATTGGCGTAATAACCGATCGCCTCAAGGGCGAGTTCGCTCAGGCGCTGCTGAATCTCGGTGCCTTTGATTTTCAGAATCGACGCTTCGGCGCCCGCTTTGCGCCCCGCCGCCTCGTCCGCGACGATCCGCAGCACGAGCGATTCAAGCGCCAGAATATCAATTTCCAAATCCGCCATCTTATCGGTGAACTGGCCGTCCTCGGCCAGACTGCCGGCGCCCGATGGCTCGGCCGCGGCGATCTCTTTGAGCCGGCGCAGCTCTTGTTTCGAGCGGCCGATGGCGGCAATGCCGGTGCGCTCCAGGCCGAGCAGGAATTTGGCGTAGGTCCAGCCCTTATTTTCTTCGCCGATGCGGTTGGCCTGGGGCACACGCACATCATCGAGGAAGACATCGTTGATTTCCTCGCCGCCATCCAGGGTGCGGATCGGCCGCACGCTGACGCCCGACGATTGCATATCGATCAGCAGAAACGTGATGCCCTGTTGCGGCTTGCCGTCGTTCGACGTGCGTACTAGACAAAAGATCATGTCAGCATATTGCGCCAGCGTGGTCCAGGTCTTGGCGCCGGAGACGATATAATCCTCTCCGTCCGCCACCGCCTTGGTGGTCAGCGAGGCCAAGTCCGAGCCCGCACCCGGCTCCGAATAGCCCTGGCACCACCAATCCTCGCTGCTGAGAATGCGCGGCAGATAATGCTCTTTTTGCGCCGCATCGCCGAACGCCATGATCACCGGCGCCACCATGGCCAGGCCGAACGGCATGATGCGCGGTGTCGAAGCGAGGGCCAATTCCTCTTCGAACAGATGGCGCTGCAACGGCGTCCAGCCGGTGCCGCCATGTTCCAGCGGCCAATTCGGCGCCAGCCAGCCGCGCTCGGAGAGGATTTTCTGCCAACGCACATAATCGTCTTTGCCGAGCCGCTGGCCGCGCTCGACCTTGGCTTTGATGTCGCCCGGCAGCTCGGCAGCGATGAAGTCGCGGACTTCTTTCTGAAATGCCGCGTCGGCGGTGCTGAGCGCGAGTTCCATCCTAAAGGTCTCCGAAGCCCTTGCCGGCGGTGGCCAATTCAGCCAACAGCGGCGCCGGTTTCAGCCATTCGCCATGCTCGTCATAGAGCTTGCTCATGACGTCGTAGATTTCCTTTAGTCCCACAGTGTCGGCGTAGAACATCGGCCCACCGCGCTGGCGCGGAAAGCCATAGCCATAAAGCCACACGGTGTCGATATCGCCGGGGCGCTGAGCCAGGCCTTCAGCTAGAATTTTCGCGCCTTCATTGATCAACGGGTACATGCAGCGCTGTATGATCTCCGCCTCGTCGATCGGCCGCCGCTCATATCCCAATTCTTCCGACACTTGGACGATGAGCTTTTCGATGATTGGATCGGCAATCGGCACCCGGCTGCCAGGCTCGTAGCGGAACCAGCCGGCCGAAGTTTTTTGGCCATAACGCCCCATTTCGCAAATGCGGTCGGAGATCGGCGAGTAGCGCAAATTGCTCGGCCGCGTCGCGGCGCGCGCTTTACGGATCAGCCAGCCGACATCGAGCCCGGCCAAATCGCCCATGGCGAACGGGCCCATGGGAAAACCGAAATCATATATAGCCTTATCCACCTGCTCCGGTAGCGCGCCTTCCTCGAGGAGAAAATTCGACTGGCGCGAATAGGCATACAGCATGCGGTTGCCGACGAAGCCGTCGCAAACACCGACCAGCACGCCGACCTTGCCGAGCTTCTTGGCGAGCGCCATGGTGCTGGCGATGGTTTCGTCCGATGTCTTTTGCCCGCGCACATTTTCCTGCAGGCGCATGACATTCGCCGGGCTGAAAAAATGCGTGCCAATGACTTTCTCCGGCCGCTTGGTCGTTGCCGCAATCTCGTTTACATCCAGGGTCGAGGTGTTGGTGGCGAGGATCGTGTGCGGCGGACACACTGTGTCGAGCTTGGCGAAAACTTCTTTCTTGGCATCCATTTTCTCGTAGATCGCCTCGATCACGATGTCCGGATCGCCCAGTCCACCGAACTCCGTGACACCCTTAATCAGCGCCATGCAGCCATCCATCTTGTCCTGAGAGATGCGGCCTTTGGCGACGCTGGCGGCGTAATTGCCGCGGATAATCTCCAGGCCCTTCTGCAACGCCGCGTTCTCGACCTCGAGAATAGTGACCGGAATACCGGCATTGGCGAAATTCATGGCGATGCCGCCGCCCATGGTGCCGCAGCCGATCACCGCCGCGCGGTTGATTGCCTGGGTCGGCGTGTCCTTGGGCAGGCCGTCGATCTTGGCGGCGCCGCGTTCGACGAAAAAGGCGTGGCGCATCGCCTCGGACTGGGTCGAGACTACAAGTTTCTTGAAGGTCTCGCGCTCGAATGCCAGCCCGGCATCGAATTCCAGCGCCAGCGCCGCTTCGACACATTCAACTGCGGCGTAGGGCGCGTCCAGCCCGCGTGCCTTGCGCGCCATGGTCTTGCGGTAATCGTCAAACAATTGCGGATTGTCCCGCGCGGCGCCGAGCTTGTCTTCGCGTGCCCGGGTCGGGCGCAGCGCCGCCTCACCAGCCGGTAGACCCTCGCATAACGTCACCGCCGCTCGCACTAAATCGCCGTCTGCCAGCGCATCGACCAGACCAAGCGCGTGTGCCCGCTCTGCCTTGATCGGCTTGCCGGTGACGATCATGTCGAGCGCCGCGGCGACGCCGATGACGCGCGGCAGACGCTGCGTGCCGCCAGCGCCCGGAATAATGCCGAGGCTGACTTCGGGCAGGCCCAAATTCGCGCCCTTGGCGGCGACGCGGTAGGCGCAGCCGAGCGCCAGCTCCAGCCCGCCGCCCAGTGCATTGCCGTGGATCGCTGCGACCACCGGCTTTTTCGCTCCCTCGATCATGTTGATGATTTCCGGCAGAGACGGTGGGATCCTGGATTTCGGCGTGCCGAATTCGGTGATGTCGGCACCGGCCGAGAACATACGGCCCGCGCCGGTCAAGACGATGGCGGAGACCACATCGTCGTCCATGGCCGTCTCGAACGCATCCGCGAGAGCCGTTCTCAAAGCCAGGCCGAGGCCGTTGACCGGCGCATGATCCAGCGTCAGCACAAGCGTTCTGGAAATTCGGGAAATTGAAACCGCGTCCATGATGGGTCCTCTATATTCGTCTGACACACAGCTTTATTGCCTCTCTTGCGGAGGGAACGTACACTTAATCAAGGGTGGTCGCCAAGAAGGGCCTGTCACAAATCGGCCTCGGGAAAACTGCCGCAAAGTAATTTGAAACAGTTTTGGGAGGCTAAATATCATGCGAATCTTAGGAATACTCGCCTGTTTGACAGGCTTGGTTGTGGGTGGCTTCTTCGCTGCGGCGAATAGCAGCGCCAACGCTGCCGATAATATCAAAATTGGTTTGATCGAGCCGTTTTCCGGCCCGGTCGCGGCGATCGGTATCGACGCTCAGCAGGCTTTCGAAACCGCTGCCGAGCAGATCAATGCGAAAGGCGGCGTTCTCGGCGGACGGATGCTTGAGATCGTGTCGCTCGACAACGCCATGAGCGCCGAGAAGACCACTCAGCAATTGAAAAATGCAGTGGATATGGGGCTAAAATATGTCATTCAGGGCATTGGCTCCAACCACGCCCTCAACATCATCCAATTCATCAACAAGAACAACAAACGCAATCCCGACAAACCCATGATGTTTCTCAATCATTCGGCCGTGACGACGGCATTCACAAATGAATTATGCTCGTTCTGGCATTTCCGTTTCGACGCCAATGTGGACCAGAAAGTGGCCGGGCTGGTGACGCAAATGAGCCGCGATGCCAGCATCAAGAAAGTCTACATGATCAACCAGAACTACGCCTACGGGAAGTCATTCCAGTCGGCGGCACACGCCATCATGGGCAAGCGGACACCAAATATTGAAATCGTCGGCGACGAGTTGATCGTCCCGTTCGGCAAAGTGCAGGATTTCACGCCGTTCATCGCCAAGATCAAGGCGTCGGGTGCCGATACAGTGCTCACCGGCAATTGGGGTCCCGATTTGGTGCGTCTGGTTAAGTTCGCGGCGGGCGCAAATCTTTCGGTGCAGTTCTACACCATCTATGGCGGGCTCACCTCCTCGGTGGCCGGTTACGGCGCCGACGCGGCCAAAATTTCCTTGAAGCAGGTCAACGAGTTTCACGAGAATCACGCGAATCTTTCGGCCGATTCAGTCGCCTTCGCAGACGCTTATTTGGCCAAATATAAGGACACCTGGTATTCCGACCGCCAACGTTGGCTGATCCACATGCTGGCCATGGCCTTCGACAAGGCAGGCAGCGATGATCCGATCGCAGTGGGCAAGGCGCTTGAGGGCATGACCTTTCAGGGTCCGCTCGGCGAAGTCGAGATGCGTGCATCGGATCACCAGATCCAAATGCCGCTCATGGTCAGCACCCTGACCGGGGACTACACCCGTCCGATCATGTACAAAGGCAACGACTTTCACATGGCCTTTGCGAGCGACGGCGTGATCAGCCGGGAGGACACTACCCTGCCGACGACTTGCGATATGAAGCGGCCGTAAAAAACCGCAGCAAGTCCGGAGAAACATCCGGTCCTTCGCCTGTGCGGCGGAGGACCGGAGCCTTCTTGCACCGCATGGATCGCACCCCTCGGTGCGCCGGGAAGAACCTTGGAAGTCTTCATATTTTCACTCTTTAACGGCGTCCTTTACGGGATGCTGTTGTTCTTGTTGGCGAGCGGCCTCACGTTGATTTTCAGCATGATGGGGGTGCTGAACTTCGCCCATGCCAGTTTTTTCATGCTGGGCGCCTATTTCGCCTATCAGATCGCCGATCATGTTGGATTCTGGCCCGGCCTGATCGTTGCCCCCATTCTGGTCGGGGTGTTTGGCGCCGCGGTGGAACGTTATGGGCTGCGCCCGGTGCACCGCTTCGGCCATGTGGCGGAACTGCTGTTTACCTTTGGCCTCGCCTTCCTCATCGAAGAAGTGGTGCAAATGATATGGGGCAAAGTGCCGGTCCCATACGACGTTCCCGCCTCGTTGAATGTCCCCGCCTTCGCCTGGCAGGGCCTCGATTATTCCGCCTATCGCCTGTTCATGCTGCTCATTTCGATCGGCATTTTTGTGGCGCTGTTTTTCGGCCTGACGCGCACCCGCATCGGCCTCATCATTCGCGCCGCGCTGACCCATCCCCACATGGTGGCATCGCTCGGCCATGACGTGCCGAAGGTCTTCATGTGGACGTTCGGCGTAGGGTGCGCGCTCGCCGGTGTGGCCGGTGTCCTTGGCGGCAACGTGCTCGGCACCGAGCCCGGTATGGCGATCCAGTTGGGGCCGATCGTCTTCGTCATCATCGTCGTCGGCGGGCTCGGCTCGCTCGGCGGCGCGCTGATCGCCTCGCTGTTGATCGGTATTCTCAACAATATGGCGATTTCCTACGATTTCTCGTTCTATCCATTTTTTGCGCTGCTTGGGGTCGAACGCGAGGCTGATGGCGTTCTCGCCGATCTCGTCAATTTGACCACCGGCGGCATCGCGCCGCTGGTGCCCTATCTGCTGCTCGTCTTGATGCTGATTTTCCGTCCGCGCGGCCTGTTTGGGACGCGTGATGTATGACCATGCCGAGCGCCCAAAAAATCAGCGTTGGCGCGTTGCTGATCGCGCTCCTGATCATCCTGCCGCTGATCGTGAATTCCGGATTTGCCCTCACCGTCATGAGCCAAGGCGGCGTGGCGATCATTCTCGCCCTCGCCTACAACATGTTGCTCGGCCAGGGCGGTATGCTGTCGTTCGGACATGCGATCTATTTCGGCCTTGCCGGATATGTCACGGCGCATGTGCTGAACGGCATGGCGAACGGAGATTTGCCCTATGTGCCGGTAACACTGATTCCACTGGCCGGCGGCCTGGCTGGATTGTTTTTCGGAATTCTGATCGGCTTCGTCTCGACGCGCCGTGCCGGCACCGCCTTCGCCATGATATCGCTCGGATTTGCCGAATTGGCGACGGCACTCACATTGATCATCGTGTTCTTCTTCAACGGCGAAGAAGGCGTGCAAACTGATCGCTGGGTGCGCGAGGAATGGTTCGGCATTACCTATGCCCCCGATATCCAGGTCTATTATCTGATCGCCATCTGGTGCGTCATCGCAACGCTCGCCATGTACGCGCTCACGCGCACGCCGTTCGGGCGGATGTCGAATGCGGTACGCGATAACCCGGAGCGGGTTCAGTTCATCGGCTACAGCACCCACCGGGTGCGGTGGCTGGCGTTTTCACTGTCTTCCTTTTTCTCCGGGCTGGCCGGCGCGCTGCATGCGATTAATGTCGAGCATGTCGGGTTTGAGACGGTGGGTCTCGCCCGCTCGGCGGTCATTCTGATCGCCGTCTATATCGGCGGCACCAGCCATTTTGCCGGACCCATAGTAGGCGCCATCCTGATTACATTGCTGAATGCCTATCTGAGCAATATCACCCCGGCTTGGTATCTCTATCTCGGCCTGATCTTTGTCGTCATTGTGATGTTTGCGCCGGGCGGAATCGCCGGTTTGATCATGATGCACGATCCGATCCGCCGCGCCGCGCCGCATCTGTTTATGCGCATGCTGCCCGCTTATGGCACGGCGCTGGGCACCAGTCTGGTCGCGCTTGTGGGCGGTGCCGGGTTGATCGAGATGCTTTATTTTCTCAGCACCACAACGACACAGAATACCCTTTTCAACCTCTATGGCATTTCCCTGGACACAGCGGATGTCTGGCCCTGGTTGATCTGTATTGCGCTTGCCGCCGCCGGTGGGTTCGGCTGCTCGCGGGCCTATCCGCGTTTCGCGGAATCCTACGGCGCGGCGATGCAGGAAGCACGCGCGGCGGTGGCGTCATGACCCATGCCATCGAATTTCGCGGCGTGGAGAAATCCTTCGGCAACACCGAAGTAATCCGCGGCGTTGATCTCGCCATCGCGGAGGGTGAGATTCACGCCGTCATCGGCCCCAACGGCGCCGGCAAATCGACCCTGTTCAATCTCGTGACCGGGCGTCATCACGTGAGCCGCGGGCGCATCGAACTGAACGGTGAGGACATCACCAACCGCACGCCATTTGACATTTACCGCAAGGGCCTCAGCCGCAGCTTTCAGGTCACCAATATTTTTGCCAATATGAGCGTGTTTGAAAATGTGCGCTGCGGCCTGTTGTGGAATCTCGGCTACCATTATTCGTTCTGGCAGTTCGTCAACCGCCGCCGCGATTTGCGCGAGCGCAGCGAATCAATCCTCGAGCAGACTGGCTTGATCTCGCGCCGCAACATGCCGGCCGGGATGTTGTCCTATTCCGACCAACGCGCGCTGGAGATCGCGGTGACGATTGCCGGCGGCGCCAAGGTAGTCCTCCTCGATGAGCCGACCTCAGGCATGAGCGGCGCTGAGACCGAACAGGCGGTGGCCCTGATCCGTGATATTTCGGCCACCCGCACCATGGTCATCGTCGAGCATGACATGGGCGTGGTGTTCGATTTGGCGGACCGCATCTCGGTGCTGGTGTACGGCCAAGTGATCGCCACCGGCACGCCGGAGAAAATCCGCGCCAACGCCAGGGTGCAGGAAGCCTATCTCGGCACAGAGGCGGCCTGACATGCTGAACGTCCGGGATTTGCACGCCTATTACGGCAAGAGCCATATTCTCCAGGGCGTTAATCTGGATGTCGGTGAGGGCGAAATTGTCAGCCTGCTGGGGCGGAACGGCGTTGGCCGCTCGACCACCCTTAAAGCCATCATTGGCGAAGTACCGCCCAAGGGCTCAATTTCGTTCAAGGGCGAAGAACTTGCCGGGCGCAAGAGCCATGTTATCGCCCGAAAGGGCCTCGGCTATGTGCCGGAGAATCGCGATGTCTTTCCGACTCTGACGGTCCGGCAAAATCTTATTCTTGGGCAGAAATCGACACGTAAGCAGGGCCGCTGGTCGATCGAGGATGCCTTCGAGTTGTTTCCAAACCTGCGCGAACGCGCCGACATATCTGCCGGCGTCTTGTCCGGCGGCGAGCAGCAGATGCTGACCATCTGCCGCACCATGATGGGCGACCCAGATTTGGTGATGATCGACGAGCCGACCGAGGGCCTGGCGCCACAAATCGTCGAGCGGATGAGCCGCTTGATCGAAGAAATCGCGGCCCGCGGCGTCGCCATCCTACTGGTCGAACAAAAGCTCACAATCGCCTTGAACATCTCAGCGCGCATCTACGTCATGGGCCACGGCCGCATCGTCTTCGAAGGCACGCCTGAGGATTTGCGCGGCAACGAGCAAGTCCGCAAGGAGTGGCTGGAGGTTTAGCGCGCTTATGGCATCTAATAAGCTAAATTGCGGATAGTCATGTCCGTTGTCAGCGGCTAAACGGACTCAAAGGCAGAGTGGCTCTGACCACCGGTGCGTCGTCGCGGCGTTTCTCACTACCGGCGCAGTTACTAGCGTTGCCGCCGGTAATGCAGAGATGATCGACACCCTCATGGCGCCCTCTAATTCATTCACGAGCATTTCAGCTATCTAATCATAATCCGCAAGAGCCACACAGCCGCCAGCGGCGATTCTTTATCCTGCTACAATGTGCGAAACGAAGGAACGGTGCGAGGCAACAACAGATTTT
>Ga0209501_10003760_pt1 | contig 14973 bp, 11 predicted proteins | sample ArcticOcean_MG_C_4_FD_187434 | JGI IMG/M metagenome (GOLD analysis project Ga0209501, IMG submission 187434) | Marine microbial communities from western Arctic Ocean - ArcticOcean_MG_CB4_134 (SPAdes) (version 2) | ecosystem: Environmental > Aquatic > Marine > Oceanic | place: Arctic Ocean...
AAACCTTAACAACTGAATAGAAAAGAGAGCCGGATCACCCGACTCTCTTAGCTAGGACTCAGCTATGGCGGAGGGGAAGGGATTCGAACCCTTGAATAGTTGCCCATTACCTGTTTTCAAGACAGGCGCCTTCGTCCACTCGGCCACCCCTCCGCGTAGCTACGCTTACTACACTACCTGATTTCGTCACAGTGTGCGAGCGCTCAAAACCTTAAGCTGTCGGGCTAGCCACCAATGACATCGTAGCCCATATATGGCTTGAGCACTTCTGGCACTTCAACGGAGCCGTCCGCCAGTTGATAGTTTTCAAGGATTGCGATGATGATGCGTGGCAGCGCCAGACCAGAGCCGTTCAGCGTGTGCATGAACTGAGGGCGGGCACCAGCTTCCGGTCGGTAGCGTAGATTGGAACGACGGGCCTGGAAGTCCTCACAGGTGGAACAAGAACTGACTTCCAGCCATTCTTCACACCCGGGTGACCACACTTCGATATCGTAGGTTTTTGCCGACTGGAACCCGATGTCTCCAGCGCACAGGGACAGAATGCGATATGGCAGACCTAGTCGTTGGCAAAGATCTTCTGCGTCCGCAACCAGCGTTTCCAATTCCGCTGCACTCTCCGTCGGATCGACAAGCTTGTACATTTCAACCTTGCTGAACTGGTGGACGCGCTTGATGCCTCGTGTATCTCGGCCTGCAGCGGCTTTTTCGCGACGGAAGCATGGTGTCTGAGCCACGTAGCGTATCGGCAACGTTCCAGGCTCCAATATCTCATCGCGGTGGAGGCCCGTCAGCGGTACTTCAGCCGTGGGCAGCATCCACAGGTCTTCTTCAGCATCGTGGTAGAGGTTGTCACCGAACTTTGGCAGGTTGCCGGAACCGATCATCGTCTGCTCGCGCACCATCGCAGGTAGAGCCATCTCCGTGTAGCCATGCTCTCGCGTGTGGATGTTCAACATCCAGTTGATGAGGGCTCGTTCAAGCTGAGCTCCGGCTCCTTTGAGTACGTAGAAGCGAGCGCCGGAGAGCTTGGAGCCGCGTTCCATATCGATGATGCTAAGCTGTTCGCCCAAATCCCAGTGGGCTTGCGGGGCGAAATCGAAGGTCCGGGGCTCGCCCCAAGTGCGATCGACGATGTTGGCGGACTCGTCCAGGCCTTCCGGCACGCTGTCCAGGGGAAGGTTAGGGAGAACCAGCATCATCGTTTCAATCTTGGCTTCTGCATCGTTGATCTGGTTCTCCAGAGCTTCGATGCGCTCACTGGTCGATTGTGTTTCAGCGCGCAACGCCGTCATGCGTTCCTCGTCGCTATCACCCTGCTTGCCCTGCTTGGATGCAGCCATGAGCTTGCCGAACTCCCGACTCATCTCGTTGTGCGTCGCGCGGAGCAGATCACGGTCCGTCACCCATACGCGCCTACTGGCATCCAGATCAATCAACTGCGCCAGGGTGGTTTCCTCGCCACGGCGGGCCAGGCCTGCAGCAACCAGTTCAGGATTCCGGCGAATGAGTTCGATGCTCAGCATGCACACGTCCGTTTGTCAGAGTTGAGGGCTACGCGTTTTTCGTAGCAGGCTCAATGATAGCTTGCGCTTGTTCTTCATTCAACCAGGGCATTGCCCTGGACCCACAAGGTTGAGCCCTGACCCAAACTACCTGGCGGTGACCCAACAAGGGCGGGTCTACACAGGAGGTCTTTGCGTATGCCACTCGGTCGCCCCTTGGTAGGCGTGGGCGATGCGTAGTAGCGTCGCTTCATCGAAGGATTTTCCAGCAAGCTGGAACCCGATTGGCAAGCCGTCATCGGTGAAGCCGCAAGGCACGGATATCGCCGGGAACCCGGTCAGGTTGAAGGGCTGCGTGTACCTGGTGACGGCGGCACGGACATCCATAGGTTTGCCGCCCACCATCACATCGTTTTGATTGATAGGTGGAGCGCCCAGAGGCAGCATCGGCGTCAAAAGAGCATCGAAATTGCCCAGAGAATCGAGCAACTGCTCCTGAACCTGGCGCTGTGTGTTCCGGGCGGTGATGTATGCCGTGGCCGGGTGGTCTCGCCCTATGGAGAGTCGTGTGAACACATCCTCGCCGTAATCGCCCGGGCGTTCGTCCATGTTTGCCTGATGGAAGGTGGCTGCTTCCGACGAAATGATGGTGATGTTGGCGGGCAGGGCATCCTCGATGTATGGAAGTCCCAGAGGGTCAGTCACTATCGCACCCAGGTCTCGAAGCGTATTGATAGATTCCGCCAACAGGCCTTCAATGTCGGCATCCATCGGGATCACATAGTTCCCTCGGAGCACACCGATTCTCATGCCCTTGATGCCTTTGCCGATGTCCGCTGTGTAGTTTGGCACTGCCAGGTCGGTGGAACCCGGGTCTTGGGCGTCGTAGCCCGCGATGATTTGAAGCATTAGGGCTGCATCCTCCGCCGTCCGAGTCATGGGCCCCACGTGGTCAAGGGACATCGATAGGGGTAAGACACCTCGCTTGCTTACGCGACCGTACGTGGGCTTGAGGCCGACAATGCCGCAAAGGCCGGCGGGTATACGGATGGATCCACCGGTGTCAGAGCCCAGTGTGGCAGCTGCAAGCCCGGATGCCGTGGCCGCCCCAGAACCACCGCTTGAGCCGCCGGTGATTCTGTCTGTATTCCAGGGGTTCCGCGCAGGGCCGTAGTGCGGGTTCACGTTGGTAATGCCGAAGGCGAACTCGTGCATGTTGAGTTTTCCTAACAAAATAGCGCCTGCAGCTGCTAGCTTGGAAACGACCACTCCATCCTCGCTCGGAACATGGTCGGACATGATCTTGCTGCCTCCGGTGGTGCGAATGCCCTTAGTGTTGAATAGGTCTTTGAGGGCAATGGGCACGCCGTGAAACGGTCCCTTGTAGTCGCCTCCTGAAATCTCAGCTTCTGCCTTCTTGGCCTGTGCTATCGCGTTGTCGGCAAGAACCGTGATGAAGGCGTTGACCACGGGATTCAGTACTGCAATGCGATCAAGGTAGGATTGGGTCAATTCCACGGGTGAGAGCCGTTTTGCGGCGATTTCTGCTGCGGCTTCGGCAACGCTGAGGTAGTGCAGGTCGGTGTTAGGCATCAGGATTCTCCTGTTTTGTAGTTGGGGTGATTGCGAGTTTGATTTCTTCCAGCACCCAAGAATCGTACTCTGTCCGCTGTGCGTCCACTAGGGCATTTTCGGCATCAACTCCGCCCAGTTTCCCTAGCGCCCACGCGGCGTGGCCTCGCACCAGCGCTGATGCGTCGTTGAGCGTACTGGTCAGGACGGGGACGGCCGTTTTGTCAGCAAGGTTTCCCAGCACAATGCATGCGTTTCGTCGCAGTCCCTCCCAGGTTGCACGACGTATCGGGTTGCCTTGAAACTTTGCTCGGAACGACTCCTCATCGAGGTTAAGCACAGCAGCGGGGTCTAACGACGACCAATCAGGATTCGAGGCGAACGCGTCGTCGGGTGTGGCATCGCCTCGAACCTCGTTGACGGGGCATGCCTCCTGACAGAGATCGCAACCGAACATCCAGTCGCCAATGAGCGATCGAAGCTCCCGGGAGATTGGCCCACGATGTTCGATGGTCAGGTAGGAGATGCACCGGTTGCTATCGATGACGTAGGGCGCAACAATCGCTCCGGTGGGGCAAGCGGGCATGCAATTCGTACAGGTGCCGCACGACTTCTGCGAAGGAGCGTCCGAGGTAAGCTCCAAGTCTGTGATGATCTGGCCCAGTAACGTCCAAGACCCGGCCTGAGTGAGGATCATGGTGTTCTTGCCGAAGAACCCTACCCCGGCACGACGGGCGACTTCTCTGTCCAGCATGGGGCCGTCGTCGACGTAGATCTTGTGGGCGATTGGTCGTTCAAGCTGCTCTGAGAGCCGAGCAATAAGCTGCTTAAGTCGTTTCTTGAGCACATTATGGTAGTCGCGACCCCACGCGTAGCGAGCCACTCTTCCGGCCCCTTTGGCGTGGTCAGGGCGAATTGAAGGGTAGACAGTAGCTACAGAGATGACTGACCGCGCGCCCGGGAGCATGACCTTGGGGTCTTTGCCTCGTTCGATTCGTTCCTGGGTATACCAGGGAAGGTCAGCCATGAAGCCGTCGTTGAGTCGAGTGGAGGCAGCTTCAGCGCCTTCCGTGAACGGCTCCGCCGAGGTGACGCCCATGATGGATAAGCCCAGCTGGTTGGCGCATGAGGCGAGTTGTGCCCGTACTTTAAGTGGTTCGGAACGAGCGGCCTTCTCGGTTGATGAGATGTTCTGCATAGCGAGACCAGCATAGTGGCCTCGAGTGGAAGGTGGCAAGGTAAGACGGGGTTGAATCTATTCCTCTAGAGGTTTCGTGCTATAATTTCCCTTGAATAGGGGATATAGCTCAGCTGGGAGAGCGCTGCGTTCGCAACGCAGAGGTCGGGGGTTCGAATCCCCCTATCTCCACAGTGCCCCTGTAGCTCAGGGGATAGAGCGCCTCCGTCCTAAGGAGGGCGTCGGGGGTTCGAATCCCTCCAGGGGCACCAGTTTTCATACGTGTAGGAGCGTAGCTCAGTTGGTAGAGCGTCGGTCTCCAAAACCGAATGTCCGGGGTTCGAATCCTCGCGCTCCTGCCAGATAATAATTGACCCGCCTTGATAACCAGGGCGGGTCTTCTTTTTGTTATTTACTGCTGCATAGCTTTATAAAATCGATATTTTAGCTATAGAGATTCCCTGTATGTATTGCTACGAGCACAAGGACTATTTAAAGTAACCGAGGGATTCCAATGCGGGGCACCTGTCCCTGGAAAGGAGATTACCTATGTCAATGCTGAAGACTGCGTGTGAGCATGCCGACCAGATTGTTGAAGGCATGCAACCTCGAGCGACATTATGCGAAGAGTGCGGTTCTGAAGGCCCTCTCCGCTTTTGCGCTACCTGCGGCTATGTAGGATGCTGAGAGTCTTTAGCCTCCCATGACACGGAGCACTGGAAGAAGACCGGACACGCCATCATTAGGAAGATGCCGTTCACCGAAGAGTCTTTCACTTGGTGCTATGAACATCAGGAATACCTGAAGTAGGCACCGTGTCATGAAGAGGCAAGCAGGGTCTGAGACTCTGCACGAAGGTTGATTAAATAACAGACACCTCCGTTATCGGAGGTGTCTTGTTTTGTGGCCATGCAAGTAGCTTCTGGAGGCCTCGAACTCACACCCTATCCTTGGGCAGGCTCACGATGAACGGACGAAATACGCATCATCAAGGATGTGAAGTGTAAATCAGATAGCCGGCGGCATATGAGGCCAGGGCTTAGCCTGGCTAGGAAGCAGTGGCAAGGGCCAGACCGAAGTAGCGCAGCGGGTCTGTGTACCACGCTTCCAACGTCATGTCCGCTTCCCGCAGCATGGCAGAGGCGGTTTCCTGTGTGAACTTGTGGGAACTCTCCATCCAGATGGACTCGTCCTTGGCTATCTCTACCTTCATGTCCAAGTCGGCAATGTGCACGGTCTGGGCAGAGTTGGCGTACAGGTGCATCTCTATTCTGTTCAGTTCGTGGTTGTAGTGGGCGCGATGGTGGAATTCGGCCACGTTGAAATCGGCGTGCAGGGCGTTGTTAATCGCCTTCAGCCCGTTGAGGTCAAAGGCAGCAGTTATACCGGCGGCATCGTTGTATGCGGCTTCCAGCACAGCGACATCCTTGATCAGATCCATACCCAAGAGCAGACAATCCCCTGGGGCAAGCATCTTTTTGATCTCGCGGAGGAGCGCCTGGCGCTCCTTGGGTTCCAGATTCCCAATGGTGCTGCCGATAAAGAGGACTAGGCGCTTGCCTTGCGCGGGGGGGACGAGGCCTAGGTGTCGTTCGAAGTCGCCTATGACGCCGTGGAGCGCCATGTTCGGGTAGCGCTTCTGCAATTCGACACAAGCGCTCTCCACGATAGTCTGGCTGACATCGAAGGGGACATAACGCGTCAACGTTTTGGCTTTGTAACCGGCGTCCAGGAGCATACGGGTCTTGGTGGATGACCCGGAGCCTAGCTCCACTATCTCCTGAGGCGCTACACGTCCCATCAACTCGTCCGCAATGTCCGTGAGGATGCTGAGTTCTGTTCGGGTGGGATAGTACTCTGGCAGCTCCGTGATCTGCTCGAAAAGCAGCGAACCCTCTTCGTCGTAGAGGAACTTTGGGAGGAGGAACTTCTGCGGTGCGTTGAGACCTCTGCGGACGTCATCTGCGATTGAGTCTAGCAACCCGTGCTCGCTCATGTGGACATCAATAGGGAACCCTGGCATGCCGCCTCCGATGCTGTGTTTCCGGTTCGGCCGATTTCACACTTGCAACACATCGGACGGCGGAACAGTCTGGATGATTTCAATTTAGGGTAGGGGTCGAACAATAGCCTCGTCAACTTCGTTGGGGTCAGTCTTCTCTTTCTGGAACCACCTTGCGTGAGGACACAACGTAGACGGGGTCTGATGGGGCTTCCAGCTTGGGGCTGATGTCCAAGATCTTTGGATGTTCCCAACCCGTGGATACGGCCATATATGACGTGAGGAGTTGACCGCGTTGGTAGTCGTCAAGGGACTTCCACACGGCGACGGCCTTGGTGGGGAACATGCGGCTGGAGTAGATGATGTGAAAACTGCCGTGATCCTCCAGAACGCGATTGACCTCGCGGAAGAGTTCAACGGGCTTTGTCAGGTACTGAGCTGAGACGGTGATAATGACAGCGTTGATGCTGGAGTCCCGGAAGGGGAGGCTGGGAAGGGTGTTGATGTCCTGGACGATGCGGTGGTCAAGCTGCGGGTTCTCTGCCAATTCGATGGCGTTGAGACCAAGGCCCACCAGTTGCTCCTTCACGAAGTCCTCTGGCAGGTGAGTACGCCAGCTGCTCATCAGGTCAAGGATCAGTCCGTCATGGGGTAGGGCTTCGCTGAAGTACTCACCGATGGCTGTAATGGCGTGTTCGTCGATGTGTACTACTAACCGAGGCTCCTTGTAAAACAGAGAGTCGTCGGACTCGTCTTCGCGCTTGAAGAACTCGGGGAAAAAGGGATTTTCTGCTTCTTGTTCCATAGTAATGCCATCGTACCGAAATACGGCTTCCAAGGCCAGCCCTTGCCCAGCCCCTCTGAAAGTCGCCTGAACAAGGGTAAGGACAAAGCCGAATGGGGGTCGATTTTCAGCCTTGGGTCAAAGCTGTACACATTGACATGAGGTGACTCTGAATGGGAAGATGGCTACGGAGCAAAGCCTCATTGCCTCCAACCTGTCTTTGGTATCAACACTGCCCAGGTGGTGGAATTGGTAGACACGCGGTCTTGAGGGGGCCGTGGGGCAACCTGTGTGGGTTCGAGTCCCGCCCTGGGCACCAGATATCTCCAAGGCGACGTAGCCAAGTGGTAAGGCGAGGGTCTGCAAAACCCTTATTCGGCGGTTCGATCCCGCCCGTCGCCTCCAACAATAGACGATCAAGGCCTCCGTGCATCAGCCGGGGGTCTTTTGTTTTTCCTCTCGCCAATGCTTGATTCTCTCCTCATTCTCATAGCTCCAGAGCCTTATTCACTGCTTTTCTGTGCCCTGACGCTCCAGCGATTAATCCCTTTGATTGAGCACAAGTTCATCCCTCAGTCAACCCAATGGAGGATATCTGGGGGTATGCAGAAATGGAACTATGGTGATGTTAGGTAACTCAAGGGAACTTAAGGGGTTCTGGAGAACTTTCAGAGGAAAAGGAGGTCTTCATGGTTACAGTGAACAACCCGGTCCTCACGGTATCAGAGGCTGCGGCAATGCTGAACGCCCACCCTAACTCGGTTCGCCGATGGGCAGAGATTGGCTTACTCCCTTATTTCCGGTTGGGACTCAGAGGGGATCGTCGATTTCATATAGAGGACATAGAACGGCTGATGCAGTCCTGGCAGACAGAACAGGCAAGTAGCAAAACGTGGTAGTTGGCATATCATTGGTGTCCGCGTGGCAGACCATGTCCACAAGAACGTGCCCAACGTGGTGGCCGAGTAAGCTGGCTTACTGAGCGGTTCTTGTTGTCAGTAGAGACTGACGGTTCAAAACCGCATTCTTTTTAAAGAGGGTGTGGATATAGGGGTTTGTACATTCTATCGTTGCCGTAGCCCTACGCCCACGCTAGAATGTTTTTGTTTACTTGGAACATGCCGAGGTGGCGGAATGGCAGACGCGGCGGACTTAAAATCCGCTTCCCGCAAGGGAGTATGGGTTCGAAACCCTTCCTCGGCACCACACTCAAACTTTTTCTACTTCTTCTACTGCCCTAGTCACACCGCAGGCAACGCCACTGTTTGAACACGGTGTCATGGATATCTTTGGTTGACTGCAAGTAGTCCATGATGATACGCATGACTTTGCTTTCAGATTCTATGTTGTAGGCATCCTTCATAACGCCTATGAAGGCAATCTGGTCAGGGTTCAGGTCAATCTCTATGGTCTGTTTCTCACCCGCCATGAATAATTCTCCCTATATTTTGCAGTCGAATGCCCCCAAGTTCAGGCTTCTTGGAACGAATCGCCTATTGGAGTCCATCCTATCTTACCAGCACACTATCGAACCGTTTGCCTGTTTGGCAGCACGGATTAGGACGATGTGATGTGTGAGACAGCGGAGATATAGCCATCGATAGAATTCCCGGTAAGCCAGATAATGTAGGTGTAGCACCACTACGGCTATGGCGCGGCATATCGAATAATGATGGTCAACGATTCCTGGGTATCACGCATGCCCTTTGGGACCTTGATGGACGGAGGGGAAAAACAATGTTGATTGTGTGCACACGGTGCAAGGGTACCGGAATACTCCGTTCAATCCGTTGCTACTATTGCAATTGCTATGGTCGTATCGAGTTTGGCGGGGAGTAACTGACAGCAAGTAAGGGATACCACGCCTACGCTTGATCTCTAACGGCGATGACTAGAACCAACAAAAAGAGGCACCCGAGCCCAGGTGCCTCTTGTCTTTTAGCTGCTTTGCCTGCTAGGGCTTATTCGCCCCAGGGTGTGATGGTGTCCTTGAGGGCTTTGTATCCCTGAAGGAACCCGGGACGCTCGCCTGCGTACACTTCGTCGAAGGAATCCAGCGCGTTGTCCAACCAGCCGCGAAGTTCCGTGTTGCCGGGGTTGGCGTCCAAATACGCATCGCGGATCAGGACGAAGTGGATGCGTGGGTCATAGGGCTGCTTGGTGCCGCCAACCCACTCATCGCCGTCCAGAAGACGGAGAAGCATGGCGTCTGCGGAGCCCAGGGTCTGCTCATGGATAGGCGGGCCGTCCATGCGGTGCATGACAGAGGTCATGTCGCGGCCGTTGCCGGTGGTGTAGCCCATCTCTTTCCACACGTCTGCCGTCTTGATGTCCTGACCAAGGTGCTTGGCAACCTTGCCGCCATAGGCGCGCAGCGGATCGGAGATGTCTGCCAACAGGTCGGTCAAGCGGTCACCGTCCAGGTCAGTCGCCAGGACGATGCAGTCTCGCTTCTCAATCAAGTCCCAGATCATCAGACCGTAGTTCGTATCGGCGATGTGCTGTTCAATACGCCCGGTCCAGTTCTCCATGCCGTCCTTGAAGTCGCTGGGGAGGAGGCTGATGATCCTATCGATTGCCTCTTTCTGCTCTTCATAAGGATCCACGGCGTACTTGCGGCCGACCTCAAACTTGGTGCCTTTCAGCAACCATGCGTGCAGACCGGCGTTGATGCCGTCCTCCATGGCCTGAGTGGGCTTCATGGCAACGCGGCCAAGATGACCGGTGTCATTCACCAGCTTCAGAAAGAGCCGGTTGGCGTAGGCCATCTGGACCCCGGGAGTGTTCATTTCTGTGTGGACGTTACCTGTGGCATCCACCTCAAATTTCCCCTTGTCCTGCGAATATGGGAGGCAAGGCATCGCGCGAACTACCGTGATGGGGCCGTATGGGCGTACGTTGCAGTACACGCCAGCCTGGGTTCGCAGGGGGGCGTTGCCGGACTTGCCCATCACTACAACCTTGTTGCCTTTGTCGTCGTTGACGTAGGCATCGCCTGCCGTTGACCACTTGATGGATGTGCAGGGCATGTTGCCGAACCAGCTCAGGGACTCTAGCTTGGTATCCTGCCGGAACTGTGACCACATGGGTACGCCGTAGAACGGTAGCCCAAGGATGTCGGCAGCGGCAACGGTACCCAGTAGTGCGTAGGCGTCTGTCAGAGAGTGGGCTACAGGTTTGATGACCCCGTCATGGTTCCCGCCCTTCCAGACCACTGCATCGGGATACCCGGAAGGCCTGACATCAGTGGTTTCATACAACGCGGCTAGCTCGCCGAGCAGATCACCGCCGGCGGCTTCAGTTTTTGCGATAGACAAAAGATCAATCATGGAACACCCCTCGCTCGAGTTTATGGATTCAACTGTCCTGGGTCGCTACAGAAGAATACCCGGGTAATTAAATCTCTCGTAGGATTCTATAGAAATTTCTTCTTCTTGGCTAGAAAGGGCTCTCCACAACAGGTTTAGTGGGCGTTGGAGGAGTCTTATGCTGGCGTGATAGACTTAAGAGTATAAAGATGAATTTCGATGTGCAGGAATCCCTCTTTCAAGGCCGCCGCAACCCATAGCCGCTGCAAAACCAGTGTCTGGCGCCTAATCCAACAAAAGGGTCAATATGCTTAGTGCCGTCAATGTAGGGAAGGCCTACGGGGACAAAACGCTGTTTGATAGCCTCACGATAAACATCGTGGATGGCCAACGTATCGCGTTAATCGGGCCGAACGGTTCCGGTAAAACCACGTTCATGGACATCCTGGCTGGTGAGACAGCCCCTGACATTGGGAGTGTTACCAGGAAGCGGGATATATCTATTGGCTATCTAACCCAGGAACTGCCTACCGGTTCTGACATGACGTTGCTTGATGAGGTTCTTGAAGAACCCGCTGATGTGACTGTCCTCAGGGCCACTATTGCTGAAGCCTATGAAAAACTAGCAGTGGAACCGGATGCGACAATCCAGAATGAACTGCTAGAGGAACTGGGAGACCTGGAAACATCGTTGGAGGCGGCTGGTGGCGTGTACCGGGAACATGAGGCTGAGGCAGTCCTCTCAGGGTTGGGATTCAAGGATACCGATTTCGTCAGGGCGCTTAACGAGTTCAGCGGTGGTTGGCTCATGCGAGCATCGTTGGCCAAGCTGCTCCTCCGAGCCCCGGATGTGCTGCTCCTGGACGAGCCGACCAACCACCTTGATCTTGACGCCAACGTTTGGTTTGAGAAGTACCTGATCGCTTTCCGTGGTGCCGTTCTGGTCACCTCCCATGACCGTGCTTTCCTGAACACTGTGGCAACGTCCATCCTTGCCCTTGAGCCCGGCGAAGCGATCATCATGAATGGTGACTACGACGATTACCTAGAAGCCCGTGAGCGCGACCTTGAGATCAAGGTATCAACGGCTGCTCGGCAAGACCGTGAGTACAACCGGCAAATGAAATTTGTAGAGCGATTCCGCTCCAAGGCCACGAAGGCCACACAGGTGCAGAGTCGGCTGAAGCAGCTTGCAAAGGTGAAACGCATCGAACTGCCCCGAGCGACGAAGCGTGTGCACTACGCGTTCCCGGCACCGTCACGAAGCGGGGTTGAGACGATTTCACTCCGAAACGTAGGGAAGTCCTACGGCGATAATGTCGTGTACACAGATCTGAATCTTGATTTGGAGCGCGGCGACCGGGTGGCTCTCGTCGGCCCCAACGGCGCTGGCAAGACCACATTGCTAAAGATACTGGCCGGGGTGCTTGCCTTTGAAGAGGGTCAACGCAAACTGGGATCAAATGTGACCACGGGCTATTACGCTCAGCACGTGTTGGAACTCCTCAACCCGGCCAACACACTTCTGGATGAACTGCATCAGGCTGCCCCGGGAGAGTCTGAACAGCGGCTTCGGCACATCCTTGGTGGCTTCCTCTTCAGCGGTGACGATGTGCGCAAACCCATATCGGTGTTGTCCGGTGGCGAAAAGGCCCGGGTGGCCCTGGCCAAAATCCTGATGCAACGGAGCAACCTCCTGCTGATGGACGAACCAACCAACCATCTGGATATAGCCTCCCGGGAGACCCTGGGCGATGCGCTGAGCGAGTACCCGGGCACGATATGCTTCATCACCCACGACCGCACGCTCATCCGACAGGTGGCTACAAAGATCATCGAAGTGGAGAACGGCCACCCGGTGTTCTACCCGGGAGACTACGACAGTTATCTATATCGCAAGGAATCCGGGGCGGCTCCCCCACCGGCGATTGTGGTACCAAGAGGGGATGCTGCATCAAACGGTTCTGCGCCGGCACGACCCGGGCAAAAGCGGAGCGATGTTGAGGAGATGCGCCGGGAGCTTACCCGGGAATCAAAGAGATTGACTACCCGGGTTGATGAGATTAACTCCTCGCTGGAGACCTATAGTACGAAAATTTCCAAGCTGGAAAAGAAGTTTGCCAGCCCTGAGAAGTTCAAGGACAGCGATCAACTTGCAGCATCGGGTGAGCAGTACCAGGGCCTTAAGAACGAAGAACAGACACTGATGGATGAGTGGGAGAACCTGTCTCTAGAAGCGGAAAACGTGGACAAGCAGCTAGAGGCACTCAACGTAGACTGAGGTCTTATCCACCTATGAGATACATCAAACTCGGCAGCAGGGACGCCTCAGTCATCGGCCTGGGAGCATGGCAGATTGGGACGCGCTACTGGGGTTGGGGTACGGAGTTCGGCCCCGACAATGTGTCGGCCCTCCTGGACGCTGCGAGAGATGCAGGCATCAACCTGATAGACACCGCAGAGATATACGGTCAAGGCGAATCTGAACTCCAGCTTGGTGCCAACCTTCCCCCTGCTGATGGCCATTTCCTTATAGCCTCTAAAGCCTCGCCGTGGCACCTGGCCGCTTCCAGCGTACAAAGGGCGGCGGCGCGGTCACTCCAGAGGCTCCAGCGTAGTTCTATACACCTCTACCAGGTCCACTTTCCCAACATCGTCATGCCGCTTTCACGCACCATGTCCGGTATGGAGAGCCTACAGCGCGAAGGTCTGGTGGAGCAGGTGGGGGTGAGCAACTTCTCTCGAGCACGTTGGGCGCGTGCTGAACGGGCTCTTGGCGCTCCCGTCATCACAAACCAGGTGGACTACAGCCTACTGAAGCCCAGGGTTTTCCCTGCACTGAAGCCTATGCTGGACGATGGTCACGTAATGATTGCCTACAGCCCAATGGCAATGGGCCTACTCAGCGGCAAGTACAACACGGAGCAGCACCCCACGGGGGCTCGGGTAAAGCTTCCTGGGTTCAGCACCAGGAATTACGTGAACGTGCGGCGCGTGCTTGAGGTGATGGAAGGCATCGCAAAGACACACACCGCGATGGTCAGCCAGATTGCCCTGGCCTGGGTGATCGCCCACCCCAATGTCATCGCGATACCTGGAGCGAAGTCACCGGAGCAAGTCAGGCAGAACGCGGAAGCCGCCGACATCCAACTGAGCGAGTCTGAAATGGCGGCGCTGGACGAGGTGTCGGCAAGCTACAAGCCTGCGCTGCATATCCCTCGGCCGTTTGAGGTTGCCAAGTGGCTGGTGAACAAAGATTATCTGTGATGGGCAATCTTCTTTCACAAGCAATGTAAAAGGGCACCCGGATGGGTGCCCTTTTTCTTAGGCTATTTCTGTGTCTACTCGGACTTTATTGGAGGATCGTAGTTGGCATCGCCAAACATGCGGGCACATATGCTATCGCCACGGGTATCAAGCGACGAGTCGTACGCCATGGTGAACTCTCTGGCACCTAGAGGGATTTCATACTCTCGTACGATGTCTGTAGAGTCATCATTGCAAGAGAAGGTGCCGTCCACGTCCATCCAGACCAGGATCGTCCAATTGAAATCGTTTACAAATTCCTGGGGGACTTCCGCCCTGCCGCGACCGCGCTCATAGTGCGTCTGGTACGGGCCGATCTTGTGGCCGTCCTCAGCAATTAACCGAGCGTTGATCATGACATCGCCAAACTCTTCAAGCCCTGTCCAGCGCAATGTTAGGGGAACGTCGGAGCTGCCACCGCCACTGCCGCTGTTGTCCGGCTCGATGGTAGGTTCAGGGATATCGAAATGTGGGCATACGCCCTCGGGGATGACAAACCCGGACAGGTAACCCATCACCTTTTCTTCAACACCACTCGGGATGAAGTCGTCTCCCTTGATCGCAGTAGAATCAGACTCGTCACAGGCTCCATCGCCGTTATGGTCGACATAATAGTAGAGGTCATAGTCCTTTTCCCCATCCACTTCCAAAACAATGGTCGCGCTGCCGTTCTCATCAATCATTGCGCTTCCAGCGTCAGGGTTGTTTAAGAACGACGCTGGTGGATTCAACTCCAAAATCGCGTGTAGTTCCGCCCCCTCAAACTCATCCAGCCCATTCCAGGTCAGAGTCAAATCTGTGCTTTCATCACACGCAGCAAGGAAAACGACAGAAACCAAAAGTGCTACGAGAAACGCGGTTGTTTTCTTAAACATGTGGCACCACTCCCCCAACGGTATTTTCAGTTCCGCGAGTATAATAGACACCGTAACAGAAGCTACTCTAGCCGCTCTCCATGCCTTGTTAATACCAGACTGCCTCATCCTTATGCCGTGTTTATGTGTTCACAGTAGGGTGAATGAGTACACCGCTACCCAGGAGCATTGGAAACCGGGGTTGAAAGGTATTTCCGGTGTGCGTGGAGGGGAAGATGAACTGGTTGGATATTGGATTAGTGGTGCTTGTTGGCATTAGCACCATTGTGGGGATGCGAATCGGCCTAATCAGCGCAACCCTGACTGTTGTTGGTCTGTTCATTGGGTTGTCCGTGGCCGGTCAGGTCACCGCAGAGGCACGGGCCATGTTTGATGCCTCTGTTTCAGACAACACCATCTTTACCATTGTTTCTTACACTGCCGTAATCGTGATATCACTCATTC
>Ga0209501_10003766_pt1 | contig 14963 bp, 13 predicted proteins | sample ArcticOcean_MG_C_4_FD_187434 | JGI IMG/M metagenome (GOLD analysis project Ga0209501, IMG submission 187434) | Marine microbial communities from western Arctic Ocean - ArcticOcean_MG_CB4_134 (SPAdes) (version 2) | ecosystem: Environmental > Aquatic > Marine > Oceanic | place: Arctic Ocean...
GGAAGGGTAACTAATAATTCGTAATATTTAAAAAAAAGGCGAGATGCAAGTCTCGCCTTTTTTGTTTAGAGGGATAAAATTATGAATGAAACAGCTACAGGACCTATATTAACTACAGACGGAATTCCTTTAAAAGTTAGTCTTCAAAAATCTGAAAGAAGAAACAAAATAAGAGCTTTTCTTTTAGTGGTGCCACTTTTATTTTTTATACTTTTTACATTCTTAATTCCTATTGGCGACATGCTTCTTAGAAGTGTTGATGATAGTTATATTAATACTGTTTTCCCAAAAACTTTTGAAAAATATAAAAAATGGGATAAGCAAGACTTACCATCTGAAGAGCTTTATAAAACAATGTTTTTTGAAATTAAAGAAGGCTCAGGCTATAGCATAGGTAAAGCTACTACCCGAATGAATTATGCAAAATCCGGTTGGAAAAGTTTATTAAAAAAATCAAAACGTAAGTTTAAAAAAATTGAAGAAGGCCCTTATAAAGAGCAAATGATTGCCATTGATAAAAGATGGGCTGACCTGGAATATTGGAAAGCAATAGGAGTGATGGTTGATCCCGTAACAGCAGGATATTTTTTAAATGCAGTTGATTTAAAATATAATGCAGACAAAGAGATTATTCGACAGAAAGAAAATAGACGAATTTATAATAAAACATGGATTAAAACATTTAAGGTGAGTGTTTTAGTTATGTTTTTTTGTTTGATTTTGGGTTATCCAATTTCTTATTTACTAGCTACGCTACCTTTAAAATACAGCAATCTTTTAATGATATGTGTGCTTTTGCCATTTTGGACATCCTTGCTTGTTCGAACTGTAGCGTGGATGGTTATGTTGCAACAAAAAGGTGTTTTTAATAATTTATTAGTTATGTCTCATATTATTGCAGACGAGAACCGCTTTGCACTTATGTATAATCAAACAGCAACTATCATTGTAATGACGCAAATATTGTTGCCTTTTATGGTTTTGCCTTTGTACAGTGTTATGAAAACAATTTCACCAAACTATATGCGAGCAGCTTTAAATCTAGGAGCTTCGCCTTTACATGCTTTTTATAAAATTTATATGCCAAATTCAATTCCAGGTGTTAGTGCTGGTTGTATGCTCGTATTTATTCTTGCGATTGGATACTACATAACGCCAGAGTTGGTTGGTGGTAAGGATGGACAGATGATAGGAAATTGGATTGCTTATCATTTAAAAACAACTTTAAATTGGGGATTGTGCGCAGCTTTAGGGGCTATTCTTTTAGGAGTGCTGACAGTTTTATATTGGGTTTATAATAAATTAGTTGGAATAGAAAATATTAAATTAGGATAATTATGGCTTTACCATCGTATGCAACAACAGGACAAAGAATAGGTTACTATACATTTTTAACCTATTGTGGTTTAGTCTTTTTCTTTTTAATTGCGCCTATTTTTATAATTCTTCCATTATCATTTAGCGCTTCACCATTTTTTGAATTCACTAGAGAGTTTATGCATTTCGAGCCAGAAGCTTGGTCTCTCCGATGGTACAGGCAAATGGTTGGCATTAGTAGCATAGGAGACACAACGGTTGTTAGTAACAAATGGATGCTAGGAACCAGAAATAGTTTTTTCATTGGAATTTCTGCTACATTATTAGCAACCGCTCTAGGTACCGTTGCTGCTTTAGGTTTAAGCAGACGCAATATGCCATTCAAAGGCACTATTATGGCAATATTAATTTCTCCGATGGTTGTTCCATTAATTATTACATCAGCAGGAATGTTTTTCTTTTATTCAAAAATTGGATTAACTCATACTTATTTAGGATTAATTCTAGCACATACAGCGCTTGGAACACCGTTTGTTGTAATTACAGTTACAGCAACTTTAACAGGTTTTGATACAAATTTAATTAGAGCTTCACAAAGTTTAGGTGCGGATACAATGCGTACATTTTTTAAAGTCATTATGCCTTTAATTCTTCCAGGAGTTATATCAGGGGCTTTATTTGCATTTATTACTTCCTTTGATGAAGTGGTAGTTGTTATGTTTATTGGAAGCGTTGAACAAATAACAATTCCTAAACAAATGTGGGCAGGTTTACGTCAGGAAACAAGCCCAGTAATTTTATGTATGGCCACTTGTCTAGTTTTTCTTTCGATAGCCTTATTAACAACAGTTGAATTGTTAAGAAGAAGATCAGAGCGTTTACGGGGAATTAAGTTACAAAATTAAATTATTCTGAAGCTATTCCAACAGCCCATAACGCTACTACTATATATATAAAAATCATGATAATTATCCTATATGAAATCAAATTCTTTTAAAATAGATAATTTACAGTATTGCAATTGGTCAAAAAAGATATTTGAAATTAACAATAAAGCTAAGCTAGATGCGATTCATGTGACCATTGCTTATCATGAGGATTTTAATGAAGTAGAAAAAAATGTAAATACTTGGAATGGGTATTTTAAAGAATTTAATAATCTAATTTTTCATGGAAAAACATTTAAAGATATAGAAAAAGCACACAAAGAAAATAAAACAGCAGTTTTTTTCGGATTTCAAAATTGCTCTCCAATCGGAGACAATATTAGTTTAGTTGAAGAAATTCATAAATTAGGAATAGTATTTATGCAATTAACGTATAATAATCAATCCTTGCTTGCCACTGGTTGCTATGAAGAAAATGATAGTGGAGTTACAAGAATGGGAAAAGAAGTTATTATAGAAATGAATAGACTTGGGATTGTTGTAGATATGTCTCATTCAGCAGAAAAATCTACATTAGATGCAATTAAAATATCTTCTAAACCTATAGCAATCACACATGCCAATCCATCTTTTTGGTTTGAGGCAAAAAGAAACAAATCTAATGAAGTTTTAAAAGCTTTGGCAGATTCTAATGGAATGATAGGGCTCTCTTTATATCCTCATCATTTAAAAGAAAAGTCAAATTGCACTTTAGAAAGCTTCTGTGAAATGACTGCCAAAACAGCAGACTTGATAGGTGTTAAACATATAGGAATAGGTTCAGATCTTTGTATAGGACATCCAGACTCTGTTGTTGATTGGATGAGAAATGGAAAATGGACAAAAACAAAAGATTATGGAGAGGGAAGCTCTTCAGACGTAAGCTTTCCTAAACAACCTATTTGGTTTGAAGATGCTAGAGGTTTTAAAAATTTAGAAGATGGATTGAAAAAGGTTGGTTTTAATGAACCTGAGGTAAATGACATACTGGGAAATAATTGGTATAATTTTTACCGAGGTATAAACATTTGAACAAGCTAAATATAAAATTTAGAGACCCCAATGAAATAATGAAACTTTCAAGACTAGGGTCATTTCACCAGTCCAAACTTTCTTTCCTGAGAAGCTTTATAAGAGAATTTAAAGATTGGAATTATAAAAGAAACTTATTTGATTTAGATGAAAAGGGTTATGGTACAGCAATCTATTCGTTTAGCAAAAATCAAAGAAACTATTCTTTAGTTTGTTTTGCACAACATATTAATTCAGATGAAAGATCTGACAGAGTTATAGCAACAAAATGGGACGCCGCTTTTGTTTTGTATGATGGTATTCCAACTAAAGACGATGTTAAACGTTTAAAAGAAAATGTACCCAAACAAGAAGTAGGAAGAGTATCATGCAAGGAACTCACTTTATCAAGGGCAAATAAGTCAGTAAGGGCATTCGATCATGTTGTCGATTCCTTAAGTTTGGGAAAGCAACCAGATAAAAAATTATTAAATAAAGTTGGATATTTATACCGCACAACAGCTGTTTATGGTTCAGGAAAATTTGGTTTAGCTGACCGTTTTAGAATCAAAGATAGAAAAGAAATTTATGGTCCATTTAGATTAGAAATGATGCTTGTGTATCTAGTAAGACAATTTACCTTTGATCAGGTTAACCACATAGCAAAATTTAAAAACCCAGATAAAGCTATCGAACTAGATTCAAACATTGCAAGAAATTTGGGTATTGGAAACTCCACAGGACTTGGCATGGCTCCTTTTATTGTAAATCATCCGACTCTTTTACATAATTGGATTTATTGTAGGGAAAAAGCTTTAAAAGAAATCAGATCTTTAGAAGAAGTTGATATCAATGAATTAAACTTTTTTAAAGATTGTCTTATTAAATCAAAAGTCAGCATTAATTCCTGGGTAACTGATAGCAAGTACCAAAATAATAAAATTAATTCTTTAAAAGATGGATTGATAAAATTTGATAAATTTTTAAAACATGAATGTTCTGTAAAACAAAAATATTTATGGAATAAAATTTATACCTGGGTAGAGAATAACCTTGAGGATGAATGTCTAGAATATATTGTTTCGATGATGATGGAGCCTTATGATGATATTATTGATCCTTTAATTAATAATATGAGCTCAGAAGAGGAGGAATATTTTACTATTCCAACTCATAAAAAAGTTTCTGATCTTAAAAAAATTTTAGAAAATAATTATAAATCTATCATAAAAATTGACTTTAATATGAAAGAAAGCAATTTTAATTTTTGGTTTATATCTAAAAATAAAGAAGAACCTCGAGTTGCTAACAGATATGAAGAGCATGGTGCGGAATTAGAGCAACCACTAGCTATTGCGAGAGACATTAAAAAACTTTATGAAAAAATAATTAAAGAAAAACAAACAAATACAATTGCAGAATTTCTATTAAAAAATGATGAAGTGAGGCATGTGGTTAGAAGAGCTTTTATTGTAAATAAATTTCCTTACTCTGAAATTCAAGACAATACAATTAGCGCCTCATTAGTTCCAATCGATATGTTAAGATTGAAACTTTCTTTTTTTGGTGCCGTTAAGTTTGATCCTAGATCAGATAAATGGCTTAGAATAAACATGTACCAAGGTGCTCCACTATCTCACGAGATGAAAAATTCCAATGATACATGGGTATACAACGTGGTCAATTAATTATGCAGTCTCTTAGTGAAATTGACATAACATCAAAAAGGGCTTCAAAAGCTGCTGGTTATTCATGGGGAATATCTGAAGAAATAGGAAAAGCTATAAGAAGTTTAGAATTATTTGGACTACCAGGTATTACAAATTTAAACTTGTATTTAAAAAAAATTAAAAAAAATCATCCAAAAAAGATGAGTAAAATAGATGAAGAAAACAAAAGTCAAGAATTATGCCCAATTTATTGTGGCGTGGCTTTTTTAGATCAATGCAATGAATTAGAAAAACTAAAAAATATTAAATTTTATAATGTCAATTATCCTTTACTAATATTACCATTTATAAGTAAATCTTCAGAAATCTTAGGAAAAAAAATACTAATTCGATTTGATAACACTAGTTTTCTTACAAATTTTAACAAATCCATTTTATTAAAAAATATTGATGAACAAATCTGTCATTTAACCAGCAAAATTAGAATTGAGTTTTTGGAAAATAAAAACTCTTTTCCTGAGCAAGATTGGAAGGAATTGTATAAGCTCTCAGAAGAAACTTTTGTAGAAGAAACAGACAGCTTAAGATCAAAAGGTGCTGGAGCAGGATTGACTGATAATGATTAAACTATGAGAAAAAAAGATAAAGAAAAAAACCCAGTTCAACCTATAAGTGGAACAAAAGTTCCAAGGTTCGCTGGCCCATCTACATTTGCGAGACTACCTGAAATGAGAGATGTTAAAAGTTGTGACGTTGCTATAGTTGGAATTCCATTTGATGCTGGTACTAGTTACAGACCTGGAGCTAGATTTGGACCACAAAGCATTAGACAAGCATCAAGACATCTTAGAACCAACTATCATCCGAGCTACGATGTTGAACCTTTTAAAGTTCAACAAGTTGCTGATGCTGGAGATATAGTTTGTAATCCATTTAATATAAATGAAGCTATCCAACAAATTGAGAAAGGAGCTCTTGAACTTTTAAATAAAGTTGGAGGCATAATAAGCATGGGAGGAGATCATACAATTGCCTTCCCTTTGCTAAAAGCAATTAATAAAATAAATAATGGGCCAGTGGCTTTAGTTCATTTTGATGCTCATTTAGATACATGGGATACTTATTTTGGCGCCCCTTATACACATGGAACACCTTTTAGGAGAGCACGGGAAGAAAATTTATTTTTAGACAACGCCTCAATGCATGTAGGAATTAGAGGTCCATTATACAGTAGAGATGATTTAAAAAATGATGCTGAGTTTGGTTTTAAAATTATTCATTGTGATGAATTTCAGTCAGAAGGCATAGATAAAATTGTAAAAAGAATAAAAGATAGAGTAGGAAACAATCCACTTTATTTATCAATTGACATTGATGTATTAGACCCAGCCCACGCTCCAGGGACAGGAACTCCAGAGATTGCTGGAATGACAACAAGAGAAATGGTTAATGTTCTAAGAGGACTTGCGGGAGTAAATCTAATTTCAGCAGATGTTGTTGAAGTTTCTCCAGCTTACGATCATGCTGAGTTAACTTCTTTAGCAGCAGCTACAATTGTTTATGAGCTCACAAATCTTTTTGCACGAAATTCTTCTTAATTACTTATTTGATTTTTAAGATCAATTAGCATTTTTAAACATAATTTTAATTCATCAAAACTCACATACTCATCAGTTTTGTGAGCTTGTTCAATTGAACCTGGACCACAAACTACAGTACTAATACCCAACTCTTGAAATAAACCAGCTTCTGTTCCAAAAGAAACAACATCTCTTGAATTATCTCCAGTTAAATTGCAAATTAGGTTTACAGCTTCAGATTTTTCTTCTTTATTAAATCCAATAATTTCTCCAACAACTTCTTTTTTAATATTTGATTCTGAGTAAGTTTTTCTCATTTCTGGTAACAACACATCTTTTACATAACTATCCATTTTTTGGTTTACAAACTTACCATCCGCAAAGACAACTGGTCTTAATTCCCAATCAACAGTACACTGATCTGCGATTACATTTCTTGCTATACCTCCTCTAATTCTGCCGATTTGTAAAGTTGTATAAGGTGGAGTAAAAATTGAATTTTCCGGCTCTCTTTTTTTTAACTCTTCTCTAAGTTCAATTAGTTTATTTATAAATTTTGTAGCATACTCTACAGCATTAACACCTTTATCTGGAGCCGATCCATGTCCAGCTAATCCATAAAAATGTGTGGAGTATTCATAACATCCTTTATGAGCTTGTATTGCTTTCATATTAGTGGGTTCACCAACAATACAAATAGAGCAATTAATTTTTCTTTTTTTTAATTCTTTTAACATTACAGGAGCACCCTGACATGCGGTCTCTTCATCATAGGTATATGAGAGGTGAATTGGTTTTTTTAAATTTTCTGATGCAAAATAGGGAGCTAGAGCAAGTGTGCATGCGATAAATCCTTTCATGTCACAAGACCCCCTCCCAAAGACTTTCCCATCTCTATGGCTAGCAACATAAGGGTTAGAGGTCCAATCTTTTGTTGAAGCAGGAACCACATCAGTATGTCCAGATAAAATTATACCACCACCATTTAATTTTTGTTTTCCATTGATTGTTGAAAATAAGTTAGCTCTTAATTTTTTGTCATCAAAAGTTTTAAAAGATTCAGCTCCCAAAGCACTCATTTTTTTTTCGCAATATTCAATTAATTCAATATTAGAAGTTCCAGATACTGTTTGAAATTTTATTAAATCCGATAAAATCTTTAAAGTTTCAGGAAATACTTCTTCAATTATGTTATTTTGCATGGCCATTCTAATAAAAAAATATTATACATTATTACTATGAAACAAGAAATAACATTTGAAGATTATAGTAAAATAGAGATTAAAGTAGGAACAGTACTTAGTGTAAAAAAAAACGAAAAGGCAAGAAAACCATCACTAGTTGTTGAGGTCGATTTTGGTGAATCTATAGGAGTTAAAAAATCCTCTGCTCAAATTACGCATTTCTACAACGAGCAAAACTTAGTAGGCAAACAAGTAATAGGAGTTTGTAATTTCCCAAAAAAAAATATTGCTGGCATAGTATCTGAAGTTCTTATTTTAGGAGCAATAGAAAAAGATGGAAAAGTTGTTTTGGTTCATCCATCTCAAAAAGTTGAAAATGGTTTAGAAATAGCTTAAACCATCGCAATGTATCCACAGCTAATTCCTTTAATATTTTTCAGTGTCGTAGCAGCATTTACCCCTGGGCCCAATAATATAATAGGGTCTTATTCAGGTTTTAATTTTGGAATAAAAAAATCTCTACCTTTGATATTAGGGGTAACTTTTGGTTACACTATTCTTATAACTCTAGCAGCTGGGGGATTAAATATTATATTTAGTTCTTACCCTATACTAAAAACTATAATAAAAATTGTAGGTTCAATTTTTTTAATATATCTGGCTTATAAAATTTCTTTTCAAAGTCAAATCCAAAAAAAAACTATAAAAAATCCTGTTAAATTTTTTGATACTTTTATTTTTCAATTTATAAACCCAAAGGGAGTCTTTGCAGCAATTACAAGTATATCTTTATTTGTAGAGCTAGGGGACAGCTATTTATTTCATTCAATAGTGGTCATAGCAGTCTCTTTTCTCTGTGCCGTAACAAGTATTACAAGCTGGTGTTTATTGGGAAAATTTCTTAGAAGATTTGCAGAAAATAAGAATTTTATCCAAAGATTTAATTACACAATGTCCTTTTCGTTAATTGTTTGTGTTATACTTATTTATCTAAAAATATGAAAATAAATAGTAAAAATTCTTTTAAATCTTTAAAAAAATTAAAAGTTGGTAAAAAAATTTATAATATATTTAATCTTAAGGAAGCTGAAAAAAATGGATTAGATGGAATTTCAAAATTACCTAAATCAATAAAAGTTTTATTAGAGAATCTATTAAGATTCGAAGATAACCATACTGTAAAAAAAGAACACATATTAGCTATAAAGGATTGGCTTAAACATAAAAAATCTAATGCAGAAATTGCATATAGACCGGCTAGAGTCTTAATGCAAGACTATACAGGCATACCAGCTATAGCTGATCTTGCTGCCATGCGTGATGCCGTAAAATCTAAACAAAAAGATCCAAATAAAATCAACCCTTTGTCTGCTGTCGACCTAGTCATTGATCATTCAGTAATGGTAGACGCTTATGCTTCAAAAGATTCATTTAAAAAAAATGTAGAAAAAGAATTCTTAAGAAATGGAGAACGATATTCTTTTTTAAAGTGGGGGCAAAAAGCATTTAATAATTTTAGAGTAGTTCCACCAGGAACGGGAATTTGTCATCAAGTTAACCTTGAATATTTATCAAAGGTTGTTTGGTCATCAAAAAGTGGAGACAATCTTTATGCTTATCCTGACACACTTGTTGGAACAGACAGCCACACCACAATGGTAAATAGTCTTTCAGTGCTTGGATGGGGAGTAGGTGGAATCGAAGCTGAAGCTGCTATGCTGGGTCAGCCAATTTCAATGTTAATACCTGAGGTGGTTGGATTTAAACTTAATAATAAACTTAATGAAGGAACCACAGCAACAGATTTAGTACTTACTATTGTTCAATTGTTAAGAAAAAAAGGAGTGGTGGGAAAATTTGTAGAATTTTACGGAGATGGTTTGAAAAATCTTTCACTAGCTGATAGAGCGACTATTGCTAATATGGCTCCTGAGTATGGAGCTACTTGTGGTTTTTTCCCAGTAGATGAGGAAACTTTAAAGTATTTAAAATTTTCAGGTAGAGATAATGAAATTATTTCATTAGTAGAAAATTATTCTAAAGAGCAAGGTTTATGGGCTGATAATGATGTTGTGTTTTCGGAAACTGTAGATTTAGACATGTCAACAGTTGTCCCTAGCATTGCTGGACCAAAGAGACCTCAAGACAAAGTATTATTAACCGAGTCAGCGCAATTATTTTTAGAAAGTTTTAAACAGAATACAAAAAGACAATCTCTCAAAGAAGAATTAGTTACTGGTGAAAGTTTTAAATTAAAAGATGGAGATATTGTAATAGCAGCAATTACTTCATGTACAAATACATCTAATCCAAGTGTTTTAATTGGAGCAGGATTACTAGCGCAAAAGGCAATAGAAAAAGGTTTAAGTGTTAAACCTTGGGTCAAAACATCATTAGCGCCAGGATCTCAAGTTGTGACTGATTATCTTGAAAAAGCAGGATTAAATAAATATTTAGATGAGCTAGGATTTAATCTTGTTGGTTATGGATGCACCACTTGTATTGGCAATTCGGGACCTCTTAATAACAATATATCTGAAGCTATAAAAAAAGGAGATTTATATGCAGTTTCAGTATTATCAGGAAACAGAAATTTCGAAGGAAGAATAAACCCTGACGTAAAAGCAAATTATTTAGCTTCACCACCTTTAGTGGTCGCTTATGCTTTAGCTGGATCAATGAATATTGATTTATATAAAGAGCCATTAGGAAAAGACAAAGAAGGGAAAGAAGTTTTTTTAAAAGATATTTGGCCAAGCAATAAAGAAATTCAAGATTTAATTTTAACTTCAATAAGTGCAGAAATGTTTAATAAACGATATTCAAATATTTCAGAAGGACCAATGGACTGGAAAAATATTAAAACCTCAGATAGCAGCATCTATGATTGGGACGAGACATCTACATATGTAAAAAAACCTCCCTTTTTTGAAAATATATCAGAAAAAGCTGAAGGATTTAAAAAAATTTCCAATGCTAGACCTTTATTAATTTTAGGAAATACAGTCACTACTGATCATATATCACCCGCTGGCTCTATTAAAAAAGACAGCCCAACAGGAGACTATTTTATGCAACATCAAGTTCAAGAGAAAGATTTTAATTCTTACGGAGCTAGAAGAGGTAATCATGAAGTTATGAAGAGGGGGACTTTTGGAAATATTAGATTAAGAAATGAAATGGTTCCTGAAACTGAAGGTGGATTTACCAAAATATATCCTGAAGGAAAACTTGTTAGTGTGTACGAAGCATCTATTGAATATAAAAAAAGAGGAAATGATCTAGTGGTTATTGCTGGTAAAGAATATGGAACAGGATCATCTAGAGACTGGGCTGCAAAAGGCACAAAGTTATTAGGTGTTAAGGCAGTTATTGCTGAAAGTTTTGAAAGAATACATCGTTCAAATTTAATAGGCATGGGTGTCCTTCCATTACAATTTAAAGAAGGGTTTGATAGGAAAAAATTAAATATTAAAGGATCAGAATTATTTACCATCATAGATGCAGCGAAAGGAGTAGGTCCTAGAGAAGATATTGATTGTGAAATTAAGTATGTAGATGGAACAATTAAAAAAATTAAATTATTATGTAGAATTGATACTGCCAACGAAGTTGAATATTATAAGCATGGTGGTATCTTACAATACGTTTTAAGAAACATGTTATAAAAGGTTAAAAATTGAGAAATATCAAAGTTAAAGTTCATCCTTCTAAATCAAAATTAAAAAAAAAAGATCAATTAGCTTGGAAAATTGCCGAAATTGCTTCAGATAACGCGCCGTTGAATGAAAAAGCGATTGATATGGTTATTAATAGAATTATTGACAATACAGCCGTTGCAAGCGCATCACTAAAAAGAACGTCTGTGATTTCTGCTCGAGACATGGCTTTAGCTCACCCGCGAGAAAATGGAGCAACAATTTTTGGAATAAACTCAAATCAAAGGTTTGATTGTGAATGGGCTTCGTGGGCGAACGGAACAGCGGTAAGAGAATTAGATTTTCATGATACATTTTTAGCTGCTGATTATAGTCATCCAGGAGATAATATTTCTCCTATTTTGGCAGTTGCTCAACAAAAAAAATTATCAGGAATAGATCTAATAAGAGGTATTATCACAGGGTATGAAGTCCAGGTAAGTTTAGTAAAAGGAATTTGTCTTCACGAACATAAGATAGATCACATTGCACATTTGGGACCTAGTGTGGCAGCTGGTCTTGGGTCTTTACTAAAACTTGGCACAGAAATAATCTATCAATCAATACAACAAGCTTTGCACACAACTATTTCTACGAGACAATCAAGAAAAGGAGAAATTTCTAGCTGGAAAGCTTTTGCTCCTTCGCATGCAGGAAAGTTAGCTATTGAAGCGGTAGATAGAGCAATGAGGGGAGAAGGTTCTCCTAGCCCAATATACGAAGGTGAAGATAGTGTTATTGCATACGTTTTGTCTGGGAAAAAAGCAAAATATTTAGTTCCTTTACCAAATATAAATGAGGAAAAAAAATCTATATTAGAAACTTACACGAAAGAACATTCAGCAGAATATCAATCACAAGCTTTGATAGATTTAGCTAGAAACTTAAACAAGAAGATTAAAAATATTTCTGATATTAAAAAAATTAAAATTTATACGAGTCATCACACACATTATGTAATTGGAACTGGCGCAAACGATCCACAAAAAATGGACCCAAACGCTTCTAGAGAAACGCTAGATCATTCAATCATGTATATTTTTGCAGTTGCTTTAGAAGATGGTAGTTGGCATCATATTGATTCTTATACTACTGAAAGAGCAAATAAAAAAAGTACAATTGATTTATGGAAAAAAATAGTGACCTACGAAGATAAAAAATGGACAAAAAAATATCACGATCCCGACCCTGCAAAAAAATGTTTTGGAGGAGAAGTAGTGATTCAAATGAAGAATGGTTCAAAAATTAAATCTAAGATAGGCGTAGCTGATGCTCACCCCAATGGTAATAGACCTTTTAAAAGAGAAGACTATATTCATAAATTTAAAACCTTAACTTCAGATATTATTGATCAAAAAGAATCGGAGAGATTTTTAAACAGCGTTCAAAGTTTAAGAGAATTGAGCAAATCAGATTTACACAAACTTAATATTGAAGTTAAATATGATCTTAAAAAAGAATCTTCTTTTAAGAAAACTATATTTTAAAACCAAGAAGTAAAAGATTCATTAATTGTAAGAACATTGTAGTCTATTAAACCACCAATAATTAATTGAATTGCTATTACCAAAATTACTACCAAACCTATATAGCCTACCCATTTGTTGTTTTGAATATATTTTGCAAAATATGAGGCTGCAGCACCAATTAAAACTACAGACAAAAATAAACCAAAAAATAACAAAAAATAATGATCTTTAGCTGCACCAGCTACGCCTAAAACGTTATCAAAACTTAAAGTAATATCTGCTATCAAAACTTTATAAACTCCGCTCATAAACGATGGTTCTTTTGATTTTTTTGTTGGTGATTTTATTTTTTTAACATTAAATAGATCTTGTCTAAGTTCGTTAACGATCCACAAAAGTAGAGCTCCACCAATTAATTTAACGAAAGCAAATTGAAATAAAAAAGTTGCAGAAAAAGCAAATATGATTCTAAAGATAAAGGCTGCAAATACACCCCACATTATGATTTGTTTTCTATTTTTTGGAGCAAAGTTTGCTGCTACCATGCCTATAATGATGGCATTATCTGCAGCCATTACTATGTCAATGAATATGATTTGAATAAATATTAAGGTTTCTTCTATCACTTTATATATTTTATAATTATATTATCTAATTAATGCAATTAAATCATATAAATGTGACTATTTTTTGTGTTGCAATTAAATCTACTTCGTTGTGAAATTGATTTTTAGATAATTTAACGGAGGGAAAATGAAACTAATTAAAAATACGTTGGCTATATTAGTTGCGATATTATTTAGTGCTAATTTAGTTAATGCTGCTGAAAAATGGGACATGGCTCTTGCTTATGGAGCTGGAAATTTTCATTCAGCAAATGCTACAGAGTTTGCCAAAAATGTTAGTGAAAAAAGTGGTGGCAAGTTAACAATTGTTACTCACCCAGGCGGCTCATTATACAAAGGTGGTGAAATATTTAGAGCTGTTAGAACTGGTCAAGCTCAAATTGGAGAAAGATTTATGTCTGCTCTTGGAAAGGAAGATCCATTATTAGAAATAGATTCTCAACCATTTTTAGCTTCAAGTTATGGTGATGCTATGAAACTGTATAAAGCTTCTAAGGCAGAAATAGTTAAAGGTTTAGATGCCAAAGGCTTAGTATTTTTATATGCTGTGCCATGGCCAGCCCAAGGTCTCTACAGCAAAAATGCAATCAGTAGTGTTGCAGACCTAAAAGGATTAAAATTTAGAGCTTATAACAGTTCATTAATTCGTTTAGCAGAATTGACTGGTATGGCACCAACAAAAATTGAAGCTGCCGAAATTAGTCAGGCATTTTCTACAGGTGCTGTCGAAAGTATGATTACATCTCCTACTACTGGAAAAAATAGTAAGATTTGGGAAAATGGAGTAGCATATTTCTATGATATAGCAGCTTGGTTTCCTAAAAATATGGTAATCGTAAATAAAGATGCTTGGAATAAATTAGATTCTGATACTCAAAAATTAGTAATGTCTGAAGCTGCTAAAGCAGAAAAAAAAGGTTGGGCATTATCTAAAAAGGGTAACAAAAGCGATAAAAAAGCTTTATCTGATGCCGGTATGAAAGTTGGAAAAGTAAATTCAGCTTTGAAAAAACATTTCCAAGAAGTTGGAGCAACTATGTCTAAAGAATGGGCCGAAAGAGCTGGTTCAAGAGGGCAAGCTGTTTTAGCTGCTTATAAATAATAAAATTAAAACTAAAAAAAGGCCGTATAATTAAACGGCCTTTTTTTCTATGTTTAATAAAATTAACAACTATCTAAAAAATCTTTATCAGCTGTCAGGTTATATAGCTGCAATGTTTCTAATATTTGTTGCAATATTTATTCTTATCGGGATAGCTTCTAGATTATTTGGTTTTTATATTAGAGGTCTTGCGGAATATTCAGGCTATTGTATGGCCGCATCTTCTTTTCTTGCGCTAGCTTATACGTTTGGAGAAAAAGGTCATATTAGAATTACATTATTTTTAGAAAAAGCAAGTAAAAATATTAAAAGAATTTTGGAATTATGGTGTTTGTCTGTAGCAACTTTTTTTTCATTTTTTTTGTCTTTTGACTTTATTA
>Ga0209501_10003769_pt1 | contig 14958 bp, 10 predicted proteins | sample ArcticOcean_MG_C_4_FD_187434 | JGI IMG/M metagenome (GOLD analysis project Ga0209501, IMG submission 187434) | Marine microbial communities from western Arctic Ocean - ArcticOcean_MG_CB4_134 (SPAdes) (version 2) | ecosystem: Environmental > Aquatic > Marine > Oceanic | place: Arctic Ocean...
CCGCGGTTGGGCGACGGGGCGGGTATCGTTGCGCGCCGGCTGAGAGCCGGCACTACTGATGGACGGCGAGGATACGGCTCGGTAGCGGTGGTTAGATAAACACGGGGCGGAGGGCTGGGGGGCTGAAGCGGGACGAAAGCCCGTTGAAACGGGCTGAAGAACGGGGGGGGCGGGCGAGCGGTACCGGCCCTAAAAGGACCGGCCTAGCCGAATCAAGCCACGTAAACGTGGCTTCGGGCGCAATGCTCGGGCGCAATGCTCGGGCGCAATGCTCGGGCGCAATGCTCAGCAGGCAGCGATGCGCTAGCTGGAGCCCGGTTCCGGCGGGGGGCGTTTGGACTGGGTCCTAGCCCAAATACTCGTCACGTAGCAGCTCCGCGGACGGTTTTTGCTCCATGGCGTGCGGTCTTGTTTTGGGCGTCGCTGAACGCCCGTCGCACATTGGCTCTCCGCAGAGACGCAGCGGCCCGTCTGCTCCTGCGCCCCTTCAGGACTTACCCTGGAGGGGCTTGCTACCCAGGGTTGCGCTTCGCTCCACCCTGGGCTACGATCCTGCGCCGCTTCGCGGCTTTACGGCTCTCTCGGTGACAACGTTGGGGCCGGGGCGGCGGATCGCTCGGGCGCAGTGACCGCTCCCTCACGGTCGCGGCTCAAGGGCTACGATCCTGCGCCGCTTCGCGGCTTAACGGCTCTCTCGGTGACAACGTTGGGGCCGGGGCGGCGGATCGCTCGGGCGCAGTGACCGCTCCCTCACGGTCGCGGCTCAAGGGCTACGATCCTGCGCCGCTTCGCGGCTTTACGGCTCAACGGCTCAACGGCCCAACGGCCCAACGGCCCAACTGCTCTCAGCTCGAAAGGCCTTATGTGACCGGTATTGGGGCTAGCCGCTCCTGCATTGGGGGGTATTCCCGAATCAGCGGAAGATCGCTGGAGAAGCGGGACAGACTTTCGAAGAGAGAATCCCGCGGACACGACGGTGGTGTCGGCGGCGGGGTGGCCGTATCGCCATCTCTAGGTGAGGGCGTGGCCATCGTTGGTTGAATTAAGCAGCTTTCTTCTCGGGCTCCGCCGCCGCTGCTTCTGCTTCCTTGACAACCTCGATCGCTTTCTTCAGGTAGGGATCTTCGCCGTCTTCCTCGGCCGGCACGCCCGCCGGAGGAGGATCTTTCAAATCCGACGGGAACTGTGACTCGCGATAGCGCCGCACATCGGCCGCGCTCACCGGGTCGCTCGGCGTGACCCCGCCGTCTTGCAGCGCCTCACCAGTGGGCCGATGATACTTGGCGATAGAGAGGATCAGCGCCGCCCCATCGTCGAGAAGAATGGTCTTCTGCAGAGCGGCCAGCCCGTAGGTTCGCTCACCCACGAGTTTGGCGCGCTTGCTGTCGAGCAGCGCCGCCGCGGCCAGCTCCGCCCCGCCCGCCGTGGCGCGGTCGGTGATTAGCACCAGCGGCAGCCGCGTGAGAGTCGATTCGGGGTCCGCCTCAAATACCTTTTCCGGATACTGCTGGCCATTGAGAGAGGCGATTTTACCTTCGTCCATGAAGAGGTTCGCGAGGCGAACGCCTTCGGCTGTGTCTCCGACCGAGTTTGCGCGCAGGTCGAGCACGATACGGCTAACGCCTTGAGACTCCAGCGCTTTGATCGCCTTGGCGGCCTGGTCGACTCGGTCTTTGTCGAGAACATCGAGATCGAGATAGCCCACGCCGTCGTCAAGAACCTTATGTTCGGCCGCGGGCAGAATGACGGGGCCGCGTTTCAGCGTGTACTCCTCGGGCTCTTCTGAATTACGCAGCGAGCGCACCAGTACCTTGACGCTCGTATCCGGCTTTCCGCTCAACAAGGCGTAGAGGTAGGCGGGCGGCATCGCGCGCGTACTGAGTCCATCCACCGCCTCGATCAGGTCACCTATCCGGATGCCCGCCTTATCCGCCGAGGAGTCGGGCAGCACCGAGAGCACCGTCACATATCCGACACGTTTATGCACCACCAGCCCGGTGGATAGCCCCGTTCCTTTGTCGGGATTGGCCTGGCTTTTCTCGAAACTGGAGTGCTCTTCGGGGCCTAAATAGCTTGACATCGGATCCAAGTGTTCGATCAAGCCTTGGAGAGCACCGCGTGTGACCTTGCTGATATCCGGGTCTTCGACATAGTCACTCTTGATATGCCGCAGCACCTCGGAGTAAACACCCAAGGGCTTGTATGCGCCCTGGTCCCCTTGGTCCTTGCCCATCAGCGCACCGATGACCAGCATCACGGTCAACAGCGTCGAGCAGAGAACGGTCCAGAATTTCAGTCGTTGGGTCATAACAATGAGCCTTCCAGTGACCGGCAAAGCGAAGCCTCATCCATCAAAGAGGCTCTAGCCAGGGTGAATCGATAGGACCTGAAAAAAGGGCCATCCCAAGCTTGCTTTCATAATACAACGCGCCCGGCCCTGGCCGGGTTGCCAAAAAGGAAGTTCACCGGCCGCTTCGGCCTATTTCTTACCGAGTCGAGAGGCGGAGTGAAGCAGGCCTCTCGTCTGGCGTGTCGTTGCGGGAAAGTTGGTGGGTGCGTGCGTGTGCCTATTTCTTCTTGCGGCGTGCCTGCAACATCGCGACGTACTCGGGGTAATTCCGGTAGACCATAACGTGGAAGTTCGGCTGGTAGAACTCTTCGATTGCGAATAAATGGCCTTTCGTCTTCAAGGACGTCAATACGTTGCGGAGCCAGCGCTGCTGCGTGCCCGTCATTCCCTTTTTCGAGATGTCGAGGCTGGCGCCGGTCAGATGCGACGAACGTTTCTTGCCGACAGCCGCGGCTGCGTTGCCGTTCCGTCTGGCGAGCTTATTTTGGTAGGCGGATGTCCGAGTCAAGCTCGTCACCCGCAACGGCTGGCCAAAGCGCCTGCGGAACTGGCTGCTCAAGCGGTCCAGAAACAGTTTCGACCAAGGACGAAGGTAACGGTATTGAGCGGGAATAGCGTGTATGTAGTAGTCCTTCGTTTTCGAAGGAACCGAGACGATCAACTCCAGCCGTTTGAAGCGCTCAAGCGTCTTTGGGTCTATCATGCGCGACAAGTGGTCGCGATCGGCCCGCTCGTTCTGGAGAAGTTGCGATTGCCGCGTCCCGCGCAGGCTCGTGCGAGGCGCAGCCGTTGCCAAAACGGCGTGCGCCAGAAGCGCGCCGCCCAAAACAGTAATGGATACGACTGTTCTGAACATCGTCACCAGCCTAACACAACCACCACGTCGTTGAAAACAAGGACCCAGGACAACCAGGACCCCGACCTGCAGTGCGCGGGGGATTGGCGTCATCCAATAAATCGTCGCCACAAACCATCATCTGCAATATCCGTTCGGGAACGAGCCCACTTCCGCCACGGACTGCTAGCCCGCGGTCGCCAACCCATCGATCAACCAAGACCCTTAGCTGTCGCCGACGACCACCAGATGAGGCCCCGGTTTGGCGAGCAGGCTAGCCACCGCGGTTGCGTGCCAGCCATTTTCGCGCTTCTGCCAGTAGAGTTCTCCGAGGCGGCGTGAAATAGCCCCCGCCCGCCCCTTGCCGATCGGCTCATTGTTGACCTTCGTGACGGGGATCACCCCGCCCGCCGACGATGAGAGGAAGGCCTCGTCAGCGCCGGCCAGATCATCCCGGGTCAGGTCCGCCGTTTCCGCACCGAGGCCGATCTCCTTGCACAGATCGAAGACGCTGAGCCGCGTGATTCCCTCCAGCATATTGTTCCCCGGAGTCAGCGCTTTGCCGTCCTTGATAATCCACACGTTAAAGCCCGGACCCTCGGTCAGATATCCATCGGTGGAGAGCAGCAGCGGCGTATCCGCCCCCGCGTCCAGCGCTTCGAGTTGCCCCCTTGTCAGATCCATGCGATTGAAGTTCTTGACGCGCTGGTTGATGGCGGCGTCCGGGGCGCGGCGGGCCGTTTCGGGAATCCAAAGATGAGCGCCCGTTTGCGCGCGTTCTTTGGGTATCACCCAATAGAAGGGAACCGAGTAGGCGATAAACTCATTGACACAAGTGCGAGGATCTCCGAAGGCGATACCACCGCCGTAGCGGCCCCGCGTACAGAGCATGTAAACAATGGTCGAAGAAAAGCCGGCGCGCTCCACGCATTGCGCCAAGATGCGCTTGATCTCGTCTTCGCCGCATGGCGGCTTCATGCCGACATAAGCGCAGGACGCCCGGAAGCGCGCCAGGTGGTCTTCGAGCCGGAAGAACTGACCGTCCCAAACCGAGACCGCATCGAAAACAACATCGCTCTTGGTGAACGCGGGGTCGAGCAGAGGGATGACAGCCTGGTCCACGGGGAGATAGTCCCCGTTGAGGTAGGCGATACCATTTGATTCAGCCATATTTGTGTTCCTCTGGCGCCGAGCGCCTCTACCAAATGACCGCCTTCCGCTGGCTTGGGACCGGGCGGATCTCGAGACAGCCCTTGCCGGTCGGCAGCAGTTTGCCGGGGTTGAGGCGGCGGTCGGGGTTGAATACCTTGATCAGGCGCTCCATCATGTCGAGACTTTCCGGGGCGAAGATCGCGGGCATCATATCGTTCTTTTCCATGCCGATGCCGTGCTCGCCGGTGATCGTTCCGCCGACGTCGATACAGTATTGCAGTATCTCGGCACCGGCCTTCTTGGTGCGGTCGAGCTGATCCGGGTCACGGTCGTCGAACAGAATGATCGGGTGCATGTTGCCGTCGCCGGCGTGGAAGATGTTGCTGATTTGCAGATCGTACTTTTCCGAGACGGTGTAGATAAAACGCAGCGTGTCGGCGATGCGGGTGCGGGGAACGACGCCGTCCTGCACGTAGTAGGTCGGGCTGACACGTCCCACGGCGCCGAAAGCATTCTTGCGGCCCTTCCAGAGCAAGTCGCGCTCTTGGTCGGAGCGGGCAATGCGAACCTCGCGCGCTTTGCTCTCCAGGCAGACCTGCCGGATTTGCTCCGCCTGCTCTTCGACGGATTCGGTCGGCCCCTCGACCTCAATCAGCAATACGGCGTTGGCGTCCATCGGATACCCGGCGTGGGTGGCCTCCTCGACCATGCGCAGCATGACGCCGTCCAGCATCTCGATCGCTGCCGGGACGATCGCCCGGGCGGTGATGGCGCCGACGGTCGTGGCGGCGTCTTCCGGCTCGTCGTAGATCGCGAGCAGCGTCTTGACCGACTCCGCGGAACGCATCAGGCGCACGATGACCTTGGTCACCAGGACCATCGTGCCCTCCGAGCCCGTCAGAAGGCCGACCAGGTCGTAGCCAGGCAAGTCGGCTTCGCGGCCACCGGCGTTAATGACCGTGCCGTCCGACAAGACCGCTTCGATGCCGAGAACGTGGTTCGTCGTCACTCCGTAGGCGAGCGTGTGCGGGCCGCCAGAGTTCTCGGCGACGTTACCGCCGATCGTGCAAGCTTTTTGGCTCGAAGGGTCGGGAGCGTAGTAATAGCCCTGCCCCTTGACCGCTGTCGTGATATCGAGATTGACCACGCCGGGCTGCACGACGGCGTACTCGTTTTCGAGATCGATCTCAAGAATCTTGTTCATCCGCGCGAAGGCGACCATCAGCCCGCCTTCGGTCGCAATGGTGCCGCCGCTCAAGCCGGTACCGGCGCCACGGCCCACGACAGGGAGTTTATATTCGGTGGCGACCTGGACGATGCGAACAACGTCCTCGGTGCTCTTGGGGAAGACGACGCAATCGGGGCGGCCTTTCTCGATGCTGCCGTCATACTCATACAGCATCAGGTCCTGAGGGCGATGAAGGACCGCGCGAGTCCCAACGATCTCGCCGAGCGAGGCTAAGGCTTGAGAAGAAATCACAACTAAATGATATACTAGAGACCCTAACGTCTACATGGTCAGGTAGATCAATAGCACCCATCGAAGTTTCCCCTCTATGGAAAAAGTAGCTGTTCTGGATTCTGGCGGGCAATACTGTCACTTGATTGCCAGGAAGGTGCGCGAACTCGGAGTCTATGCCGAGATCTTGCCTCTTGACGTCGATCCGAGAAAGCTAGGCCCCTATCGCGGCATTATCATCTCGGGGGGGCCGTCGAGTGTTTTCGGAGCCGATAGCCCTCGTCCGGACCCGGACTTGTTCAGAGTCAGACGGCCGATCCTGGGTATTTGCTATGGCCACCAGTTAATGGCGCATTGCATGCACGGCGTCGTCGAGCCGGGAGAGAAACACGAGTTTGGCCAAGCCGACCTGAGAATTCGCAGCGACGGGCATCTTTTTACTGGGCTCGTTCGCCGCCAGCGCGTCTGGATGAGTCATGGCGACCAGGTTTCCAAACTGCCGCAGGGTTTTGAAACACTGGCCGACACGCGTGAATGCGGCGTCGCGGCCATGGGTGACCTGAAGCGCGATTACTACGGCCTTCAGTTCCATCCCGAAGTGATTCACACGGCCCACGGTCCGGAAATCCTCAGCAATTTTTTGTCGAAGGTTTGCCGCTTCCGCATGGACTGGCACCCGGAAAACCGGGTGGCCCAACTGCAGCGCGATATCGTACGGGATACCAAGGGCCGCAAGGTCCTTTTCTTCCTCAGTGGCGGAGTCGATTCGGCGGTCGCCTACGCTCTGACGGTGGGCGCGTTGCGCCCGGATCTGGTCCACGCGGTTTACGTCGACACCGGGTTCATGCGCGTCGGCGAGACGCAAGAGATTCAGTCCACTTTCAGCAAGCTCGGGTTTGGTCCGATCGAGGTCCTCTCGGCCCGCGGGCGGTTTCTCAGCGCGCTCCGGGGCGTCGCGGACCCGGAGGAAAAGCGCGCGATCATCGGGCGTATCTTTGTGGAATTACAGGACGAGGTTTTGGCGCGGGAGGAATTCGCCGATCATGATTGGATGCTGGGGCAGGGCACGATCTATCCCGACACCATCGAGTCGGGCGGCTCGGACAACTCGGCTCTCATCAAGACCCATCACAACCGGGTGGAACGGATACTGGAGCTAATAGAAGAGGGCCGAGTTCTTGAGCCGCTGACCGAGTTTTACAAGGATGAGGTTCGCCTGCTGGGCCGAGTCCTTGGATTGCCGAAAGCTCTCATCGAGCGTCATCCTTTCCCGGGCCCGGGACTCGCGATTCGCTGTATCTGCTCGGCGAAGAGTGCGAAACCGGTCGTTGATGCCGAGATTAACGAGGTGGCCCGGGAATCGGGTTACCGGGCTTTCGTGGTGCCGATTCGAAGCGTTGGCGTCCAGGGTGACAGCCGCACGTATGCCAGCCTGACCGTCTTGCACGGTGCTGATCTCGATTATCGGCCGCTCTTGACGCTGGCAACCGAAATTACCAACCAATTCCGTCGGACCAATCGCGTGGTTCTCGCGATCCTTCCCAAACGTTTTCGGCTGGCTGAATGGAAAATCCGCCAAACTCACATCACGATGAAGCGCGTCTCGCTGCTGCAGCAGGCAGACCGCATCGTCAACGACTTCTTGCGTGAGCAAGGGCTCAATCGTCATGTCTGGCAGTGTCCAGTCGTGCTGCTGCCTTTTACACGCAAGGGCGGCGAAACCATCGCACTGCGGCCGGTGACTTCCGTGGACGGGATGACCGCCGAGGTAGCCCAGTTACCGGTCACACGAATCGAGGCGCTGGCAAAACGGTTGAAAGCGCTACCTGAGATTGATGCCGTCTTCCTGGATCTTTCTCACAAGCCACCCTCAACAATCGAGTGGGAGTAACGTAACGGTCGGAGACCACTGCGAAGCTGTTCGCGGCGAGGCCTCACTCACTTCTAGTCCATCGCTTCCTCGCCGTCCAGAAAAGCACTTTGGGCAGACGGACGAGGACCTTGCCCCAAAAGGCGCCCCAGATTCGGGCCCATTCAAGAACGAGCCCAGGTAATTCTCGGAACGGTGGCGCTAAATCCCGCTCCTCGTGGACAAAATACCTAATCTTCTTCCCGTCCCAGCTCACTGATATTTCCGGCTTGTACTGCAATACGGAAAGCCTCGGCAGGGTGCTTCCCACCCGGGCGAATTGCGGCTCTAGAAGGTAGTGTTTTTTTTCGTCGGTAAAGGTTACCCATGCATGGCCTTCCCCGTACCGCCCGCACGGGCCACCCCCAAATCTCGCCTCGTATCCCATCAACATGAGCTGACGCCAAGCCCATAAGGAAAAGTCGACACAGATACCTATCTTTTTCTGTTCAAACTCTTCGGGTGGCATCCAGCGATACTCTTTCCCCGACTTCTTCATGTCGGAATCAAATCGGCAGCCGGCAAGAAATCTGCGGAGGTCTTCGAGCGTCTCGCATCGATGAGAGACCGGGTGCAGAATGTAGCGGCCCATTGGAGCTGTTGCAGGGAACCTGCGACGATGCCGCCGGCTAAGCTGAAGCACTTGCCGCCCTGAAACGTCGTACGTTCTAGGATCTATTTCTGCAATCATGGAATGCGCCCCGCCTCGGAAGAGACGATAGTAGTTCGTCTCTTCGGTCACACGCACGACGGGCTCAGACTGCGCTCCCTGCTCCTATTGTCTCCGTTTACGAGCCAGGGCCGGAATCGCGTAGGCCAGTCTTTGCCAAGCGCGAAGTGGCACAAGCTCTTAGCGTGCCTCGTCGACGATCGTGTCGATATTTGTTCCGCTTGCTGCATACCTAAGCCGGTTTCAATTCAAGCGACCTCCTCGTCAACGAAAAACCACGCCCCGCGGTATCATTGGCCGACGACACTGGGGCCGACTACACTAGGAGAACCTATGAATCAAGCCATTCTCCGCACCGGCATCGCGACGGCACTCACTCTGCTTTGCGCCTGCGGAACAACCGAAAACACCGAATTAGCAACCGAACACAGCGCCCTGCTGCTCATCCCCGACAAGCTGGTCGTGCTAACGATCGACGACGGCAACAAGTCCGATGCCACCTTCGTTGGGCCACTACTGAAGAAATACGGCTTCGGCGCTTCCTTCTACAAAACCGAAGGCCTGGGCTATCCGAAGGATCCGAACCGGGAACGCTACTCAAGCTGGGAGGATGTTCGCGGTTTGCACGACAGCGGTTTCGAGGTAGGCAACCACACCGGCTCGCATGCCAACGTGAGCCAGCTTTCGACGGACGAAATCCACGCCGAGCTGGAGGCAATCGAGCAGCGTTGCCGGGAATACGGCGTTCCCAAACCCACTACGTTTGTCTACCCCGGTTATCACGACGGCCTGCCCGCGGTTGAAGTTCTTGCCGAGCGCGGATATCTTTTCGCTCGCCGAGGCGTGGGGCCCGAGTTTCCCGACGGCGGCAGTGGCGCGCGCGGGCCGTTGTACGATCCGGCGGAAGATCATCCGCTCTTGATACCCACCACCGGGTACTCCGGGCCCGAGTGGGGTTTTGACGATCTGAAGCAGGCCATCGCCCAAGCAAAGGATGGAAAGATCGCGGTGCTCGTCTTCCATGGCGTGCCGGCGGTCGAACATGCCTGGGTCCACACCGAGCCCGATGATTTCGTCACCTACATGGACTACCTCAAAGCCCAGGGATGCACCGTCATTGCCATGCGCGACCTGGTCAAATACGTTGATCCCGCCAAGGGCCCCAGCGACCCCTACCTGCCGATCCGGGAGCGAATGAAAGACAGGGCCGCTCAGTTGCGGCTCCGTAATTCCGTGCAGCTTGTCGCGTCGCGGTGAGTGTGTGCGTCTGGGAAGGAGGAGCGATCGCCGGCTGCAAGATTAGCCCGCATTTCTCACCGGGTGGCGAGGCAAAGTGCATCAGAGGCCTGTCAGTACGAGACGCGCGCCGCTTGACGAGCGGAGGCGTACTCTCACAGTCCTTTGAGCACGGCGAGCAAGCGCAACGAAGTAATGGCCGGCCTCTCATGTGCTTGGCCCGTCAGCCGGTGAGAAGTGCGGGTTAGTTCCTTTCCGCTCTCCGGCGGCGCGCTACGGCGAGTGGGGCGGGGGGAATTTTCGAATAGGGCTATAGCGCTTGTAATCCTCGAAGATCTGACCGTCGCCACGCGCTCGCGGATCACCGCTTTCGTTGAGATAGTCTTCTAGCTGTTTGCCCAGCCGCTCACGAATCTCGTCGAATTCGGGTTTCTCAGCAAGATTATCGAGGCAGCCCGGATCCTTCATCACGTCAAACAGCTCCTCGGCGGGACGTTTGCCAACAGCCATATCGAAGAAGCCTTTCAGCTTCTCGTCCAGCCGGTTCTCAATCAAAAACGTCAGTGAAGGCGACGAATCAATGTCGTGGTAGCCGCCGTGCATCGGCCCCAACGAGCCGTCCTGTTCGTATTTTTGCGGCGCCCCCGCTGGCCAGCGATCGGGAGCAAAATTCCGGATGTAAAGGTATTGCCGGGTCCGAATCGCCCGCTGCGGGTAGGTGAGGTTCTGGTAACGCGAGGACGAGTGGCGTTCGCGGCCACTGAAAATGTGTGTTCGCGTCTGATCGACGTCTCCCTGCCCCTGGGCAGTCAGCGTGTCCAAAATGCTCCTTCCCGAGAGCGGATACTCGCCCGGATGTTGCACGCCCGCGGCCTCCAGGATGGTCGCGGTCAGATCAACGAATCCGACCATGTCGTCGACCACGCGGCCGGCCGGCGCCTTCGTTCCCCAGCGAATCGCCAACGGCATGTGAATGCCAAACTCGTAGAGATTGGCCTTGGCGCGGGGAAACGGCATGCCGTTATCGGAGGTTACGATGATCAGCGTGTTATCCAGCTCGCCGCCCTTTTCGAGTATCGCCAATATCCGTTCCAGGTGCGTGTCGAACCACTCGATCTCCACGGTGTAGTCGAGGATGTCTGAACGGATTTCCGGCGTATCCGGCAGGAAAGAGGGCACATCGACGTCAGCGGGGTCTTTGCCGGCCCGGAGTCCTGAATCCTTTTCGTATTGGCGATGTGGCTCTTTGCCGCCGTACCAGAAGCAAAACGGTTGACCGGTGGGACGCTGCTCCAGGAAGTCCGCGAAGTTTGCGGCGTAGTCGTTGCTGTTCATCCCCTCGTGAGGCGGCTTCATCGTGTGCTTGGCGAACTCCGGCCCGGCGGGATTACGCGGGCGGACCTCCTGCCAATTCCCCGGACCCCAGCCCTTGCCCGTGAAGCCGACGAAGTAGCCTGATTCTTCGAGCAGGTCGGGGAAGGTGACATACTTTGCCGGGAAAGAGCTGGCATGGGTACCGGCGTTCTCAATCTGCCAGATGTGACGGCCCGTTAGCAGCGCCGCGCGCGTCGGGCTGCACCCGGGCGAGGGCGAAAAAGCGTTGGTGAAAAGAACGCCCTCGCTGGCTATGCGGTCAAATGCGGGCGTGCGTACCGCTTTGAACCCATAGGCAGACGCATGAGGATACGACTGGTCATCCGAGATAGCGAACAGAATATTCGGGCGCGCGGGTTCTGGCGCTTCGGAGCAGCCGCCGAAGATCCCAAGCACCAAAATTAGCAACAGCAGACAGAGGGTCTTCAAGTAGGAAAGCATAGGGATGTCCCAGCAAAATCAAGCGGCCTGACAGAGGCGTGAACGGAAGTCCACGCTCCGCACGTTCCAAAATTCGCAACCGCGGCGTGGCGGGCAATCCAGCATTGACGCTAATCCAGCGCCCCGGCAAACACGCGAGCCGCCATGTCGGCATCTTTTTCAGGCAGACCAATCACGCCCGCCAGCGACCTTCCTTTCTGGAATACCAGCACGGGCTGATCACCATCGTGGCCAAAATACCCTCCCATGTGGGCTAGATACTTCGGGTCCCTCAAATCGTTCCGGAAATCCACCAGAAGAAACGCCGCTTTCTCCGCCGTCTTCACCCGCGTCAGGAACTGCTGGTAGCTCTTGTTCCCTTGCTTGTATTCGGCCAGGTTACCGCCCGGCAGGTAGTCCTTTCCAAGCAGGTTGTTCTTGACGAAGTCGATACTGACACGGTTTTCCGAAGTGAACCGGCGCGACTCATCAGCCACCTCCACGATGGGACGCCGCAGCGTTTTCTTTTCCGCCGGCTGATCGCTCGGAATGCTACAAGCGGTCAGGCAAAGCAGTGGTGTGACCATCAGCCATCGTCGTTTCATTTGTTGTGGGCTCCAGAAGTACTTCGGTCCATCGTAGCGCGCGGAGGACTGAAGGGGTTTTGCGATAATTTCGCTCAGGGGGGCGTCTGCATGCAATTCCGCGGGCGGCAACCAGAACCAGAACTGGCCGTGTGATCGTCTTGGAGAGTCGATACAATGGCGTTCGGATGTTCGTCAGTCACGTATTTGCAACTCGCGCTCGGTTCGTCTGCGGGCTCGTTACCTGTTTGATTCTGCTGGGGCTGCCCGTCGCTCAGAAAGCACTAGCCCAGACGCGAGCCGTATCCGCTATCGGCGAGCCGTCATCGAGCGGCAATCAGGACGAACGCCCCCGGCCAGGGCTTGTAGCGATCGTCCGCGATGACAAGCATTCGGTGAGCTTCCTCACGCCGACGCCGAATTTCTACCTGGAACCGGGCGAGTCTCTGCATCCTTCCTTGTCAGCCGGTTTCGAGGCCACCTGGACCGGCTTCCTTTCCATCCTGAGATCGGGCAACTACGTATTCGACGCCGGCACGGCCGAGATCAATGTAGGCGGCGAACCAGTTTCCGGCACGGGTGTCGAACTGGAGACAGGCCGCCAGCCGGTCACCATACGGTACCAGCGTGAACCGGGAGCAGCCCAATTGCGGCTTCGTTGGAAAGCCGCCCATTTCCCAATGGAGCCGATCCCGCCCGCGCGTTTCAGCCATGCGCCAGACAAAGCACCCAGCCCGGAGAACAACCTTGCCGAAAAAGGGAGATCCCTCGCCGAAGATCTGGGTTGCGTGAACTGTCATCGAACCGAGTCTGCTTCATTGCTCGGCCGGCAAGGTCCGGATCTGAGCGCCATAGCAAGCCGCGTGGCTTCGCGCTGGCTTTATCACTGGCTGGGAGATCCCCAAGCGTTTCGGCCGGGCTCGGCCATGCCGCGGCAACTCGACCCCCAGCAACGCCGCGACGTAACCAGCTATCTGCTCTCGCTCGGCGGCGGCGGCGAATTCGAGCACAAGCGCATGTCGAACGAGCGAGGCCCCTACTTTGGGCGCGAAACCTACAGCACGATTGGTTGCGCTGCCTGCCACGAACAGCCGGGGTTGTCGCTCGATGGCATGGGCTCGAAGATATCGCTGGCGAATCTTCAGGTTTACCTAAAAGATCCCTTGCGATTCGACCCAGGCGGGCGGATGCCGGCGATGATGCTGAGCGACGAAGAAACTTACAACTTGGCCGCCTTGCTCACGCGCTCGAGGAATGAGGCCTTCGAGCAACCATGGGAGCCAGGCGACGCGGCTAACGGGCGGCGCTTGGTGCAGTCCCATGGGTGCCTTTCTTGCCATGGATTGAAAGAAACAGCAAAGGAAGGTGGGGGCCCGCTGGAGAACAGTCACTCCGCTCCCCGGCTCGAAGAGCTTTCACCGGATCGCGGTTGCCTGGCCGACGCGCCCAGCGGGGTCCCCATCTACCAGCTGAGCGGCGACGACCGCTTGGCGCTCAAGGCTTTCGTGCGGGCATTCCGCAAGAATCCCGACCGCACTCGGGCCCCGATTCACGACTTCAGTCGCCGAGCGCAACAGCTTCGTTGTGTAGCGTGTCACGAAACAGATCGTGGCAGCCCGACCGCTCCGTTGGCGGAGAAGGTTCCCTCGCTGGCCGGTGCCGGGGCGAAGCTGCGCGGCGCTTGGATGAGCGGCGTGCTGACCAACGACAAAAGGACCCAGACACATGGCCATCTGCGAATGCCTCAATACGACCCGTCCCGCGTCGCCGGGTTCAGCGCTGCGATGGCTAAGGTGTCCGGCGTAAGTCCTACCGATGCTCAAGTGCGGCCGGCCGTTTCGGCCAACCAGGAATCGAGCGGCGTCGGACTGCTGGGAACCAATTCCGCCAAGCAAGGAATGAGCTGCATCGGTTGCCACGGTTTTGCCGGCAAGGCGCCGCTAGGAGAAGACGGGCCGTACCTGAGCCACGCCGATGAGCGGCTGCGATACGACTGGTTCCAGCGCTGGATGCGGGACCCGGCGCGAATCCTCTCCGGCACATCGATGCCGAACTACTTCAGCTCCACGCCGCCGCAAGAAGCGCGCAAAACCATCGATACGCTCTGGGCGGCCTTCTCCATGGGCGATCGGATGCCTCTGCCCGATGGGTTCCGAGCCGAAGACGCCCCGCCCGATGCCGAAGCCAGGCCGGTCCCGGGCTCGGAGGCAATTGTGGTCCGATTCTACATGCCGGAAGCGACGCCCTCGGCGATCGCGGTCGGGCTGCCGGACAACGTTTCCTATTGCTTCGATACAGGCGAGGTTCGTCTGCGCTATGCCTGGCTGGGCGGATTTGTCGATTTGACGGGGACCTTATTCGAGAAGCGCGACAGCGTTACCAACCTGACCCGAACCGTCGACCTGCTCGGTGATATTTTCTACCGGACAACGGAGTTCCCCATACGATTCGGCTTGCCCGGCCGCATACCTCAGCGGCGCTATCGCGGCTACCGCATAATCGATGGGCGCCCGCGGTTCCATTATCAGGTCGACGGGATCGACGTTCATGAAACGGTCCTGGCGGCGGAGGGGAATCAAGGCTTGATTCGCCAGTTCACGATCGCGCGGGTTGAGGGGCCGGCTTGGTTCCTCACTGAAAATCCTGAGGGAGTCGAGCTGACTTCGACGCTGGGGCAACCGATTGATGGGAAGCTCGAAATCCCGAACGGCAATGACGTTCGCTTCGAAGTAACGATCGTGAAACAGGAGACGAAGTGATGCGGGCCCGAGGTTGTGCAAGCATAGCGGCGCGCAAGGTCGCTCTGACGATGTGCTGGTCGAGAGCAACAGTCCAGCCCCCCCAGACGTGGCGTGAGCGTCCACGCTTGCCGCAAACCGATTCGTCGGTTTGTATGGCCCCGGTAGACGGCATCCAGAGCACGGCGCCGCAGCCGCTGCGAGATTTCGTGCGCTCGACCCAATGTTGGC
>Ga0209501_10003775_pt1 | contig 14952 bp, 16 predicted proteins | sample ArcticOcean_MG_C_4_FD_187434 | JGI IMG/M metagenome (GOLD analysis project Ga0209501, IMG submission 187434) | Marine microbial communities from western Arctic Ocean - ArcticOcean_MG_CB4_134 (SPAdes) (version 2) | ecosystem: Environmental > Aquatic > Marine > Oceanic | place: Arctic Ocean...
CATTCCAAAGACTATGAAAAGACCACCGCATCCAGCGAAGCCATGATCTACATCGCCATGATCAACCTGATGTCCCGACGATTAGCTAACCAGTAAAGACCGTTTGAAGACACGTTCTGAGGGAAAAATGGTAAAGCAGAAGTCCAAAACCGAACTTATCGCTGAAATCGAATCGTTGTTGGAGCGCTACGAGCAAGAGGAGATGGCACATGATGACCCTCGACGTAGTTCGTCCAGAGCGGAATTTCGTCAAGCGAACGCGGTCTGGCTCATTGGCGATGGACCTGTCGCGACGGCACTCAAAAAGCACCTACGGCCAAAACAGCTGACCGCGTTTTGGTCAAAGTACTTCAGTGTAAGCGAAGAACGCTTCATTGGGTGGATTGACTGCACGAAGCCCTATCGAAGCTCTTATTTCGCCAATCCTCAGTGCTCCAAAATTCTGCCACGCGTCGATCGCCGTTGTAAGGGAAAGACGAAGAGATTGGCTGACATACCGAACCTGTTTTTCTTGGGTGTCACCGACCGCTGCAACCGGCATGTTCGTGACATGACCGAGGAAGAGTGGATCGAATGGACGATGTACATGCTGGAATGTGACCGGCAGAAGGCGAAGGAACTCCGTTCGATGTCGCGCGAAGAGATGTCAGATCACATTGTCTCCAACATCGTAGGACCTGTGAGCACCGGTTCGTAACGGCAACGCGGCTGTTCGATCAACACCGTTATCAAAGCAGGGTCATCCGATGACAAGCGTGTCTCGGGGGCAAGCTCTCCCCGACGAGCGGGCAAAACGTGCTCGACATCGACTGAGAAGTTTGTCGGCTCTTCGATCCGAATCGGGACGCCTCGCGGATCGCTGCGAACTCAAAGATCATCATCGAGTTTGCCTTGACCTTTTTGTCTTGGCAGAGCATCCGGTGCCATGCTTGACCTGACGCAGAGACAATAGCCACCCCAGATGACAATCAACCCGATCAATTCGGTGACGTAAAGCGCTTCGATGCTTCCGACTTTCGCTGCCATCCCACCGAAACCCGGCATGATTGCGCCGATGGCGATGAACGCGTTACCCACAGCCAGCTGGCGTGTCGCCCGTTTTCGGGCAAATCGCCATGAACTGAGCACCGCTCCACCGACAAGAAACAGCGCCGCATAACAATTGACGAGAGGTGTGAGCCACCGTAACCAAGACCAGACCAACACCCGACCGCTGGGGCGAAGGGAGTCCATCAAGTCCGGATCGACGGGGGACAGGACGACCAACGCGACCATGGCGAATACAAACGGCAAGGTGATCATCGAAAGCAGGTTCGCGGTCTGTCGCCTCAACAGCAGATACACGGTCCCCTGCGCCAACGGATAGGCACCCAACAGTGCTCCCATCACGTACCACCACTTGTTGAGCCATGCCGAATTGCCTGCCAATGTGATGACGCTTTCCAAGCCGGTGCCAATCCCGTAGGTGGCGACACCGGCCGCCCACCACAGCAAATGAGCGCCTGCCCGTTTGACGCGGTACCGTTGAACAAGCACCGAAAAGAATACAGCTGCAATCAGCGTGGTCGCCAACGGCAAATAGTGGGTCAGGTTCGGTTGAACGGCAAGAGTGGTCATGTTGATCTACGATGTGACATCCGTGTGCCAGACTTCGAGATGGTCACTTCTGCAATCATCAGAAACCGTCATTCTACCGGCACCACTCCGAAGTCGATAGAATCGCACCAATGCCCAGAAGGCAACGCCAAACGTCTGGCGAATCGGCAGCGAGTTTTCCCGACCGGCAGAGAAGGCGAGCCACTTTCAGATTCCGCTTGAGTTTTCCAATGACATCTCACCTCAAAAATTGCTCATTCGTGCTACTCGCCTTGGCGATTGCGTCCCCCGTGCGAGCCGACCAAAGCAAGACGCCGGGAGCATCGAACGACCTCAAGCCGAACATCCTGATCATCACGGCCGACAATCTCGGTTATGGTGACCTGCGAAGTTACAACCGCAACTCCACCATCAAAACACCGAACCTCGACCGGTTCGCCAGACAGGGTGCGAGGCTCACCAGTTTCTACACGGCGTCGCCGACCTGTACCGTGTCTCGTGCCTGTCTGCTGACTGGTCGTATTGCGCAGCGTCACGGGCTGACAAAACAGTTGCCCGGCCTCAAAGGCAACTACGGCGTTGGGTTGAGCCAAAAAGAGATCCTCATCCCGCAGATTCTGAAGACCGCGTCCACACCGTACGCCACCGGGTGTTTCGGCAAATGGAACATCGGATTCGCGAAAGGCTCACGGCCGACCGAGCGCGGCTTCGACGAGTTCATCGGCCATGCTTCGGGGAATCTCGATTACTACCATCACAACTACCGCGAGAAACACGACCTTTACGACGGAACGCGGGAACTTCACCGGGAAGGGAAATACTCCACCGACATCTTCGCGGATGCGGCGATCGACTTCATCCAGAGGAAAACAAAGGCCCGACAGCCGTGGTTCTGCTACCTGCCATTCAACGCCCCTCATTTTCCCACTGCGGGGAACAAGAAACCCGGTCAGCCGAACATCTGGCAGGCTCCGGACTGGGCATTCAAGATCTACCAACTCTCCCCGGACGAAACCGACCCGAAGAAACGCTACGCGGCGGTCGTGACGGCGCTCGACAGGGCGATCGGCCGCGTGCTCAAAGTGCTCGACACCTCGGGGGCGGCCGACAACACCTTCGTCTTCTTCATGTCGGACAACGGTGCGTTTCGGCTGGGGCGAAAGGGTCTCGACGTCGGCTCCAACGAACCGCTGCGACACGGCGGCGTCACCTGCTGGGAAGGCGGCCTGCGTGTGGCGGCAATTGCGCGCTGGCCGGGAAACATCAAACCCGGTACGGTCATTGCGAAACCGTTCTGGTCTCCCGATTTGTTGGTTGCCTGCGCGAAACTCGCCGGTGCGAAGTTGCCAGCTGGTGTAATCCTCGATGGCAAGAACCCGCTACCGGTTCTGACGAAGGGCGCGCCGTCTCCGCACAAGTCGTTCTTCTTCACGTACGGCCTACACTCGGCCCTGCGAATGGGGAACCGGAAGATCGTCCGCGAGAAACCGGAGCAGGCATGGAGACTCTACGACCTCGCTTGGGGCGAAGCCGAGTCGAAGAACTTGGCCGCTGAGCGTCCCACCGACGTGGCTCGACTGAATGCCGCGTATCAAGCCTGGCTCGCTGCTGTGAAACGCAAGGCCAAGAAAACCGGTTTCAATTCGCAATGACGGCCGTCTTTGCAAGATTCGCGGTTGGAGTCTCGGCCCACGATTGCCGAGACGTGGAACGGCACACGATCTAAGGATATTTTCGAGTCAATTGACCGCCGGTGTGATCGGAACAGAATCCATCTGAAAAATCTGGCTGAAAGGATAATGATGCAGCAATTCGACGGTCAAGTGGCCCTGGTAACCGGTGGCGGTGCGGGGATCGGCCGTGCCACGTGCCTGCGGTTTGCGAGCGCAGGGGCTGCGGTCGTTGTTGCTGAATTGAACGAGGAAACGGGAGCCCAAACGGCGGCAGACATCGTGAAGGCTGGTGGAAACTCACTGTTTGTGCAGACCGATGTGTCCGACGAGTCGTCGGTTGCAGCGATGGTCGGTGCGGTGACAGACGCGTACGGTCGCATCGACATCCTGGTTAACAACGCCGCCATCTTTGTGCTGAAAGGCATTGACGCGACGGTAGACGATTGGCAGCAGATTCTCGGTGTCAACGTGATTGGAACCGCTCTGGTCGCCAAACACGCCGTGCCTGAAATGCGCAAGGTGGGTGGTGGAGCGATTATCAATCTCGCTTCGATATCGAGCTTTGTCGCACAGCCGAAATGCGTGACCTACAACGCAACCAAAGCAGCCGTTGCAAATATGACCCGCTGTATGGCCCTCGACCTGGCAGATGACAACATTCGCGTCAACGCGGTCTGCCCGGGGACGGTCTGGACGCAGATTGTCGAGCGGATGACACGAGAAGCGGGTCTCGATCGCGCTGCCGCCGACGTTCACCCCGACTTTGGCGGCGCGCACATGATCAAGCGGATCGCCGAACCGGATGAAATCGCCGCCGCCATTCTGTTCCTCGCCTCAGATGACGCGTCGTTCATTACCGCAGAATGTCTGATGGTTGACGGTGGATACACCGCGAAGTGATCTTTTTCGTCGGTAACGACGACATCGGTGGCTGCTGGATCAACAGAAAGACCTGTCGGAGCAAATCGCAGAGACGGAACGAGACAAAAAGGATCAGCAAACGCGACAAATGGTGCTTCGTGACAGCACCAGCGAATCACAGAGGACGATGAGCCAACTGTTGGATTTCCAGCGTTTGAGTCTGGAAAAGAACGTCACGCCCTCGGAAGAAGAGCAAAAGGTGTTGGCGGAAAGTCAGCAGCTGTTCCTGAAGAATCAAAAGCAGTACCAGTTGCTCAACAAAGAGGTCGCCCAACTCGACGAGCAACTGCGGAACTTGCAGCAACAGCAGCGCGACAATGAGCAGCAACTGGAGACAGCGCGGAAACCGGTGAATCAGGAATTTGGGGACTTGAGCCGCCGACACGATCTAAAAATGGCCGCGATAAAACTCGCAGTGTTGGTTCCCTTGCTGGTTGTCGCTGTTGTGCTGTTCCTGAAAATGCGGACCGCTCCGTATGCCCCGCTGGTGTATGCTTTCGGCATCGCCGTGCTGCTCAAGGTCGGCCTGGTCATGCACGAGTACTTTCCGACACGATACTTCAAGTACGTGTTGATTCTGGCGTCGCTGATCATTGTGGGGCGAATTCTCGTGTCGCTCTTGCGGGCGGTGGCGTTTCCAAAACGCGAATGGCTGCTCAAGCAGTACCGGGAAGCGTATGAACGATTCTTCTGCCCGGTCTGCGACTATCCGATTCGGCGGGGACCGTTGAAGTACTTGTTCTGGAACCGCCGCAGCATTAAGAAGCTCTCGATCCCACCCACAACCGTCCAAGAACCTGATGGCCCCTACACCTGCCCCATGTGCGCGACCAAATTGTACGAAGAGTGCGAGTCGTGCCACGCGGTCCGGCATTCTCTGCTTCCAGCCTGTGAAAACTGCGGCAGCGAAAAGCCGGTGATGCCGCTTGCGAAGAACGAAGAAAGGAAGCGGGTTGAGGACTCAGCTGGTTGAGAATTGGGAACACTGGCATCAAGATGCTTCCTCATCGATACTCGATCAGCAAAATGGACCGATAACACGATCAGGAAGTCTTGTGGACGCTGCCACCACAGAACGAATTGCACGTCTCGCGCTTGATGGTATCCATCGTGAGTATCCGAACCAGATGACGCTCGTGCTCAACAGCGATGCTGACGTCCGGCCGCCACGCAAATCAACGCCTGCGTTCTATGGCTGCTACGACTGGCATTCGGCCGTCCATGGGCATTGGTGTCTGGTTCGATTGCTGCGGCTGTTTCCCGATGCCAGCTGGGCTGAAGATGCGAGATCCGCCCTGGGGACGAGCCTGACAGTAGCGAACCTTGCGGGCGAAGAAACGTATTTGAAGGGGGCCGGTCGAGAGGGGTTCGAGCGACCATACGGTCTGGCCTGGCTGTTGCAACTTGCCGCCGAGCTGCATGAATGGAACGACCACGCTGCGAAACAGTGGTTACAGAATCTGCTCCCGTTGGAGCAACTGGCCGTTGACCGGCTATCTGCGTGGCTCCCCAAGCTCACGCACCCCATCCGCTCTGGCGAACACAGTCAGACAGCCTTCGCCATGGGATTGTCATTGGATTGGGCGAGGATCGCCGGGGACAGCCGGTTCGAGACGCTACTTGAAAGCCGAGCACTCGACTTCCATCAAGATGATCGCAACGCGCCGCTCGGATACGAGCCGTCTGGTCACGACTTTCTGTCTCCTTGCTTGGCAGAAGCTGACTTGATGCGCCGTGTCTTGGACCCCGAAAAGTTCGCATCCTGGCTGGAAGGCTTCCTGCCGGATCTGCCGCGTGTTGCTGACACGTCCTGGTTGAGTCCTGTTGTTCCGACCGATGTCAGCGATGGCAAGCTGGCTCATCTCGACGGTTTGAACCTGAGCCGAGCTTGGATGCTGGCAGGAATCACCTCCAGTCTTCCTGTCAACGATTCGCGGATTCCGACTCTGAAAACGGCGGCGAACGAACACTGCGAGACCGGACTCCAATCCGTCTCGGGCGAACATTACTCCCTCGCACACTGGATCGGGAGTTTTGCCGTGTATCTAACGACGCGACGAGGCACGACATCGGCCTGATTCGACCAACGTGCCGATTTCCTAACCGTGGGTGCTGAGCATCTCGCGTACCACCTCGCCGCCTGCCACGATGGGAACGGGACGGTTTAAGCGGTCGGCGATGGTCCGTTCTGCGTCCACGCCCAACAAGTGATAGGCGGTCTTGAGAATGTCCTTCGGACTCACGGGACGCTCGCGGACCCAGGCAGCTTGCTCATCGGAAACACCGATCACGTTTCCTCTGGTGATGCCGCATCCGGCGAACAGCCCGCTGTAGGCACGTGACCAGTGTCCGCGCCCATCGGCCAGTCCGTTGCGTCTTTCTGCCTTTGGCGTGCGACCGTGCTCGCCCATGCAGATCACGACGGTTTCATCCAACAGGCCACGTTGTTCGAGATCTTCCAACAACGCGGTGTAGGTCTGATCCAAGCCGGGACACAGTTCATTCTTCAGCCGCTGCTCCGCTTTCTCGTGCGTGTCCCAGCTGCCGCAGGAACGTCCAAACTCATCCCAAAACACCGTGACCAGGCGAGTCCCCGCTTCGATCATTCGTCTTGCCAGCAGAGCCGACTGCCCGAACAAGTGATGACCGTAGCGTTCCCGTGTTTTGACTGATTCTTTTTTCAGATCCAATGCCGTGTGAATGCCGGGAGACGACAACACCGAAAACGCCATCTGCTGAAACCGGCTGAGCGACCGGCCGGTGGTGCTCTCGCCGAGATGCCGCCGTTGATCATCAAATTGTTCCAACAGTCGGCGACGGTGTTGCAAACGATCGAGGACCACGGCATCGCTGCGGTCTTTGGAGATGCTGAAGGTGCAATCCGGGTCGATTCCGCAATAGGGATCATCCGGACGGAAAGACGTCTTGCTGGTTGCTTTCCCGGAAAACTCGAAGACAACCGGATCGTAAGCGCTGCCGAGAAATCCGCCGACCGTCCCCGCGCGTTTGTGGGGAAAAGACCGGCTGCTGAGTTCCCACGGAAGATGCACGTTGTTGGGAATCGCGGGGGGCGCAGCCTGGGGATGGTCTTTCTCGTCCAGGTATTCCAGCACCGACCCGATGCTCGGCCAATGCCGGGTATCGCGCCGATTCAGTTCCATCGGAATGTCAACCTTGTCTATACCGGTCAAGGAGTAGGCCACTCCGTGAATGGGATGCGCGTGAGTTAGCGACCGTACCAAAGTGGTCTTGTCGAGAATCTTCGCGATCCTGGGTAGGTGTTCGCTGATTCGCACACCGGGGACGGATGTCGGAATCGACTGAAACGGGCCGCGAATGTCCGCTGGAGCATTCGGCTTTGGATCGAACGTCTCCAACTGACTGGGGGAACCGTAGAGAAACAGGATGATGCAGTGTTTCGCCTTGCCGAAAGTTCCTGCAAGGTCCGCAGTGGAGCCGACCACTGACGGAGCGGCGACACTTCCGTTGGCGAGCAGATCGGAGAGACCAAGCCCCATCAGCCCGGTACCGCCGACTTGGAGCATCTCCCGCCGCGTCACGCCGTCGCAGAATTGTCTTTCCGAACCCATGATCCGCAACATGCTTCGTTCCTCAAATGTTTACCGGCATCGCGACCGGACATCTCCCATGAGATTCTGCCGGGCAAGTGGGTCGGACTTCGATGCCGACAGTGTACCCGAAGCACGACGATGCGTCACCGAATTATTCTGCAAACAGCGTCTGGGGCTGTTGGAAATTAAAAACTTGTGACGACTTCTCGCTGTGGAAAGAATTGGAATCATTCGCCCTCGCCTGCCGTCCCCCGCAAGATGTTCGGCTGGCGAACGTCACTCCCCAATGAATTTCACCAAGACCCACTTCGATCGCCGACCGTTGCGCTCGCCGTATCAGTTCGTCATCCCAACACAATTTGTGGCATTCGACCGCCTATTGGGCTAAGCTGGCCGAATCAAACGTGCCACGTCTCTTTCTCGATCAACGGGAGTCACATTATGAATTGCATCACATTACCGCTATCGCTGCTGCTCATCTTTTCGCTGACGATTCCGAGCCAGGCTCAACAGAGTCGCGAACGCAGTCGAAACGTGGGCATCGTCACCTTGGTTTCGCATCCTGCCGTGTCCAAGGAACTCAAGTTGAAGGACGAACAGACGGCCGCCCTCAAACAGGCGGCTGAAGAGGCGCGAAAGGGCATTCAGGCCGCGCGGCAGCTAAAGGATGATGCAGCTCGCCGCACGAAAAACAATGAGGCGAACCAGAAACTACGCGGAGTGATTGCCAAGACGCTCAACGCGGAACAGCGAACGAGACTTCTGCAAATTGAATTGCAATGGAGTGCCGGAGCGTGGATTCTGCGGCGGATGGAAGTCTCGAAGATGCTGGAACTGACGAAAGACCAGCGGCAAGAGCTTCTCGAATTGGCGCAGAAGTCGCGGAAAACGACCCAAGAGCTCCGGGCAACCCAGAACGACGACAACCGCCAGGAGGTCCAACGTAAGATTGCCGCTGCGCTCTTCTATACGCGGGAGTCGGCGTTGAAACTGTTGACCGAAGAACAGCAGAAGAAATGGAAGAAAGCAATCGGTGAGCCGTTTGAGCTTCCGAGTCGTCGCCAGAAGAAACAGAGGTAGGCATCGGACCCGCTGCTGATGAATTGATTAACAACAGGAGAAGCAGCATGCGACGTTGGCAATCCGGGCCAACTCAGAAGTATCTGCCACTACGTCGCAAGCGGCTTGTGAGTGTTCGCCTTTTTGGATGTTACGGGCCTGGCGGGCCGATTCTCGACATGCAATCGAAGGAAAACAATTTGGCCCGATCATTACCAACGGGATGGCGGTTGTGGGGCCAAGACTGGGATCTCCAGCGGAGCCCGATGCGTGCCAATAAGACTTGGAATCGGAACTTGATTGTGCCCGACTCCTGGCCCTGCTTTACACACACCTGAGCCGCCAAACATGAACGATCTCAGTCGCGTTGCACCGTCCTACGAGCGACTCGACCGTTTTCTCAGCGCACTTCGATCGAGCGGACTTGTCGAAACGCAGCAACTCCAGCGGGCTCTAATCGAATTCGAGTCACTTCCGTCATCAACGGACAAAGATGATCGAAAACATGCAGGCTGTCTGGTTCGATTACCACGTCGAATCATTGCGTCGAGCCGCGATGAAACTCTCGTCGCGAGAAGATAGGAATGAGTAGACCCGCCGTGGTTTGACCTGTCGCAGCGGCCCGTCTCCTGTAGGTTGTCTTGTTATCAACGAGGAATGGAAAACCACCAATGAAAGTAGCCGTCACGGGAGCGACCGGGTTCATCGGGCGTTACATCGTCCGCCACCTGGTCGAACAACGGCACGAATGCCGGTGTTGGTATCGAACGACGAGCGATCGGGGCGGATTCGCGGCATTAAACATTCAGTCGATGGAGATCCTGCAATTGCCGGTTAGGGAATTGCAGGAACGCATCGCCAAAGAATTGGCAGACAACGTCGTTCCTGAGAATGTCAAGAATGATGGCCCGGTCGTCGGGGGTGATACCGACGACATCGAATGGATCGCCGGGGAGTTGGCAGACGGAAACGAAGCCTCGTTCGTCCACGGTTGCGACGCCGTGGTCCACGCCGCACTGCATCACCCGGGCGGCGGCTTTCGTAACGGCGAAGGCGATCTGATCGAATTCGTTCAAAAGAACGTGGTGGGCACGTTACGGCTGATCGAAGCCGCACGGGCGGCCGGTGTCGGCCGGTTCGTTTTCATTTCGACCTGTGCCGTCCACGAGAAGATTCTCGACGACCGGCCTCTGGATGAAGCGCATCCGCTCTGGGCCACGAGTCACTACGGTGCTCACAAGGCGGCCATCGAGAAGTTCGTCCACAGTTATGGGCTTGGTCAGGGCTACCCGATTTGTGCGTTGCGGCCTACCGGCGTGTACGGCGTCATGCGGCCCGTCGAGCAGAGCAAGTGGTTCGACCTCGTAAGGGCGGTCGTTCGGGGAGAGAATGTGGACTGTCAGCGTGGTGGAAAAGAGGTTCATGCCGCCGACGTAGCGCGGGCGGTCGGGGTATTGCTGCAAGCAGACGAGACCGCCATTTGCGGTGAAGCCTTCAATTGCTTCGACCGGTACATCTCAGAGTACGATGTCGCGACGCTGACCAAGCAGCTGTCCGGTAGTTCGAGCCAGGTTTCGGGTGAGCAAACGCGGCCCAAACATCAGATCGTCACCGACAAGCTGCGGGCGGTCGGCATGGAATTCGGCGGCGATGCACTGTTTGAGAAGACCGTCAGCGAACTGATTGATGCGGCTCGACGATGAGCGTTGCTCAGGTTTTCTGTTGGTTATGCTGGTCCACTGAAGTCTCGGCGTAGAACTCGCCGGTGAGCTTTTCGCCGGTGAATTTGCCAAGTGCTTCTTCGATGAACCGACTCGCGTCCCGACATCCGGAACCGCTGAAGCCCTTCGTTTCGACCTGCGATTGCCCGGTGGGGGACACGACGATTTCGATGATCTTCATGCGGCACCCCCTACCTGCACGGTCAACTTGATGCTGCCGTCAGCGAGCTGCTGTTCGGTGACGCTGTGCCCTTTCGTACGGGCTTGGATCTTGGTTGCCTCGACGGCGTAAATTTGCAGGAAATGATCGAGACGCTTCTGTTCGCCCCAGCGGCCGTTGTAGTTGTCGTACTTGGCTTCGCCGGTGCTCGTGTTGAACACCACGGGGTATTTCCAATCGGGCAATTTCACGATCAGGCCGGTGGCTTCGCCGGAAAACAGCCGGGCGCGGCCTTCAATGGGCGTTTCCAACCGAAGACGCTGACATGCGGCACGGGTGGCGGCCACATCGCGGACTTGGGTTGCGATTTGAACAACGTGAGACACGTGTGGTGCTCCTTGATTTGGGGTTCGGGAAATAGCGGGAATTCAATCGGTGCTGGATGCTGCTGTCGCGGCAGTTTCGTTGTCATCGTGTGGTGACGCGTGTGTGAGGGCGGGGACCGGACCACGAGCCTCAAACAACAGCGGCTGCTCGGCCGTCATCTCCACAATCAGCAATTCACTGAGAGCGGCGCTGTCGTCACCGTCACGCGTCACGGCACGGACGATGTACGCAGCAAGGAGCAGTGGAAGCAAACAAGCCAAGGTCAACCCGACAGCACCGATTGCCTGGGCAATCACGGGGTCGCGATGGCGTTGAGTAGCCATGTCGCGGCGTTCGGATTCCAATTCCGTAAGCTGCTGATTGATGTTGGCCCGTTCCGTTTGCAGTTCCTTCTGAAGTGTCGCATGAGCCGCAATCATTTCTTTTCTTGCTCTGGCGTCGTTTGCGACCAAATGCTTTGACGCTTCCGCGATCTGTCCGCTCTGTTCGGCCAACCGTTTGTTCTGTTCGCTCTGCTGGCGAAGACTCTGTTCCGCGAGTTGTCGGAATCGCTCGTCGCGCGAGTCAGAGCATCCCGCTGCCAGCAGCAGTGTCATCGTCAGCATCGCCACGCCGGGCGACAGGTTCATCGGCATCTGATTTCCTCCAATAACTCAATAGTTTTCTCAGCAAACTCTGCAACGCGCGCCGCATACGCATTTCTCGGGCGAGGGCGAGAGCGAGTAGCACGACCAGCACCGAACTGGCCGCCAGAATCACGTGGCTCAAGTTGGTCTCCTTTCGTTGACTGACCGGGCGCATAAAGAAACCCCGCGACACTCGTCGGTCAGGCCGAGAATCGCGGGGGTTTTGACGTAGAAATGTCGGTGCTGAGGGCTATGCCCAGGGCACCATAGGTTGTGACGCATCGGAGCAGTTTCTTTAGCTTTCAGCGATCGCGAAGTTGGATCTCTCTCGCGTTCGCATCGGCAGAAACCACAGATGTTTGAGCAGCGCCATCTCGTTACAATGCCGCCATGAGAATGGTGTCTCTTCAATCAGGCAGCAACGGAAACTGCATCTACGTGGAGGCGGACGGCGTTCGTCTACTGTTTGACGCCGGGATCAGCGGGCGGCAGGCGGAACAGCGGCTCGCCGCCCACGGTCGCGACATCCGCGATGTCGATGCCTTGGTGATTTCGCATGAACATCGCGATCACTCCCGTTGCATGGGAATCTACCAGCGGAAGTACGGCCTGCCCGTCCACGTCACGAAGAAAACGCTGGCAGCCAGCCAGTCCCGACACGACCTGGGAGAGATCACCGACCTGCGGCCGTACACGGCCGGATCGTCGCTGCACTTTGGCATGGTCACCGTGGAGACGATTCCCACACCGCACGACGGAGTCGATGGCGTTGCGTTCGTCGTGGACGATGGCCGACACCGATTGGGTATTCTCACCGATCTGGGTCACGTCTTCGACGGGCTGAAAACCGTGATGGCGTCGCTCGATGCTGTTCTCGTGGAAAGCAATTACGATCCGAACATGCTCGCCGAGGGATTCTATCCCGAGCCGCTGAAGCGTCGGATTCGCGGGGCCGGTGGACATCTTTCAAACGTCGAAGCAGCGGAATTGCTGCGGACCTCTGCGGGTACGCGGTTGAAATGGGCTTGCTTGGGACATCTGTCCGCCGACAACAACAGCCCGGAAATGGCATTGAACACACACCGGGAGATGCTTGGGGACCGGGTTCCGCTGTTTGTGGCGGGCCGGGAAGCTGCGACGGATGTGTTGGAGTTGTAGGTCTCTGGTCTGGCGGCTTCGTTTGGCGTTCGACGAATTTCAGCAATCTGCGGAACGTGGCCACGGACAGCGATGGATTGGCTTGAATGCGATGTGCAATACGGCTGAATCGAGGCAGCGATTGTGTTCACTCAAGCCGTCATTCCTCAACCGGCATGCTGGACAGGCTGCGTGATTCCACGATCTTTTGAAACTCGTCCAGGATTTCCGGGTAACTCTGAGCCAGATAGCGCACAATTCGCGCGTTGTCGAGGAGTTTTTTCAGATAACCGACAACGACGACGAAGTTTAAGACGTTTTTCCCGTGAGCCGCCTCGATCTGTTTGAAATCACCGCTCAGAGTTTCCATCTCACGTTCCATGCGCGCGATGTCGGCCGACGACAGGCCATCTGTTTCCTTCCGGTTCTCAGGTTCGACGAGTTGATCTTCTGGTGTCGCCGTCGTCAAACATTTGGCGTAAGTGATGGAGAAGTTGTGTGAAGCACACATCAGCTCCGCCATTTCGATCTGCCGCATCGGTTTCACTTTTCTCAACTCTCGAAGACCACCGGCTGTCGCCCGTTTGCCTTTCAACAGCTGGACGGCCTCGGGACAAATGCTGTCCAGCAGATCGCGTTTTTTGCGGATGCTGGCCACATCGACGTTCAAGGTTCGCGCGATGTCCTCTTCGGATACGCCATCCTTGATTGCCTTCAAGATCATAAAGTGCTCTTGAATGGCTGACAGTCGATTGACTTTGTGGTTATAGGTGTATGCCTCGTCGTCGGTGGAAATCAGACAATCGACGGTCTGCTTCTCCAGTTCCTTCAAGATCTCCAGCCGAATGTGACCGTCCAGCAACATGTAATGGCCGTCGAGCTGATTGTGCGGGTGGACCACGAGTGGCTCGATGATTCCCACCTCGCGAATGGAGGCGGCAATGCACCGGTACTTTGACGTCGTCCGCGTCCCTGGTGCAATGATGCGCAACGGCAGAACTTTCTCGATTTCGATCTTCGCGATCATCAGCTTGCAGGCAAGTTTTACTCGTTTTGACATTCAGTTTCCCCTTTGCCGTGAAATTGACCGGAAAGATACGCTGGCATGACGTCGAGCGATTCGGCTCTCAGCAGATTGACGAAGTTACCATCCTCCGACAGTTGCTTGAGTGCGGAAATGACGAAAAACAGGCGTGTCTCACAGAGCTTTGCTTTCTGGATGACCAATCGCTGCTTCGCGGTTTCCTCCTGATACGTTTTCAAGAGCTTCTTGGACGATACAGCGTCTCCGTTTCGGCTGCGTGGCCCACTGTGGAGTGTCTTGCCATCTGTGCGGCGTTTTTCGATCAACTGCCGTGCGGTGAGCAGCCGCTTGCCGCGAAGATCATTGGCCTCGTAGGCGTCGGTCAATGCTCGCTGTATGGCATGGTCGTCCGAGCAAGCAATCGTGATGGCAACGCTGACCGGTATCTGCCCCTTTTCCACGGCCTGCAAAAGCCGTTCTTCCCCTTTCTTCAGCAGTTTGACGATGGCCCGGACGTACGTGATGTCCAAGTCTGTCTTCCTCGCGATTTCAGAAAAGTTGTAGCCTTGTTCCTTCAGATCACCGATCTTGCGAAGAAGTTCTACGCCGGACTTCTGCCGTCGCGCCAGATTTTCGACCAGGCTCATCAGCAACAGTTTTTGCTTGGAGACGTGAACGATGATTGCGGGTATTTCGTCCTGGTTGAGCAACCGAAATGCTTCATAACGCCCTTGGCCGCAGACGAGGTAGAATTCCTCAGTGCCGTTGGACGACGCTTTGGGGGTGATCGTAATCGGTTTTTTTAGGCCCAACGCGGCGATGTTGTCCACGATTTGCTGGAACTTCTTCCTTCCGCGTTCTCGCGGATTGACGATGGTAATCAGGTCCAATGGGATCATGTGAATCTGGTAATCACGGCGGTCGTTCATGCTGGCACCTCAATCTTGTCGCGCGCTGCGAGGTTGGAAAAGTAGTCCAGGTTGTCAAACTGATAAGTGTCGAGGTACGCTCCGTTCGATTCGCAAAGCAGCAACTTGGGCGTTTCGATGTCCATGAGCGGAAACAGGTAGTAATCC
>Ga0209501_10003783_pt1 | contig 14926 bp, 16 predicted proteins | sample ArcticOcean_MG_C_4_FD_187434 | JGI IMG/M metagenome (GOLD analysis project Ga0209501, IMG submission 187434) | Marine microbial communities from western Arctic Ocean - ArcticOcean_MG_CB4_134 (SPAdes) (version 2) | ecosystem: Environmental > Aquatic > Marine > Oceanic | place: Arctic Ocean...
CATTCCGGTGGGGTTTTACAATCTCTTTGTGCAGGAAGAGGGGACAGAGTTGAGTTTTGCCCGTGAGGCGGGGGTGCAGGTCGGTGCCGGGCCGACGGTTGCTGATAGTATTGATATTTCCGTGCCGGTGCAACAGCAAATCCTTGATGTAACGCCGATTGAAGAGGCCGTGGTGATCGATGAAACGCCCCAATTGCTGGACGATTCCACTTTCGTGGTACCCATCCGCACAGATCCGGTGGAAGATCTGACCGGTTTTGTAGTGCGTCTGTCGTTTGATCCAGAGGCCGTGGCACTGATCGATGCAGCGCCGGAAGGACCAGACGAGCCCGACGCGGTGCAGCGCAACGGCGGTTTCGGATTGTTTCTGACACGGGTGATCGATGAAGAGACACTAGAATATGGCGGCGGCTTGCTGGGAGCGGACGAAGCGACTGCGCCGGATGAAGGCGGCTTGCTGGCCTATCTGACATTCCAGGCGCTGCGCACCGATGCGGAGGTGAGCATTGACTTCATCCAACGGCGGACGTTGAGGGGAGAAGATTCTGTTCCGGGCGGTAGAATTTGTCCAGGATGTAGTTGTCCGTGCGATTTCGATGGCGATGGCCAGGTCGGCTTCAACGATTTCTTCATCTTCTCGGACAACTTTGGCAAGCCGGTGCCGCCGGCTCCTGCGATAATAGATAAAGATGGGGATAAACAGATCGGTTTCGGCGATTTCTTTGCCTTCGCCGACAATTTTGGCAATGTGTGTTTGCCAGCGGCAAAGCGCGTTTTTGCCCTAGTAGAACCGTCCACGGTGCCGCTGCAGGCGACCATGCATAGGGCCGGTGATGAGGTTGTGGTCAATGTGCAATTGATGGAGGCGGAGGCTCACCTTGGCTATGGTCTTGTGTTGCACTATGATCCACTCCAATTGCAATATCATCGGGCGGATGAAACCGAGGTCGGTGGCCTGGTGCTGGCCAGCAAGACGACACCGGGAGAATTGGTAGTAGGTCGGACTTGGACTGGAGCCTCCAATGTGGCACCAATGCAGTTAAGTTTCGGCATCCTGGCCGAAGGCGGTCGGCTAGCAGTGAGTCGGGCGGTGCTGCGCGATATGGAAGGCCGGGTGCGACCGATGGAAGTCGCCGCTAGAGATCTGCTGGTACTGCCAGCTCGCTATGCGCTGGAGGCAAATTATCCCAATCCGTTCAACCCGGAGACGACCATAAGGTATCAATTGCCCGAGGAAGCTGAGGTGCATCTAGCCATCTACGATATCCTGGGCCAGCAGGTCCGAAATATCGTACACCAGGTGCAGCCAGGGGGTATCTATCGGGTGAGCTGGAATGGCCGAGATGACGGGGGGCGGGAAGTCGCTTCAGGGGTGTACTTCTACCAATTGAAGGCGGGGGCGTTTAAATCGGCGAGAAAGCTAGTATTTTAAAAATAATATCAAAATACTAAAATAATACATCACTCAGGAGGGATAGAAACTTTGTCTACATCAAAAGAGCAGAAAGTGGTTAAGAGTGATGAGCAGTGGCGGCGTCAGTTGACGGCTGAGCAATATGAGGTGGCGCGGCAGAAGGGGACGGAGCGGGCTTTTACGGGGGAGTATAACGACTTTAAGGGCGAGGGGGTTTATCGCTGTGTGTGTTGCGATAGTGAGTTGTTTAGTTCGGCGACTAAATTTGATTCGGGGACGGGTTGGCCGAGTTTTTGGGATCCTATCGCTGCGGAGAATGTCGCCACGGAGACGGATAACAGCCACTTTATGGTGCGCACTGAGGCGTTGTGCAGTCGTTGCGATGCGCATTTGGGGCACGTATTTGACGATGGTCCAGCGCCCACAGGATTGCGCTATTGTATGAACTCGGCGTCGCTGACGTTTGCGGCGGGAGACGGGACGCAGGGTTAGTGGATCTGCGGCGCGTTTAGATGGGATTATTGGACGGATTGGCGCATTTTCTTGGTGAGGAATTCTACTCTGGGGGATATGGCGCGGGCTAGGGAGATGAACTCTTCGACGCGGAGGAGGGGAGTGTTGAAGAATCCTTCTGGTAGGAAGTGCTGTACTTGGTCGAGAGAACCTTCTTCGAGGGCAGCGGCTAAGGGGTACTCGGCTTCTTTGGGAAAGGGGTAGAGAATCTGGCCGATGATGTCGGCTAGGCCTATGAGGAAGGCGAAGGAGTTGCCTTCTTCGGGGTGGTGGTGGTTGAGTACTCCATTGCATATGGCGTCGCTTATGGCCCATTTTTGCATCAGGATTTCACCTACCACCGTATGGGTCAGGCCGCCTGCTACTTCTTGCTCGGCGCTTAACATTGAGCAGTTCCACTGCTTGTTTTTTAGCTCGGTCACTAGCAGCGGGAAGAGGCCCGGGTAGGAGTGGGCCATGACCGCCTTGCCGATATCGTGCATGATGCCCCCTACAAAGGGACTCTCTTTGGTGAGGTCGAGGTCGAGCCGTTTGGGCAGGTCGATCTGGCGCAGCAGTTCTACGCTTTCGTCATCGAGTCCTAGAGCGGCGAATTGGGCGCTTTTTTCTCCTGCAGGCACAGCTTCGTTTGGGGGCAGGGAGAGAATGTAGGCGGCGAATCCCACGGCTAGATTGTGCATCCAAAAATCTTCCAGGACAAAACCGTGCTCCTGGATGGCGGTGAAGCTCTGTCGCACCGCCTCGCTGGCGACGAGGCCTTCGATCGTGTCTTTTCCCAGTAGGATAATCGCTCGGTCAATCTCGATGATCTCACCCTTGAATCCGTAGGACAGGGAGTTGGTATGGCGCAGGATGGTGGCGCAGGTCATGGGATCTACTTTGATGACTTTGATCCAATCCCGCAGGTGGCTGCTTGGGTCGCGAGCTAGGGCGGAGACTTTTTCGTAGACCTGTGGCAAGGGCGGCAGGGATTTCATGGTTTCGAGGTCGTCCAGGATGCGGCCGTGGACTTGTTGGGGCGTGAGGACTTCTTCCTCTTTCGACGTTTCTGTTGCCGTCGGCGCGTCGACGATGTGGCGACCGATGAGCTGGCGGGTTTTAGTTTTGTCGAGGGTATCTCGTTTTATAACTCTTATGCCGAGTTGTTTTAAACCTTTTCTGTGGACCGGAGTGATGTCTTCCGGCTGGTTATAAACCAGAAAAACAGGAATGTCGTCTCTGTGATTGATGGTGAACAAACGCGCGATTAGGGCAGGATTGCCGCCGCATTGGGTCGACAGGAGGATTAGCCGCACCCACTTTTTGCTGGCGTGCCTTTTGAGGTGGACCATGATGCTGGTGGTGTCGTTTTCGATAATATAGGCGGCCCGCAGATCGGGGTTTTCGGCGTTGTACTCGGCGATGGTCTCCTGGGCACAGGCCAGGTAGGTTACCAGCTTCCGGTTGGCCGGTTGGCCGGTTGGCGTAGTTGGGCGGCCGAGTTGACCGGCTCGCCGAAAATGACGAGCGGTCCGGCCGCCTCTATAAGGTCGAGGCGGCCGGACCAGACGCGCGCAATCTGCTGGTCGTTGTTGCGCTGTCGCTGGGTTTTGTAGGCTTCCAGTATTTTTCTTTTGAGTTCGGCGGCCTTAAAGGGCTTGGCGATAAAACCGCTGATGCCCAATTCGACGGCTTCGACGATGTCTTCCTTTTGCGCCCTGCCCGAAATCATCAATACTGGCAGGTTTTCGTATTGGGGGGGTTGGCGCAACTGGCGCACCACTTCATTACCTGTCATTTTGGGCAAGACTAGGTCGGTGATGAGCAGGTCTATTGGAGATTTCTTTAAGACCGCCAATGCCTCTTCGCCGTTTTGGGCGAGATGGCCGTTCATATTCCATTTGTCCAGGCAGGTGAGGAGGAGACGGCCTACTTCGGGTTCGTCCTCCAGCAGTAAAACTTGCATTTTTTGGCTATTGGAGTAGTAGAGCGTTTGCTGATTAACCGGATTCTGGAAGTGCAGAATAAGGATTGCACCCCGGTAATTCAGTTGGAGAATAGAAAATGAGTTTAATAATATAGTACAGAAAGTAGAGTAAACCAAATTATTATAGGTCATCGGTGGGCGTTTTCCCTCTTGCCTTTTCTGCTTATCTTTGCCTATTGAGTTCAAACCGCCAAGAGGCAGACCATGAACGAAGTTTGCATTGAAGACCGTTTTCTCTTCGACCTCCAGGGTTTTTTGCTTTTGCGCGGCGTGCTCTCACAAGCCGAGTGTGCCGCGTATCTAGAAAAGTTATACGAGCTGGAAGAACGGGAGTATGCAGACCAGTGGCAGCAGGCAGTTGCTCTTTCTGGGCGGCCGACCAAAGAAACGAATGTGTCCTATCAGACTCGCCTCAATGGCCTGCCGCGGCTCGATCCGCTCTTCGACCGGCTTATCGATCACACGCGCGTTTTGCCCTATTTGAAAGAATTTGTGGGGGAGCCGCAGCTGATCAATACTTGGTCGATTTCTAAGGAGAATGGCTGTGACCAGGGCGGGTGGCACCGCGGCGTGCCAACAGACGACTACGCTTACAACAACGGCCGCATTCGCTCCCGCATGTTTAATGTGGTGTTCTTACTCACCGACAACGGCCCGCAGGATGGCTGCATCGCGGCTTTGCCCGGGGCGCACAAGAGCAATTTTGATTTGCAATGGCGGCAGTACAGGGGGTTGGACATGCCCGGAGCCGTGGCCGTGACGGGGCAAGCCGGGGACGTGTTTATGTTTTCCGAGACGGTGGTCCACAACGGCCTGCCCAAGAGCACCGACGGGGTGCGCACCAACCTCTACTACAACTATGTACACGCCCACTATAATGTGATGGCACGCGAACCGCAAAATTGCCACCACTTCTATTTTCCGCCCGAGTTGCGGCGGCGTTTTACGCCCTCGCAGCGCGAATTAACCCAGTGGATGGACTATGCGCACTGGGAGTACTGAGAAAGAAATAAGGCAAGGTTCGTGGCGACCCCTGTACCTGGGTGGTCTGGCGCTCTTGGCGGCCGGTGGTCTTTTTGTCGTTTGGAAAGGATGGAAAAAAATGTCTCCCAAGCCCCACCCCCTGCACTGGGTCATCGAACCGCTGATGAACGAGGTTTCCTACCGCGAGCGGGCGATGTTTGGTTGTCGGGGTTGTTACCTGCACGACAAGCTGGTGGTGGTGCTGGCGGCGCGTACCCAGCCGGCTTGGCGGGGTGTGCTTTTTCCTACCGAGCGCGTTCATCAGGCAGCGCTGCTGGAGGAGTTCCCCGCGCTCAAAGTACATCCGGTGATTGGCAAGTGGCTCTATGCGCCCGAGGAGATGGAGGAGTTCGAAGAAGTGGTTGCCGCGCTCATTGCGCAGATCGGCCAGGAAGATGCCCGCCTGGGCGTAGCGCCCGAGCCGCGGCGCAAGATTGAGCTTTCCTAATCTGTTATGAATCACGGTTCTGCCCGTCGCCCCCAACGAAATTGCCTAGGGTTTCTGTTTGCGCTTTTGGTGCTGAGCGCCTGTGGCGGCGAGGGTGCTGGCTCTGGCCCGCTGATAGTTTCTGCCGCTGCTAGTCTCAGTTTTGCCTTTGAAGAAATAGCCCCCCTTTTCGAACGAGAAACGAATTTAAAAGTGGTGTACAATTTTGCCTCCAGCGGCCGGCTAGCGCACCAGATCGAAGAAGGGGCCCCGGTGGATGTTTTTGCTTCGGCCAATGCCGCTTATGTCGATCGCCTGGCAGAGCAGGCATTGATCGTGCCGGAAAGCAGGCACCGCTTTGCGCGCGGCGCGCTGGCGCTGTGGATGCGGGAGGACAGTCCCCTGGCGGCGACGGAGTTAAGCGACGTGCTACAGGCCAAACGTTTTGCTATCGCCAATCCGGCCTACGCGCCCTATGGGGTAGCAGCGCGCCAGGCTTTGCAGCGGGCCGGTTTGTGGGATAGGATGCAGGATCGTTTGATTTTGGCCGCCAATGTGCGGCAGACGATGCAATACGCGGCCAGCGGCAATGTCGACGCCGCCCTCGTTGCGGTGTCGCTGGGCGAGCAGAGCGCGGGCAGGTGGATTCGGGTAGACGAGAAACTCTACGATCCCATTTACCAGGTTTTGGTGGTGATTAAGGATAGCCCACGCCTCGAGGCGGCGCACCGTTTTAGTGCCTTCCTGCGCAGCGAATCGGCCCACGCCGTGCTGCAACGTTATGGATTTCTTGCCCCAGAGGCCGGTTCATGAACTGGCAGCCGTTGGTGCTCTCGTTGCAGGTGACAGCCGTGGCCACGGTTTTGCTCCTCGTCTTGGGTTTGGGCCTGGCCCTGATGTTGGCGCGGCGCAATTTTCCAGGACAGACCATTGTCGAGACTTTGATTATCCTACCTCTGGTGCTGCCCCCTAGCGTGGTGGGGTATTATTTATTGATTGTCCTGGGCAAGGACGGGCCCATAGTGACGTTATTGCATACCAATGTGCTTTTTACTTGGTCGGCCGCCGTCATTGCCGCCACTGTGGTAGGGCTGCCGCTGATGTTTCAGGCGTCGCGCGCGGCCATCGCTTCGGTTGACTCGGCGCTGGAACAGGCGGCGCGCACCCTGGGCTCTTCGGAGTTGGAGGTATTGTGGCGCGTGACCTTGCCTCTGGCGCGGCGCGGCGTGCTGGCCGGATTGGTGTTGGGCGCTGCCCGCGCCTTGGGCGAATTTGGCGCCACTTTGATGGTAGCTGGCAATATTCCGGGCCAGACGCAGACCCTGCCCCTGGCTATTTTCGACGCGGTGCAGAGTGGTCGCTACAGCCAGGCGCATTATATGGTGCTGTTGATGACGGCGCTGGGTCTGATCAGCCTGTGGTGGGTGCGCCGTCTAGAGGTCCCTAGACGCACCGGCGGCGGGGGCAAACGCCATGGATGAAGTGCGGCTCAGTGTCGATATCGAACACCGCCTCAACGAATTTCACCTGCAGGTTCGTTTTGTCGCTGGTAGCGAGACGCTGGTGCTCTTTGGCGCCTCGGGCGCGGGCAAAACCACCACGCTCAACGCTATTGCCGGACTGGTGCGGCCTAACAGCGGCGAGATTCGTCTAGATGAGCAGGTCTTTTTTCGCCAGGGCGGCGAGGGCCCGCGTTGCTATCTGGCGGCTCGGCACCGCAATGTGGGGTACGTTTTCCAGCACTACGCGCTCTTTCCGCATCTGACGGCGCTCGACAATGTGGCCTTTCCGCTGCGCGACCGGCGCAACCGCAGGAACAAAGCTAGCGAGTTGCTCGAGAAAATGGCACTGACTCACCTGGCCGATCGCTACCCGGCCGAATTGTCGGGCGGCCAGCAGCAGCGCGTGGCTATTGCTCGCGCTTTGGCAGCCGAACCCAAAGTGCTGTTGCTCGATGAGCCGTTCTCGGCGTTGGATTTGGCCCTGCGCCAGCGTTTCCAACAGGATTTGCGTCGCCTCCAAGAGGAGATGGGCCTGGTGATCCTCTACGTTACTCACAATTTAGACGATGCTTTTGCCGTGGGCCACCGCCTGGCGGTTTTGCAGGATGGTCAGGTGCGCCAGATTGGCCCGGTGGAGGAGGTCTTCCGCAACCCGGTGGACCGGGAAGTGGCCGGCATCATGGGCATTCGAAATTTCTTTCGTGCCCGCGTAGTGGAGGCTACCCCCGAGGGCCTATTGTTAGACTGGGACGGCCTGCAGTTGCTGGCACCGAGGCAGCCGTCGTTATCTCACGATGTAGTGGCTCTGTACATCCGCCCGGAGGACATCAAGATCGTCTATCCAGATCGCCCGCTGAGCGACGCCGTGCAGCGCAACCAGGTGAGCGGTACGATCGCGGTACACCAGCGCCGCGCCGAAGGCCACATCCTGCATATAGATCTGCCCAATGGCCACGAAGTGGAAATGCGTTTTGCAGATTACGCTTACGCTCCACTCGATTTGCGTTTGGGAGAACAAATCCAGCTCTCGCTGCGCCCGGAGGGACTGGTCGTTTTGCAACCCCCAACAGGAGGACAATAATGAGTGCCAAGCCACTAGATAAAACGCGAGAGGACTACGCCGAATTAATTGCCAAATTGGGGTCGCCCGATTCTCCCGTAGGCATCGATGCGCCGTATACTCACGCCGTCATCATCCAATTTTTGCAGGATATCTCAGAGCGTTTGGAAAAGGTCGAAAAGGCCTTGGCCGCCGCTGGTTAGCGGCCTTGCGCTATTTGCCCAACGATTTGGATAGGCCAAAAGTAAACTGATGCCCAGCCGGAAAATTGCGTCCGTTGAGCGAATAGCGCAACCCTGCTTCTAGGGCGGTGCCGCGACCGACATCGTAGAGCAAGGTGGGAGCGAAGTAGGTGATGCGTTTGATTTCGGAAGTGTTCTTAAATCCGAAGACGGTGCCGGCTTTGCCGCGCAGTATCTCGAGCTTGAGCATGAGCAGCGCTTTTTTGCTAAGGTTGCCGCCCAACTCGGCATTGATCAGCCATTCATCGCCCGGATCGCGCAGGATTTCCTCGTTTTCCATACGCACGCGATACCCCACATCGATATTGCCGTAGAGCGGCAGCGGCCAGAACGATTTTCCCAATTGGGCGACAAAGTCAAAGTCCCACTGGCCCTCGCCTACCGGGATCAGGCCGTCTTCGTTTTTGAATTTGCCGGTGGGAATTTTGGCTCCAAATTTGATGGTGAAGAGCGCTGGTTTTTGTACGATATTAAATTTGGTGAAGATGCGGATATCGCTAAAACCTGAATCCGCCGGTGGTTCAGTGCGGGTGTCGTCGTCGAAGACCTGGTCAAAGAAGGGCACTTGTACGCCGACGTCGAGGCGGTCGGTGACACCGTAAAATCCCTCGATGAAGAAGGCCTTGGAGTCGTACTCGCCGTTAAAGCGGTAGGGGCGGCGAGCGCCAGAACCGTAGACTTGGCCGCCGGTGGGTTCGGGGCTGGAAATGTACCATTCGTTGGTGGTCTGCTGGAAGAAAGTGACTTTGCTCCAGACTTGACCTTTGGACAGGGTCCAGGCGCCGGCGTAGAGTTGGGCCGGGTACAGGAGCAGTAGGCAGAGCCAGACGAGGTGTTTGAACATGGGTATAGTCTCCTTTTGTGGTTCTATAATTAGATGCTAAAAGAGCAGAGTAGATTCAGTGAACAATCACCTCACCGGGTTGGTCTTATGAGGTGAATTTGATACCTTTATTGTTGGGTTAACCTAAAGAAATATAGAAAACGAATTACTGTGCATATTCTCACACTGGGACTCAACCACAAAACGGCGCCGGTAGAGGTGCGCGAGAAATTGGCTTTTCTCGAGACGGCGCAGCAGAGCGCACTGGAGCAACTGGTGCAGCGCTACGGGCTGCGCGAGGCGGCCATTTTATCGACCTGCAATCGCTCGGAGATCTATATGGCCGGCGAGACGACCGCTACGGTGCAGGGGGCGCAGCGCTTTCTGGCCGAGGTACAGGGGGTAGACGTGCAGGCTTTGCAGCCGCATTTCTACGAGCTCAGCGACGGAGATGTGGCCCAGCATCTTTTTAGCGTGGCCTGTGGCATCGACTCGTTGGTCATCGGCGAGTCGCAGATTCTTAAGCAGGTGCGCGAGGCGCTGGAATTGGCCCAGGCAAGTGGTGCGGCGCGGCATCTGCTCAACGAGCTTTTCCAACGTTCGCTGCGCGTCGGCAAACGGGCGCGCACCGAGACGGATATTGGTCGCGGCCAATTGTCGATCGGGACGGCGGCGGTAGAATTGGCCGGCCAGATCTTTGACCGTCTCGAAGAGCGGCGCGCGCTTTTGTTGGGGGCTGGTGAGATGGGCGAGTTGACGGCGCAGTACTTGGTGGACAGCGGTATCGCCGAATTGTGGGTAACCAACCGCACCCAGGCGCGTGCCGAAGAAGTGGCGCGACGTTTTGGGGGGTCGGTTGTTCCTTTTGCAGATTTTGCCGCGCGGCTGGAAGAGATCGACATCATCATTTCCTCGACGGCGGCGCCGGGTTTTGTGCTCGGCGCCGAAGATTTGCGCCAGGTCATGCAGCGGCGGCGCGGGCGTCCCCTCTTCCTCATCGACATCGCCGTGCCGCGCGATATCGACCCGCAGGTGCGTCGTCTCGACAATGTTTTCCTCTTTGATATCGACGATCTAGAGCAGGTGGTGGCGTCCAATCGCCAGGACCGTGAGCAGGAGATCGATAAAGTGCGCAAAGTGATCGATGAAGAGTTGCGAGATTTCTTGCACTGGTTCAAGGCGCGGGGCACGGGACCGTTGGTGCGGGATCTGCACCGGCATGCCGAGGATTTGCGGCAGGTGGAATTAGAGCGTTGGATGGGCAAGTTAGAGCATTTGTCCGAGCAAGACCGCCACACCGTGGAGGCTCTATTGCAGGGATACGCCAATAAATTGTTGCACCAGCCGCTGGTGCAGATCCGCGCCTTTGCCAACGAGGACGAGGGACACACGCGTCTCGATACGGTACGGCGGCTTTTTGACCTGGACAGCGGTGCCCAAGACAAGAAGCAGGTGGAGCCATGACCACTGCTTGCGCCGTTACTCTGGGTATAGCGTTGCTGTGTTATTTTATTGCAACGCTGCTTTATCAGGGGGCTTTCCTGCTGCGCCGCAACACCTGGGAGCGCTGGGCTCGCAAGGTCTTGCTGACGGGTACGGGCGTGCTTGCCGCCGGCATTGGCATGCATTTTATCATGGCTGGCCTGTCGCCGTTTTCGGACGTGCTGGTGGTGGTTTCTCTGGTGGTCATTTCGTTGCTGGTGATCGGCTTGCTGGCCGAGCGTCGCACTCGGGTACGGAATCTCAGTTCGATGTTGGCGCCGATGGGATTTTTTGGCCTGCTCTATCCCGTATTGCTGCCCATTCGTTTTGCCGAAGCCGAATCCATCCTGGTGCAATTCCCTCTGCTGGGTCTGCATGTGTTGGTATGTCTGTTGGGACTGGTGGGTTTTGCTCTGGCTTGCTGCACAGCCGTGGCCTATTTGGTGCAGGTGCAGTTTTTGAAAAAGGGGCGGCTCAATAGTTATCTGCCCGCGCTCGACGCGGCGGCCAGTGCGACGTACCACTTTGCGGCGGCGGGTTTTTCGCTTTTTACCCTGGGTCTGGGCATGGGCCTCATCTGGTTTTTTGGGGCGCCGGGCGAGTATCTGGGGGGGAGCGATCTCAAGATCTGGATGGCGCTGCCCTGCTGGGCGGTTTTTGCTCTCTACCTGTATTTGCGCGGGGTGGATGGACAGCATGGCAGCCGGCTCAAATGGCTGGTTATCGTCGGTTTCCTGCTCTCGCTTTTCAATTTGCTCGGCGTGCGCCACAACTTTGACCCCAACGCCGCGTCACTCGGTGCTGGCCAGGGCAAAGAAGCGCTCGTCCTCTTGCCACAGGCGGATGTAGACGCCAGAATGCGTTTGGTCTGACGACGAGAGGCGTCCGCGGTGGACCAGGCTCAGTACTGTGCCGCGCGGTCGAGCCGTGAAGTCGGCGATTTCCTGGATGGTGTACCCTTCGACGCTGTTCAGAAAGATGGCTTCGCGCTCTTCGGGCCGCAGCTGGGCCAGGGCGGGTTCGAGGTCCTGCATAGTGGTATGGTCGGGTATAATGTCGGCGTCGGTTACCGTAGTTTCTTCGTCGAAGGGTTCAAAAATGATGAGTTTGTTGCGGCGGTACTGGTCGATGTAGAGGTTGCGGACGGTGGTGAAAAGCAGGGAGCGGGTGACGCGGCGGTGTTTTTGGTGTAGACGGAGCCAGGCGTCCTGGACCAGATCTTCGGCATCGGCGCCATGGTAGGCCAGGGAGAGGGCGTAGCGATAAGCGGCCTGGAGCAAGTCTTTTTCGGACATCGCTGACTCGGTCTATTAGCGGTTTCTTTGTTTATTGTTGCGCTGGATTCTCTAAGTGGTATTTGCGTTTTTCACCATTGATGGAGTGGACTAGGGCCTGAAGGACGTGGACGTCGTCGCGGGCCGAAACTAGGAAGTCGAGATCGTATTTTGTGCCAGCTGCGTCGACAAAGTCGGCGCAGCTGACGTAGAAATCGCCCTTTTTAACGATGCCTTTGTGGAGCTCCTTAAAAGTGAGCTTCTTGAGTTCGCCCTTGATGGCATCGTAAATGACGTAGTGGTCACCTAGGGTGTTGCGACCGATGTGTTTTTTCATGGCCTCTTGGATATCGGTGCGGATCTGGCCTTTGATGCTGGGGTCGTCGGCAGCCACAGCGGCAGAGGTGAAGAGGGCAGAGAGGGCGAGGCCGAGCAGTAGGCGTTTCATGGTGGTTTCCTTTCTTGGAGGTTTGTTGTCTTCAGCCTATAAACGAATGGAAAAGAGATTTGATTGCAAGAAAAATAGAATATGTTTAAAAATGTCTGATTTGCCGGCCGTAGGAATAAGGCTATAATTGTATAGCAGATTTTGCTGGTACAGATATTTTGTCCCAATGACCAAGCAGTTGCGACGCTTTAGGAGGTGGCCGTCCCATGAAATTATATTATAGCACTTACGGCATGCAAAAACTCGATGTCTACGAGGCCCTACCACGACTCAGAGACATGGGTTACCAGGGCATGGAGATAACCGTCACCCCCGGTTGGCCCACCGAGCCGGCCAAGATGGACGGCGCGGCGCGGCAAAAGTTAGCCGCTCTCTGCCGCCAGCTCGACTTTGCGACGCCGGCGATCATGGCCCTGCTTTCGCCCTGCGTGCCCGGCGCCGACCGCGCCGCCGCTCTGGCCCAATTTGACGTCACTTTCGATCTGGCCCGCGACTTGCAAATAGACGCTAGCGCGCCGGTGGTCACCACTACTCTGGGCCACCCCAAACCCGACTGGGATAGCGCCAAGGAAGAAATCGCGGCGCTCTTAGTCGAAGTGGCCGATATGGCCGCTACCCGCGGCTGTATTTTGGCCGTTGAACCCCACGCTGGAGGCGATTTCGAAACACCGGAGAAAGCGGCCTGGCTGATGCAGTACACCAACCACGACCATCTCAAGCTCAATTTCGACTATAGCCATTTCTGGGTCGAGGGCATTGACTTGCAGCACAGCATTGAGCTCAATGTGCCCTATTCGGCCCACAATCATATTAAGGATGGTTTCCGCAACGACGAAGGCCGGGTAACCTATCTATTGCCCGGCGACGGCGAATTGGATATGCCCACTTATTTTAAAGCGATGCAGGCAGCTGGTTGGGACAGCTATATTTGCCCGGAGGTGACCGGTCAGATTTGGACCCGCGACGGCTACGATCCCTGGGCTACGGCCCAATTTTGTTTTGACGCGCTGGACGCGGCCCGGCGCACCTTAGACTGAGCCCTAAATTACTTGCATTTTGGCCGAAAATGCGTATATTGGATACCATCGTGTTTTTCTGCAGTCGTTGTAGAAAGACTTAACATGTTGGCAGTCGTTCGAGTTTGCGTAGATTTCGACCTTAGGCCTATTGTAGTTCCTACCGATGTAGATCCTACCTGAAAGAGAATCCTTCGTAGCAGATCCTACCTGAAGTAGCAACCTATCTAACAAGCCTTATGCAGTTGATGCCTACATTGCAGTATTCGGAGCGTTCTGTTCCAACGAGACCCTGTCACAAAGGATTTTTAAAATGGCAGATCGCGTAACTGGAACCGTCAAGTGGTTCAACGACGCTAAAGGCTTTGGTTTCATCGAGCAAGAGGGCGGAGACGATGTCTTTGTCCATCACAGCGCTATTCGGGGCGAGGGCTTCCGTTCTCTGAGTGAAGGACAGCAGGTTGAGTTCGAGATCGTTCAGGGGCAAAAGGGTCCGGCAGCAGAAGGCGTGGTTGCTCTTTAGTAGACTGCGGCAATAGCTGATAAAGGGGCGGTGTACTTTAGTACACCGCCCCTTTTTTTGTCTGGTATGGAGTTTGTACGAGAAACATTTTGGGGTGTCGGGCTTCTAATTTGATGTCCTGATGAAAGGGGCATGAGACGGGCGTTGGCGTACCTTCGGTGCTCGCCGGGCTCCTGCCCGGCTCCGAGGCATTCCCTCTACGCCGCTTCCTGCGGCTTCGAGGGGAATGAATCCGCTCTGAGGCCACCCCAAAAACGCTTAATAGACGTTTGCGTTGATTTATGGGATTTCAGAGTGGAGTAGGGTAATCATTCTCCAGGAATAAATCCATGCCTATATATTTGTCGGCCGAGGGATACCCCCTTTCTTTCCGAATCCCGCGCAATCTTACCTCCTACGTCCTCCTGATCCTGTTGTGTTTGGTTGCGGTAACTCCAGCTCAGTTGACCGATTCATCGTTGAATGTTTCGTTGGTTGGCAGTATTGAGTTGGAGGCGCCCCAGGGGGGCAATAGCGGGCCTTCGACGACGGATTTGTACGTGGCGGGCAATTACGCTTATATGGGTAGTAATAGCGATGTTTTGTACATCATCGACATTTCTCAGCCTGAGGCCATGCGCCAGGTAGCGGAGGTAGAGATGCCTGGGCCGGCACTGGATGTTAAGGTTAGTGGCGATCTGGCTGTTGTTGGGGTGCAGGGTGGTAGGCAGGCCAGTATGGGGTTGGTGGTGGTCGATATCTCGGATCCGACCGAGCCTCGGATTTTGTCGCAATTTTCTCATCCCACCTGGTTTGGGGTGCACAATCTCTTTCTTTACGAGGAGCGCGCCTACCTGGCGCACGCGGCCAATCGAGGCCTGACTGTAGTGGATTTGGCGGATCCGGCCAACCCTGAGGTCTCTGGTTTTTGGACTAATGAACGTAGTGGTTTTAGCAATGTTATCCACGATGTTTTCGTCCGCGACGGTCTGGCTTTCTTGAGCGATATTGTCGAAGGCCGGGGGGGGCTGGTGGTGTTGGACCTGGCCGCTCCCGACGAGCCCGTTACACTGTCGTCTTTGCCCCTTGCAGAAGGTGCGCACAATGCCTGGCAAGACGGGCGTTATGTCTATGTCAATCAGGAGTTTGGCGGCTGGTCGCAGGCGCTGCACATTGCCGACCGGCGCAAGCCAGTGGAAGTGGGCACCTTTCGCATAGAACCGGATCGTTTCAG
>Ga0209501_10003784_pt1 | contig 14925 bp, 13 predicted proteins | sample ArcticOcean_MG_C_4_FD_187434 | JGI IMG/M metagenome (GOLD analysis project Ga0209501, IMG submission 187434) | Marine microbial communities from western Arctic Ocean - ArcticOcean_MG_CB4_134 (SPAdes) (version 2) | ecosystem: Environmental > Aquatic > Marine > Oceanic | place: Arctic Ocean...
TCCGAATCTGGTTCCCGAATCTTCTGCCGCGGCTGGCAAGAATTTCACCAGAGAGGTACTGATAACGTCCTGATAAGCGGTCGGGCGTCACGCCGTCGCACCTGCAAGCTGCCGCCAGTAGCATTCTTTTCGAATCTCCTTTCGCGTGTCGGACTGCTGCGGGGAATAGAGGTCGCGCATCAGACCGCGAAAACCGTCTTCGAGCTCATCAGCGCTCATCCGCTTCGGGCGGTAGGTCACATCGAAGAGCGTGCAGGAGTCCCAGAAGACCGGCTTCAGTAACCGTCCCTCCGATCGCAGTCTGCTGTATAGCCCCGTGCCGGGGAACGGCGTCAGAATAGTGATTTGGACTTCCGACAGGCCGCTGGCCTGAACAAACTCCCTCGTTCTGTCAAACACACCCGGATCGTCCTGGTCGAATCCAAGGACGAAGCAGCCGTTGACGCTAATCCCGTGCGACTGGATCTTGCGGATCTTGGCGGTGTAGCCGTCGAGCTGGCTCTGCTTCCAGCGCCGGCTGTCGAGTTGACCGAGGGCACCGGGGTCCACCGACTCGAGTCCGATCAGAACCTGCGCGCAACCGGAGAGGGCCAGCAACTCGAGAAGCTCATCATCGTCAGCAACGGAGAGATCGGTTTCGGTAAACCAGCGGATTCCGTACTCGGCGAAAAGGCGCGCCAACTCGCGAGCCCACTTCTTCGAGACGAAGGTATTGTCGTCCGCCAGTTCGATGAAGGGCCTCGGCCAGATGTCGAGGATCGCCTCCAGCTCGCGCCGAATCTGGGCGAGGGGCTTGATCTTGTAGGGCGAGATGAGCCCCGATGCTCCGCAGAACTCGCAGTCCAGCGGACAACCTCGGCTTGTCTGCAGCGTCACCCGGTTGTAGCGAGCGATGTCGAGCATGTCGTAAGGGGGGACCTGAGCGTGCGCGAAGTCATACCGGCGCGGACTGTCCATTGACGAGTACCGGCGACGCAGCACGCTGCCTTCGAAATCGGCTAGCAACTCAGGCCAGAGCAGCTCTGCTTCGCCCACGACGATGGCGTCCGCGTGGGCGAGAGCTTCCTGGGGAAGTGCGCTAACATGGAGACCGCCTAGGACAACCGTGACGCCGGCTTCTCGAAGCTGATCGGCAATTTCGTAAGCCTCGAGAACGCGCGCGCTGAGAGCCGAGATGGCTACGATGTCGTAGCCTGCGCCGGCGATTTGAGTAGCAGCGTCGTCGGGGATCTCGTCGATTTCGCGGTACTCCGGCTCCCAGTTCTGTGGCGTATGAGCGGCTAGCGTGAGCAACGAAAGACTGGGCAGCGACGCGATGACCTGACCTCGTTCGATAAAGCCGGGCAAGGTCATGCCAAGCTGCCGCAGCTCGTCGCTCTTCACTCGGACACCACTCATGGCTAGCAACAGAACGCGGCGTGATTTCATCGGGCCTTCCTCCGTAATTCTGAAATCGAGTTTACGGGTAGACGCGGGGAGCGACAAGAGGCGTCGTGACAGTTTTCGAAGTGTCACACGGCGGATCGCGCCGAACCCTGGTGTGGGAGAAACGAGGCAGCCGTCTAGCAAATAGGGAGCGGAGAAGATGGACATTCGCATCAGCAAAGAGAGCGAAGTCCCTATTCATGAACAAGTGGTGGCTCAGATTGCCTTGTCGATCGGGGCCGGCGAGTTGAAGCCAGGCCAAGCCCTGCCGAGTGTACGAGAGCTGGCCCGCCGCTTGAAGATTCACCACAACACGGTCAGCCGGGCGTATCAAGACCTGGTGCTCCAAAAACTAATGACCAGGCGCCGCGGCAGCCTGCTCGTCGTCAGCCAGCCAGGTGAGTCGGAGTGCTTGCCAGACGTCAAGGATCTTGACGATCTAATCAACGAGACCATGCAAGCCGCTTCGAGACGCGGCTACACGCTGCAGCAACTTCGCCAGCGCGTTCGGGAACGAATGTTAGCTGAGCCTCCGGACCACATCCTGGTCCTCTCAGCCGATTCGGGGATGCGGGTGCTGTTCGAAATGGAGCTGAAAGAGACTCTTCCCTACGCTGTTGAGTCGTGTTCGCCGGACCAACTCGCCGCAAACCCGGGCTTGGCAGTCGGCGCGCTGGTCTTAAGCCCGCCGGCCTCGATGCGGGAAGTGGTTTCGATTTTGCCGAAAGATCGATCCCCGATTCCCATCGTCTACACCCCAGCTGATCAGCACGTCGAGCTGGTCCGAGACCTACAGCGGCCCTCGTTGATCGCGTTAGTCTCGATCAGCGAATACTTCCTGCGAACGGCTCGTGGTGTCATGGCCCCAGTCGCTGGGCAACTACATTCAATGCGCGAGTATTTCCTAACCGCCGAGGATCATCCAGACAACATCGGCGCCGCCGACATTTCTATCTGTGATTCGGTCGCCTACCGGGTAGTTCTTTCTCGGGCGAAAGGGGGAAAGGTAGTTCTCCACCGGATGATCGCACGGGAATGCTTTGACCGCGTTTCAGCAATCATGACGGATTCCGCGTCAGATGATTCGCTCGGCGAACAACCGTGAGGATTGACAACTATTGGGGCCAACCCGGGCCGCGACCCGGGTTCCGGGGATGCAACAGCCGCCCAGGAAATAGCGATCCAGCCCATACTGAGAGTCGGGGATCGGCGTCATCGGAAGCTTGACGGAGCTTCCATGGAAGAGGTCCTGGATCTGGGCGCCCACCGTTGCCGTGCTGGGCACGGATTTCGTTTTCAGTACCAACAGTGCCATGTCGCAGCAGCGATCTAGTAAGCAGCTCGTCTCTCGTAAGCTCGAAGTCGCCGGTTCCGCGCGCTCAGCGGACGCCGGCGCCGCCGCTCACAATGGCACGGCCGAAGACCCTCCCAGGCCTCGGCGCCGTCGACAGCAGCGCTTCTTCCTCTCACCGCGTGAGCACGGGTCTTGGGCGATGTTGGGGTTTCCCTTTTTCTCGGGAATGCTGCTCGCCCGGAACGCGGACTGGGATCTGGTTCCCGCGGCGGTGGCTGTGCTCGCCGTTTTCTTGATTCGCGAACCGATCTTGGTTCTCTCTCGACAAAGATTCGTCTGGACAGACCTCCAACCCCGGACCCTAACGGCTCAAAGGGCGTTGCTTGTCGTTTGCCCGGCGCTCGTGATTTCCACCCTGTGGTTGTCCCAGGTGCTCCCCCTCGGCTGGTTCGCCGCATTGGGTGCAGTGGCGGCAATTCTGCTGGCCATCGACATCCATGCCGTCGCTCGAAAACGCGGACGCTCAGTTGGTTATCAAGTTGCCGGCGCGGCGGGTCTGGCCGGATCGGCGGCAGTAGCCTATCTGGCTGGCGGCCGGGAGCCTGACCTGAACCTCGCTCTTCTCTGGGCTGTTCATACGATCCATGGCACCGCTTCGGTCCTGGTGGTCCATGCCGGAATCGAGGCCCGCAAAATGAAGCCCCACACCGGCGGACATCGCGCCAAGAAACAGGCCGCAATCGTTTGGCACGTTGTCCATGCGGTTGTTGCAGCTGTGTTTGCACTTGCGGGGAGACCCGGGCTAACGCTGGCTTTATTGGTTCCTTGGTTTGTACACATTCTCGATCTGTTGCGGCTGGATAGACCGTCCTTCCTGCGGATTCCATTGCGAGGAGTCGGGTTAAGGGAACTGGCATTAAGCACGGGGTTCACGGTCCTCGTGCTGGCCGCCTTGTGGTAGCCGGGGATGGAGACTCTCGTTCTCGTGGGTATTACCATAAGTGAAGCCGCGAAACCTGATGTGGGCCAGTCGGGGAACGTCGGGGACGAATCAGAGAAATGCCAAGCTACCTAAGTTCGAGCATCTTACTGACGGCGCTCTGCCTATTTTGTGGCTGCGCGACGCCCCCCGGCACATCCGTCGACGGGACGGCAGTGAAAAGGCCGCGGCCCGAAATCTTGGCCGCCGATCCCCCGCAAATCACGCAGCCCATGGCTCTGCCCGAGGCCGAGGGTACGCACAGCGTCGTTTTCCGGGGAGTGGAAGAGGCCGGCTTCAATCTGCATTCTTATCTCGCGCGTCACGACGGCATGTTTTGGGCGATGTGGTCGTCGGCGCAAGTTGGCGAGGAGGACCCCGATCAGCTCGTACGATTCGCAACCAGCGAGGACGGCCACGCATGGAGCGAGGCCAAGATCCTCGTGGACGATCCCGACGGCCGGGACGGTCCGGCGCGCTGGATCTCCCGCGGCCTGTTCGCCGATCAAGGCAAGCTCTACGCGTTAGCAGCCTACGTCGAAAGCGCGGACTACGGCAGACGCGGAGAGGGAACGGTTTGGAAGAACCTGCGGCTGATGCGCTTCGTGTGGAACGGTGAGGCATGGGAAGGGCGCGGCGTCTTCGCTGACAATTGCATGAACAATTTTCCGCCCGCGCGTCTGGGCGCCAGATGGGGTATGTCGTGCCGGGACGCGGAGATGAATGTATCCATGGCGCTGGCCCCCGACATCGACGATATTGACGCCATCGAAAACATCAACGACCCCGCCTGGCATTTCACCCCACTCGCATCCGACCCGCCATTCCACAAAATGGATGAGCCGACCTGGTATCGCGCCGGCTCGTTGGTGCATATGATCGTACGTGACGGCAACCACTCTGGCCGGTTGATTCGGGTTTTGAGCAACGACGACGGCGCCTCCTGGGGAGCGCCCGCGTTGACGAACTATCCTGATGCGACCAGTAAGAACTTCACCGGCAAGTTAGACGGCGGGCCGTACTTCCTCATCAACAACCCGAATCCGAACGGACGCGATCCTTTGGCTATATCATTTAGTGCCGACGGATGGGCATTCGGGGAAACCCTGGCGATCCGCAAGAACGCGCCGCCTCGGCGTTTCGAGGGCCGGGCCAAGCCGTCCGGCAGCTTCCAGTATCCCCACGCCATCGAACACGGAGGGTCGCTTTGGGTGATCTACTCAACCAACAAAGAAGACATCGAGATTTCGGAATATCCGGTCTCCGGGTTTGGCTTGTGAGGATCGGGCAGCGAATGTTGGCGCTGTTGGCGATCCGTGCGGGCGATGCGAGCGATTGGAGAAATTCGCTGCGCGCTCTGATCCTCCTTGTCGCTATCTCCCTCGGGACCTTCGGTCTGCCGTCGGCCATGGCTCAGCCGTCCGAGGTCGACGTCGTCGTCGTGGGCGGAACCCCGGGTGGCGTCATGGCGGCCGTAGCTGCCGCCAGGGAGGGCCGGACGGTAGCCCTGCTTGAATACCATCCTTTGCTGGGCGGCATGACTTCGAACGGACTGGGCAAGTCCGACGTCGATACGCGCGCGGCGATTGGCGGATTGTTCAAGGAATTCGTCGACCGCGTTCATCGAGCCTACGTGGAAAAGTACGGCCCGAAGTCCGAGAACGTCGAGCAGAGCCGCGACGGTTACTACTATGAACCCTCCGTCGCCCAGGCAGTCTTTTCGAGAATCGTGCGGGATGAGCCGCGCATTTCCGTATTTCTCGGCCATCGGCTCGAGGAGGTCATTCGCAAAGGCAAGCGCGTGACAGGGGTGCGGGCGCTAGATCGCGACACAGGCGAGATACGAGAATTTCGCGGAAAGGTTTTCATTGACGCCACCTACGAAGGCGACTTGTTCGCCTACACCGGTGCGGCGTACCGGCTGGGCAGAGAGTCGAGAGAGGAGTTTGGCGAGCTTCACGCGGGTGTCGTCTATCAAGACCATGAGACACGCCGATTTCTGCCAGGGACGACAGGAGCCGGCGATCATCGGCTTCCCGCTTATACCTACCGGCTCTGCTTGACCGACGACCCCTCCAATTCGGCGCCGCTGCGGGCGCCGCCGCCCGGCTACGATCGGAGCCTCTACCTCGGCTACTTCGATGACCTCAAGGCCGGACGACTCGGCCCCCCGCGAGACATGAAAGAGGGCGTCGGGTACTACTCCCCTCACTTCAATACGATCGTTCGGGCGTTCTCGTTTACGCGCATACCGAACAAGAAATTTGATGTCAATATGAACCCGCGTCCGCTTGGGTTTCCCTTCGCGGAAGAAAACTACGAGTATCCCGAGGCGGATTGGGAGAAGCGAGAAGCGATCAGCCGGAAGCTGCGGAATATCACGCTGGGGCTGCTCTACTTCGCGCAGAACGACGACGCCGTCGATCCCGAGCAACGCAAGATGGCTCGGCAATATCACCTGCCGAAGGACGAATTCGTCAACAACGGATATTTCCCCTATCAGCTTTACGTACGGGAAGCGCGCCGGCTTCGCGGAGAATATACCCTCACAGAAAATGACGTGATCGCGACGCCGGGCATGGTGCGCGCTCCGATCCAGCGCGATAGCATCGCAGCCGGAGAATTTCCAATCGACGCCTTCCCTGCCCGCAAGCGAGAGCCGGGACACGAGATTGCGCTCGAAGGTTACATCTTGATGCTGGACCGGCTGACCAAGCCCTACCAAATTCCATATCGCATCATGATTCCCGAAGATGTGGAAGGGTTGATTGTCCCGGTTGCGGCATCTACTACACATGTAGCGTTTTCGACAATACGCATGGAGCCGACTTGGATGGCGATGGGGCAAGCCGCGGGCGTTGCCGCTCATTTGGCGATCGAACACAGCAGCGAACCTCGCCAGGTCAATGTCGCGGAACTGCAACGAAGGCTTTTATCGCAAGGACAGGTCCTCACGTATTTTGAGGATCTGGACAAGACCGATCCGGCCTACGAGGCGCTGCAATACGCCGGCACGCTGGGGTTTTTTCTGGACTACCGGGCAGCGCCGCGTGAACTGCTCCCGCGTTCTCTGGCGGCTCGATGGCTCAGGCTCGCTCTTGCAGCGGCGAGTGCGCCATCAGGGGGTAGCCGTCCGGAGGTTCGGCAGCCAGAGGTTCGACGACCAGAAATGAGGCGAAATCCCCAGCCGCAAGGGCCCGACTCGGGACCCGAAGATTCACATTCCGGCGACTTCGCGGAGCTAGCGTTGTTGGGCTTCGTGCCTCGGCCGCGGCAAGACGAAGCATCCGATACAACGCAACTCTTGGAACAAAAGGAGTTCTCCCGCTGGCTCATACACGCCGGAGTCTTACTGGGGCTCTGGGAACACCCTGGAAACTTACAGGAAGGATTCCGTCTACTAGAGCAGAATGGCCTCGCACCCGAGGCGTGGCAGTATCCCGATCATGACCGGCAAGACCCAAAAAAGGGCGTAGCGCGGGGCGAGTTCACCAGAGCGGTCGTCGCCTTGGTATCACTAAAGAGCCGCTGACAGATTCATGACAACAGGGCTGACAGATTCAGGACAACAGGAATGCAGGGTGATGCCGTGCGAGCCATTAGACCGCGCGAGCAGCATCGGATTCGAGCCCGCATTTCTCACCCCTCCAGCGCCGGGCATCTCGCGCGGTTCCGCCGCCAGCCGATGCGAAACGCGGATTAGCCCGACAGACACCGGCCCCTCCCGTTGCCGAACCCGAGAAGCAAGGGCGACCGGCCGTGGCGCATCGCTCCGCCGTGCCGCCTCGCACTTGTGGCGCGTGGTCCGGGAAAACCCAAGCGACTCAACACACTCCCACGAACGGCCGCGGCCCCAAGCTTTTCTCGTGATATCCTAGCCATGCTATGGCCTTTTGCACAAGCTGCGGTAATCAACTCTCAGACGGGGCGGCCTTTTGCCCGAATTGTGGTACCCAAATGAGCGGCGGGAATCCGGCAGCGCCCCCGCCCCCCGTTGTGGCGGCGCCGCCTATCGAGTACAAGATCGAGGGCGACAATCTGCAGGTCGTCCGCATCAAGCTCATGCCCGGTCAAGACGTCTATGCCGAAGCCGGCAAGATGGTCTACAAGACGGCGTCCGTCGAATGGAAAACTCAAATGACGGGTGAGGGACTGGGGGCAAAACTCTTAGGTGCGCTGAAACGAAAGCTCGCCGGGGAATCTCTTTTCATGACCCACTTTCGCACCTTGGGCGCGGAGGGTGAGGTGGGTCTGGCTGGAGATTTTCCAGGGCGAATTCAGGCCTTCGACCTTGCCCCGGGCAAATCAATTCTGGTGCAAAGGGACGGCTTCATCGCCGCTGAGAGCAGCGTAAACCTCGACATTGCGTTCACCAAGAAAATCGGGGCTGGACTGTTCGGTGGCGAGGGCTTCATCCTCGAAAAGCTCACCGGGCCAGGCATCGCGTTTATTCATGGTGGCGGCGACTTCATCGAGTTTGACCTGGAACCGGGTGAGGTTCTTCAAGTGGATACCGGTTGCGTGGTCGCCTTCGACGAGTCGGTGCAATACGACGTCCAATTCGCCGGCGGAATCAAGACCGGGATCTTCGGCGGCGAAGGTTTATTCCTGGCGACGCTGACCGGCCCCGGAAAAGCCATCATCCAGACCATGACTCTCTCGAAACTGCGCCGCGAACTCGGCGGAGGCAAAACAGGCGGCGGCGAAGCACATGGCCTCGGCACTCTCACGAATATGTTCGGAAGCGACGACTAGGCGGACCGTTCACCACCTGACGGTCGAAGTACGCAATAGGTCCGCCACTGCTTCGTTGCTCTTGCTCGCCGTGCTCAACGGACCTGAAGAAGCGATGTCGCCAAGATGGCGACACGGCACGCTTCCAGCGTGCATGGCAGGCAGGGATGCCTGCCCCACGCGGGGGTATTCACCGGGCACATGGGTAACACTTTTCCTCCGGACCGAAGGGCTTTGGCCGTACCATTGGCCGGAGAATGGCTCGCGCCACAGCGTGGAGTCGGCCTGATTTCTGGCGAGTGATTTCTCGGTGAGTGTTTCTGGGGCCGCTGCCGAGCTATAATCACCCCGTTCGACGGTAAACGGATTCAGTCCGGGCTTGGACTGAATCTTCCAACCGAAGGCCAGTATTTTTGTCCAGCCGCGGATCGATCAGCGAGGGGATCATGCTGACGCACAAACGACCGGTCGCCAGGCTCGTAGCGATGCTAGCGCTTGCCGGTCTCAACTCACCAGCACAAACCGTTACTTTCTCGGATCAAGACTTCACGAACTCGGATTGGACGGCGACCGTCATCATAGACGAGACCGAATCCGCCAAGATCACCGCGAGGCAGGCCTTGATCGACGGCAACCCCGGGCCCTTCCGCCGTGTCATTCACGTCGGTGACGCGGGATCGGAGGCCCGCGAAATTCATGTGACTCATTTGCAAGCAGGCGCAACCTGGGACCCGCAAACACAGGGACCTATTTCCAGCATTAGCTACAGCTACGACCTCAAAAACCTCGAGTCCCGAACGGTCTGGGCCTCCGCGTACTACCTGCTGATCTTTCAGAACGACACGTATTATCGTTCCGCGCTAGATCGCATATCGAGACGCGACTGGACTTCGTTCGGCCGAAGCGGCCTCGAAGTAAGAGACTTCACTCGACTGACAGGCGATGGACCGAGGCGTGTGAACTTCTCCGAGAACGCACCACCTCTCCAATTCGGTTTTGCTTCCGTCAGTGAGTTTCCGGCCCTCAGCGGAGAGTCGCAGGAGGGAGATCAGGGGGGAGATCCTGAAGACAGCCGCAGCAGCGGCGTCGACAACTGGTCCGTTGCCATTTCCGCAGTGCCGCCGATGGAACTTACGGTAGTCTCCGACTCGCCCCTGCCGGGTGGGATCGTTGGCCAGCCCTATGCGGAGACATTATCGGCGATGGGAGGAGTTCCTCCCTATGCCTGGTCCGCGGTTTTCGGTGCGCTCCCGCCCGGGCTGACACTGGATCCGGCGACTGGGTTGCTCGAAGGCAACCCCACGGCGCCAGGCTCGTTCCGATTCGTGGGGCTTGTGACGGATACGAGCAGCGGCGCGGCGGCGAAAGAGTTCTTGACACGGGTTGAGCTGGATCCTGGTTTGGAGCCAAAGATTGGAGCACAACCGAACCGCCTAACATCCGCGTTCGTCCAGGTGTCGCGAGCCGCAACAATGAATTTGTCCGTATTCAACGGCGGCGGGAGTTCGCTGGGTTTTCAGGTCGAAACCGCGACGCGGTCGGGCGGACCCTGGCTGACGGTTTCGCCAACGGCGGGAGAGGCAACCGCGGCAGAGCCGGGAATGCTCAACGTCACAGTGGATCCGGCTTCATTGGCTCCCGGGACCTATTTCGGCGAAATTCAGATTGCCAGTCCGGCTGAGCAACAGTCCACAACAGTTCCGGTGGCGATGGCGATCAGCGGCCGTTCACAGTCACTTCGCGTCTCTCGGAGAGGACTCACATTCACGGGTGTTGAGGGAGGCGCTGCCGCGCCTGTTCAGAATCTTCGCGTATTCAACGACGGCATAGGGATGATGCCATGGGATTTTCGATCGGACACGCTGTCTGGTGGAGACTGGTTGAGCGTGACCCCCGCGACCGGCGCCAGCGAACCCTCATTTCCCGCCACGGTTGATGTAGCCATCAATTCGCAAGGGCTTTCCCCGGGCGTCTACTACGGTCTGCTGGAAGTGGCCGCTCCCAATGCAGCCAACTCGCCGCGGTTCACGACAGTGGTACTGAATCTTCTCGCGGGGGACCAGGACCCGGGACCTATCGTCGATCCCAGGGGTTTGATTTTCGCTTCCGTACCCGAAGACCCCGCGCCCTCGCCCCAGAGTTTTCAGATTCTGAATCTGAACAACCGTTCGATCCCCTTCACGCTGCGAGGACTGATGTTGACCGGAGATGGTTGGCTGTCGCCCACAACGGCGGAAGGATTTATCAAACCAGCCGAGCCTGTAAACATTGGCGTTGCAGTTTTCTCCGACGGTCTCGCCGCCGGTATCTACCGGGGCTTATTGGCGCTACAGTTCGATGGCGAGCTAACCCGCACCGTGCAAGTGGTGCTCGCAGTCTCTCAAGAAGTTCAGGTAAGTCTCAAACCATCCGCCCGTGTATCTCAGGGGGCTTGCTCGCGCGCCGAGCTTGCTCCGGTGTTCAAGGTTCTGGGAGGCACATCTCCGATCCCCGCCGGTTGGCCGGCCAACATCGAGGTGGAGGTCATAGACAACTGCGCCGACAAGATGGCCGATGGTTCCGTCGTCGTGGACTTCACTAATATCTCTTCCCCGAGTCTGGCATTAGCGCATTTGGGCTCGGGCCTGTGGGGGGCGACTTGGAACGTCCCCTCGGCGCTTGGCCCCGATTCGCAGGCCGTTGTCACGGTAACTGTCACCGACCCGGCAGGCATCAGCGCGGCGCTCACGCAAGCGCTGTCGGTAAGTGAGAATCCCTCGGCGCCGCCGCGGGTGTCTCCGGGAGGGGTGGTCCATAGCGCGAGCTTCGTTCCAGACCCGCTTGCACCCGGCACGATCGTTTCGATTTTCGGCGGCAATCTGTCGAGCCAGCCCGTCAGCGGCGGGGGGCTCTCGGCAAGCAACGTCCCGCTGCCAAGCGAGCTGGCGGGGACACAAATCATTTTGGGCGGCCACCCTCTGCCGATCCTGTTCTCGCGGGAAGACCAAGTCAACGCCGTTCTTCCATTCGAGGTTGCCGACCGCTTGAACGAGAGCTTGCCGCTGCTGGCTCGCCGCACCGACACCGCCAGTCTGGCGATGCCGGAACCCGTATTGGTCACCGCGGCGAGACCGGGTGTATTTACGCAGAATGGTTCGGGCGGCGGGCCTGGTTCGATTTAAAACGCGAATTTCCAAATCGTCGCTCCGACGAGGCCGGTCAAGGCCGGCGACGCGATTATCATTTACGGCACGGGAATGGGCTCGGTCGCTCCAGGGGTGGCCAGCGGGAATCCGGCGCCCGGCTCACCTTTGGCGCGGACAGCGGAGGATGTGACAGTAACGATTGGCAGCCGATCGGCGAAGGTACTGTTTGCGGGCCTGACCCCGGGTTTTACGAGTCTGTATCAGATCAATGCCGTGGTGCCGGCCAGCGTCCCTCCCGGGGATGCCGACGTGGTCGTTTCAATTGCCGGACAAGCCAGTCCCGTGGTGACCCTGGCCGTTGAGTGAACCGAGTGCGAGCAGCTAACCCGCATTTGCCCAACAACATTTGTAAGACAGGTAGTCCTCGGATTGCGGATGGGCTCTGATCTTCTGCTAACCTGGACCGTGGTTTGTCACCCCCTCGCAATACTATGAAGCCTGTCATTTTACTTCCGGTCTTCTCGCTCGTGCTCTTCGCGGTCGTCGTCCGTGCCCAAGACGAAGACGTCATGCCGGCACTGCAAAAAAACGAAGCGGCAACCGAGGCGACCTACGTTGGAAATCCGGTGGCCATCAAGGCGGGCGCCGAGTTGTACGCCACCGTCTGTAGTGGCTGCCATGGTCCTTCAGGCGAGGGTGGACGCGGGCCCAGCTTGGTGAGGGGCAATCGTGTCCGCCAGGTCAGCGATGTTAAATTGTTCGCTTCCGTTCAGGCGGGTGTGCCCGGTACCGACATGCCGCCCTTCCCTTTCCCCGACGAGAAGGTCTGGCAACTGGTCGCCTTTACACGCAGCTTGGTGGCCTCGGCGTATGAATCCGGCGTTCCGGGAGATGCCGGGGCCGGCGAGACGGTTTTCTTCAGGAAAGGCGAGTGTTCGAGGTGCCACATGATTCGGGGCAAGGGCGGCTTTCTCGGTCCCGATCTGACAGTTGCCGGAGTTACGAACACAATAGCTCAGCTTCGAGAAGCTTTCCTCGACCCAAATCGCCGCACCAGCGACGGCTACCGGGCCGTTACCGTGGAGACGACCGACAGGAAAAGGATCAGCGGGATCGCCCGCAACAATTCCAACTACTCGATCCAGATGATTGACAAGGACGGCAAACTTCACTTGCTGGCGAAGCAAGACCTTCGCTCGATCGAGTTTCCGCGAAAGTCGTGGATGCCCGACGACTACGCTGACCGGCTCAGTGAAGACGAAGTTCAGAACGTGCTTGCGTTCTTGAGCCGCCAGGCCGCGCATCACCTGCCGGCAGCTCCCAAGCAGACCGGGGTGGTGAATAGGTGACGGCTCCAAAAGTTTTTCTGTCAAGGATCATGCGAGCGGGGATACTAGGCGCATGGATACTGGGCTCGGGCTCCCTCCACGCCCAGGTTACCTTCGAAGACATCAAGAACAGCCCCAGCGAAAATTGGCTTCTTTACGCCGGCGACTATGCCGCGCAACGTCACAGCCCGCTGGAGCAGATCAACCGAGGCACCGTCGATTCTCTTGTCGCGAAGTGGGTTCACCACATCAAGGGCTCGAATAAGCTCACATCGATACCGCTGGTTTTTGAAGGCATCATGTACGTCTCGAATAACAACGAGGTCTATGCGTTGGATGCGGTCAGCGGCCGAACGGTCTGGCACTACCGCCAGCTCGGCGTCGAGATGGACCGTGTCAACCGCGGCGTCGGAATCCTGGGCGACCGCGTTTTCTTCGTCACTAGTGATTGCCACCTTGTGGCGCTGCATCGCTTAACGGGCGGAGTCCTGTGGGATCATCAGTATGCCGATCCGAAAGACGGCTACCACTGTACCGTTTCCCCTGTCCCAGTCAAGGACAGCATTATCGTTGGCGTCAGCGGCGGGGACTCCGGGATCCGCGGCTATATGACGGCTCACTCGCCATCGACCGGCGAAGAGCTTTGGCGGTTGTGGACAATTCCGGGCGAGGGTGAGCCGGGTTCTGAAACCTGGTGCCCGCCCCTCCCCAGGGGTGAGCCGGGTTCTGAAACCAGGTGCCCGCCCCTCCCCTGGGGAGGGGCGGGCACCTGGATGTCGGGCACCTACGACCCCGAGCTGGATGTCCTTTACTGGACCACCGGAAACCCCTGGCCCGACTTCTACGGAGGGGACCGCCCGGGCGACAACCTCTATACCGACTCGCTGCTGGCGATTGATCCCGATACGGGCAAGATGAAATGGTACTTCCAGTTCACCCCGCACGACGTGTGGGACTGGGATGCCCAAGAGTTCCCGATCCTGCTCGACCTGCCGTTCGAGGGCAAGCAGCGCAAGCTGGTCGTCCAGGCCAATCGCAACGGTTATTACTACGTACTGGATCGCACCACGGGCGAGTTCCTGCTGGGCACGCCGTTTGTCGACAAGCTGACTTGGTCCAGCGGCCTCGACAAGAACGGGCGTCCAATCCTGATCGAAGGCACTGAGCCCAATCTCGAAGGCGTTGAAGTCTGCCCCACTGTGCGCGGCGCTTCCAACTTCATGGCACCGTCTTTCAACCCCGACACGGGACTGCTCTACGTGGTCGTGCTAGAGGGTTGCGACGTCTATACCAGCTCGGAGAAAGAGCCCATCCCCAAGACGAATTTCGCCGGCACGGGTGGGGAACGGCCCCCGAACGATAACAATCAGTTCTTCATTCGAGCCCTGCAACCCACGACCGGCGAACGCGTTTGGGAGTACCCCATGACCGGACCAACGACCATGTGGGCGGGAACTGTCTCGACCGCGGGCGGCCTGGTCTTTTTCGCGGACGACGACAATCATCTCGTGGCGCTCGACGCGAAATCAGGAAAGCACCTGTGGCATTTCAACTTGGGCCAGCCGCTCTATTCCTCACCGATCACCTACTCGGTCAACGGCAAACAATACGTGACGATCGTCGCCCAGACGGACGTGTTTACTTTCGGGCTGTTCGAGGCGGCCAAGCCGGTTCCCTTGGTGGGGGAATTGGGATCACCCTAAACTTCCGAGCCAAAATGTGGGGCGGGCATCCTTGCCTGCCACTGGAGTTTCTACATTTATCGAGCCCCGGGGCCAGTCTGCTCTGCCGCCGAGGTTGGTCAGAAGATCGTTATTCGCCTATTATTTGCCTCGTATTCGCCCTCTATTCACGTTCTGCTCACTGTCTATTTACTGCCTCAAAAAGTTATTGAAACTAAATAGGTTACAAGTTCATGGCATAAAGTTTCGTTACAAAATGTCAGGAAATGTCATGATATGCCATGCTTACAGGGTGTTTCCCCCGGTTTTGAGCCTCTGGATTCGCTCATTTCTGTAGTGTTCTTGTTTTCAATGACTT
>Ga0209501_10003785_pt1 | contig 14924 bp, 18 predicted proteins | sample ArcticOcean_MG_C_4_FD_187434 | JGI IMG/M metagenome (GOLD analysis project Ga0209501, IMG submission 187434) | Marine microbial communities from western Arctic Ocean - ArcticOcean_MG_CB4_134 (SPAdes) (version 2) | ecosystem: Environmental > Aquatic > Marine > Oceanic | place: Arctic Ocean...
AAAACCCAGAAATATTGAAGAAATAAAATTAAGAAATCAACAAAGAAACTTTGAAACATTTCTTCAGCTTATTGGAATGCGAGCTCAGCCAATTGAAATAACACTACCTTTAATTCAACCAGCTGAATATATTGAACAATATAAGTTTGGTGAATATTTTATGGGGCCTGTGGGGTTCACTTATGATATTTGGTCGTTTAGTTTCGAATCAGAAATTGCATCAGCTTATGGTAATGAGCATAGTCCTGTTGGTTCTTTAATAGAAGACTTTGATAATATTCCAATTATAACAAATCTTACAGAAAACGCCAGGATAAATCAAAAAATTTATACCAGAGGCGAGTATTGTAATACATATTTTATATAGAGTTAATGGACTCTCTGTCAGATCATAAATAACAGTAATATTAATATGCTTCTGGCATATAGATAGAATTTTAAACACAACATAGGCACGAATAGGCTCGACATAACACATAGCAGAAAAATTCTCTGTATAATGCTAGTTTCGTATTGATTTAATAATAAGAGAATAAATTAGTACCGATGGCTACTACTACAGAGATAGAAAAGGAAAATTTAGAGGCTCACGTCGAACTTTGTGCCGAAAGGTATAAATCTTTGGAAGATAAGTTAGACACGGTTGAAGAAAAGGTTGATCATCTCGAAGAAGTAGTTTTTGAGATTCGCGATTCATTGAATGATATGAACAACCGTAGGACCTCGCAATTATTAACATGGGGCGGTTCTACTATCGCGGCATTACTAGGGGCATGTGCCTGGCTTATTGCTAAAACATATCTCTAGTCTAGAGATATGATAACGACTAAACAAAAGAAGAAGTTATTTAATAACTTAACAGCTCTAGCTAAAGCTAGTCTACAGAAGCTTTCTGAGAATATTATCACAAAAAAGAATGGTAATTATATGGTTTTTAATAACTATAAAATCACACCTATTTTTTCAGCCTTTCGTGTCTTTAAAGAAAATGAAGAAGTTGAAGTTTTTAGTTGTAGTCGTAATGCTTTAGCCTGGTGTATTTTAGATCGTAAAGGAAGAACTGAAGCAAATGAATTATTAGAGGTTGATAAGCAACTTAGCTATAAAATGTTTGAATTTGAGAATTTAAATACCTGCATAAAGAACGAAACAGACCCAGGTCGTAAAGAAATTTTTATTATTAAAAGTATTGACAATATTGCTAAAATGAAACACCTTAGAAAACAATTAGCGAATTCTGTTTCTTTGGCTAAATACTATCAACAACAGGGAATTAAGAATGAAACTCGACGAATTAGATCACATCACAAAATCTAAACAAATAGGTAAAATCCTTGAAGGTCATTTCGGCTTTCAGATCAATCCAAATAGAATTAATGCCGAATCAGCACAATTAATGTTAGATAAAACCACCGAAATAATTAAAGAATTTAAAAAATCGCCAGACTTTCATAAAAGTGAATCAAATCCCAAGTATTTACAGGCATTAATGATAGAACAAGCTCTAGAATCATTAATGCAAGAATATAATTGGGTTGGTAAAGGAGCAGATCCTCAAAAAAAGGCAAATACTCTTGCTCCGGGTATAAAAGAACCTGATGAAGATGACGAAGATTGGGTAGATGACGAAGATATTACAGTTCGTAATGAAGACGAGCTCGCTGATGGATGGGAAGAAGAAAAAATGAATCCTGTTGCTGATGAAGATGATAGCGAATATGAAGATCCGAGAGAGTTAAAAGATGACATGTGTTCAGTTTGTGGAGAAGACGATGCAGATGGTCATAACCACGAAGATGAAAAAACAGAGAATAAAGATCTTAATCGAATAAAAAAATTAGCAGGTTTAAAATACGAAGATATAATTGCTAAAGAAAATGAACAACTTAATGAATCTGAGGTTGAACAAGCACAGGTGGTTTTAGCCGCACAAGACTTGCTTGATCGCATTACAAAAATGTATGAAGATGTTGCAGAAATGCAATATAAAGATTTACCAAATTTAGCTTCAGCAATGAAAGAAGAATTAGGTGTTAATGCAACACAAGTATATTTTGATGCACAAACAGCTACATTAAGTGCATTAGTTGGTGCTCTTGAAGAAGCAAAGACAAGTATGGATTCAGCAATGGGTTCACTTACTGGTGAAGAAATGATAGAGCCAGAAGAATTTGGCGATGTAGATCTTGGAACTGTTGAACCTGACGTTGAAGCTGATGCTGATGTTGAAGCTGACGTTGAAGCTGAATTAGAACCCGAGCTTAATGATACTACCGATTTTGGTAGAGAAAAACGCTAAAATGTTTGTCAAAGAAGTCGTTGGGTCGATAATTCAAGAATTATCTGCTTTAGTTCAATATATTATTAGCCGTTCTGAATATTTAAAAACCCGTTCAACAATTTCTACACAAAGTTTTATAAAGATGGCATCTGATATGGGTATTAGTATAGATGTATCAGGATTACAGAATATAGCACAAAAACCACCACTTAGTGGAATGATAAAGAATGTAGACCCAAATACAATATCATTTGATTATGATGACGCATCAACATTAATGCCGGTTGATAAAGCACAGGATGTTGTAAAAGGTATGGCTAAACGGGCTATGAAGAAAGGCTCTGGTCTTGATAGTATTGCTAAAGGTTTATAAAAAATAATTAAAAATGGTTCTTTTATTACAATCTAAGATTGTAATAATTAAACCCGTCACAATGTTGACGGGTATTTTTTTGACTTACATGAGTTGACAATTATAACTAACAATGTTACACTAATTAAAAATAATGATAGAATCAAAATTTAATTACATACCACTTAATAGAACTACTGATGATAATGGTAAAAGACTTTATCAATCCCCCGACGGTGATAAATTAGCTTCGGTGACAACTATTTTGTCAGCCACAAAGCCTAAAAAAGATAAAGAAGGTTTAGAAAGGTGGCGTAAAAGTGTAGGTGAAAAGAAAGCCACTGAAATAGTTACAGAAGCGGCTAGTCGTGGTACTCGTATGCACTCCTATTTAGAAAAATATATATTAGGAGAAGAACTTGCAGAATCTGTATCTAATCCTTATGCACAACAAAGTTTAGATATGGCTAAAATAGTAATTAACGAAGGGTTGACTAATGTTGATCAATTTTGGGGCACAGAGGTCCCTTTGTATTTTCCACAAATATATGCAGGTACTACAGATTGTGTAGGAATGTATAATGGTAGCGAAGCAATAATAGATTTTAAACAGTCGAATAAATTTAAAAAACGACAATGGCTTGGAGATTATTTCCTACAATTAGTAGCCTATGCAGAAGCACATAATGAATTACATAGCACCAATATAAATAAGGGAGTTATATTAATGTGTACTAAAGACTATAAATTTCAGGAATTTATTCTCGAAGGTGATGAGTTTAAGCAACAAAAAGACTTATGGTGGAAACGAGTCGAAACCTATTATATGGATAAATACTAGAATTAACAGGATTATATTAGATGGCTATTGTTCAAATTTCAAGAATTACACACAGACAAGGTTTGGCAGAAAACCTCCCACAACTTGCAGGTGGGGAATTAGGCTGGAGTATAGATGAGCGTAAACTATATATTGGTAATGGCACATTAACAGATGGTGCACCAGTAATAGGTAATACCGAAGTATTAACAGAATTCAGTGATGTATTGGCATTAGCCTCTTCATATACATACAAAGGTGATGCAGGTGGTTATACAGTTGTAACCGGTGCAACAGCCGCGGCACCTATAACACGTAAGTTACAAGAAAAATTTGATGACTTTGCAAGTGTAAAAGATTTTGGTGCAAAGGGTGATGGAACTACTGATGATACTGCGGCTATTAACAGAGCACTTTATGAATTATTCAGTAGGCAGGTTAGTGCAGAGATTCGTAGAAGTTTGTATTTTCCTGCAGGTACTTATATAATTAGTGATACTATTAAAATTCCTTCGTATGCTAAATTATGGGGCGAAGGTGCAGATAGTTCTGTAATTAAATTGAACCCTGCAGATTCATCATTTCCAAGTTATCTAGCTAGAACTACAGATAGTCTTCAACAGACTGGTACTAATATTGGTTTAAATGCCGCAATATTACCAAAGCAAATTGAAATTAGTGATTTAACATTTGAAAGTGCAATAGCAACAAGTGTATTTTTATTAGAATCTACAAGCCAGGCATATTTTAATTCAGTAAACTTTATTGGCGGTGACGAGGTTGCTAATTTAGGTGTTGCAACAGCAAATACTAAATGTTTTGAAATAAAAGGCTCATCAACTAGTGTTCCTGAAATGGTTACAGTTGATAAATGTCAATTCAAGTTATGTACATATGGTGTTCATTGTGATGATGATGCTAAAGGTGTTACTGTTTCAAACAGTAGATTTTATAATTTATTTAGAGGTGCTGTTCTAGGCGAAAATAAAGAATCGGCAGATACCGGTCCGCAAGCATTTAGAATTGTACATAATTTATTTGATGAAATTGCATCTGCAGGTGTTTATATAGACAATGTAAGTCATAATTGTAGTGGATATAATACATTTTTAGATGTCGGTAATAGTTTTAATGGCGAAGGCAATGCGGCAACACATGTTATACAATTATTAGAAGATGATAATGTTAGTATTGGTGATATGTTTGAAAGATCTGATACAAATGCAACTAGTTTTAGTAGAATAAAGCGTGGTAGTGGTAAAAACGTTGTAGCATTTGATGGAGCCAAAACTATTATACAAGGCGAGTACGAAAGACAATCGGGTCTTGTAGCTACATTAACAGATGGTGTATCAACTGATGATAGCACAGATTCTACAATATTAATATTAGCAAACCCAACTTATAAATCATTTAAAATTGATTATTCAATTTTAAGAGGTGACACACACAGAATAGGTACTCTTAAATGTGCTGTGGGTCCTATGGATTCTACCGGCGCAGGATCTTTATCAATACAATGGTCAGACGGTTATGTAGAGAATTCAGATACCGGTGTTGTTCTTCAAATTATTGAAGAAGGTACAGATATAGAATTTCATTATACAACTACGGTTACAGGCACTAACGCAACTATACATTATAGTATATCACATTTGAACTAGTCTTGCCCTCTATAACGATTATATTCTTAACTGGTAGGTCTTTAAAGTCGTAAATACTCAACATGACAGCAATACAAGTAAAAAAGCGTAATGGGCATAACGAACCATTAGACATCGAAAAGTTACATAAGGTAGTTTTTTGGGCGACAGAAAGAATAACTGGGGTTTCTGCTAGTGAAGTTGAAATTAAAAGCCAAATTCAATTTTATAATGGTATAACAACAAGCGATATTCAAGAAACATTAATTAAGTCTGCCGCAGATTTAATTGATGACGACACACCAAATTATCAGTATGTAGCAGGCCGGTTGATTACGTATCACCTTCGTAAAATGGTCTATGGACAATTTCAACCTTGGGAATTGATTGATGTAATAAAGAAAAATGTAGATCTAGGTTTTTATGACAAAGAGTTATTGTCAGCTTACACAAAAGATGAATGGAAACGTATTAATTCTTTTATAAAACATGATCGCGACGAAGCACTTACCTATGCCGCAATGGAACAATTCCGTGGCAAATATCTTGTACAGAATCGTGTTACAGAACAGATATATGAAACACCCCAGGTTTGTTATATATTAATAGCCGCCACATTATTCAGTACGTATCCAAAAAATTCAAGATTATCTTGGGTAAAAGATTATTATGATGCAATTAGTACACATCAAATATCATTACCAACACCAGTTATGGCTGGTGTACGTACACCACAAAGACAATTTAGTAGTTGCGTATTAATTGAAACAGATGATAGTCTTGATAGTATTAATGCTACCACTAGTAGTATTGTAAGATATGTTTCACAAAAAGCAGGTATCGGCATCGGCGCCGGACGTATTCGTGCTATTAAGTCACCTATTAGAAAAGGTGATGCATATCACACTGGTGTTATTCCATTTTTTAAATTATTTCAAAGTGCAACACGTAGTTGTAGTCAAGGCGGAGTACGCAATGGTGCCGCAACCTTATATTATCCTTTATGGCATTTAGAAGTAGAAGATTTATTAGTTCTTAAAAATAATAAAGGAATAGAAGATAATCGTGTTAGACAAATGGATTACGGTGTACAATTTAATAAGTTAATGTATGAAAGATTATTAAACGGCGAAGATATTACCCTATTTTCTCCTAATGATGTACCAGAGGTATATGAAGCATTTTTTAATAATCCTGAAAAATTTAAAAATTTATATGAAACCGCAGAACGTAATACACATTTACGTAAAAAGAAACTTAAAGCAGTTGATTTATTCAGTTCCTTTATACAAGAGCGTAAAGATACAGGTCGAGTTTATTTACAAAATGTTGATCATGCTAATACTCATGGATCATTCCTTCCTGACGTAGCACCAATCAAACAAAGCAATCTTTGTTGTGAAATTGATTTACCAACTAAACCATTAAATGATATTAATGACCCCGATGGAGAAATTGCATTATGTACCTTGAGTGCAATCAATTGGGGTGTATTTAAACAGCCAGAAGAAATGGAAAAAGCATGTACTTTAGCGGTTCGTGGTTTAGACTCTCTTTTAAGCTATCAAAATTATCCGGTATTGGCCGCAAAACATGCCACTAAGAATAGACGTCCGTTGGGTGTTGGTATTATTAATTTTGCCTATTGGTTGGCAAAAAATGATTTTACATATACAGATTCTAAATGTTTGCCAGAAGTAGATCGTTGGGCACAATATTGGTCATATTATTTAATTAAGGCATCGGCTGATTTAGCTAAAGAACTTGGTTCTTGTCCTTATAGTAATCAAACAAAGTATCACCAGGGCATATTGCCTGTGGATACCTATAAAACAGAAGTAGATGAATTAGTTAAACATAAAGATGCTGTAGATTGGAATGGTTTGCGTAAACAATTAAAAGAACATGGAATACGTAATTCTACTTTAATGGCAATAATGCCTGCCGAAACCTCCGCCCAAATTAGTAATGCAACAAACGGTATAGAACCACCGCGTAGTTATATTAGTATTAAACAAAGTAAACATGGTGCATTAAGGCAGGTAGTTCCGCAATATAGTCGTTTAAAAAATAAGTATGAGTTACTATGGTCACAACGTAGTCCGGAGGGATATTTAAAAATTATGGCAATTCTCCAGAAGTATATTGATCAAGGAATATCAGTAAATACGTCATATAATCCACAGTTTTATGAAGATGAAAAAATTCCAATGTCGGAGTTGATTCAACATATTTTAATGTTTTATAAGTATGGTGGAAAGCAATTATATTATAATAATACACATGATGGTCAAGGTGAGCTCGATGTCGATCAGGCTCTTTCTAATTCTACAGATTTAGAAGATGATGAAGAATGTGACAGTTGCACATTGTAAGGAAATAATATGAGTATAATAAATTTTAATAAGAAAACCAGTCACCTGACTAATTTAGCATTTTTAGATCCTAATGGAAATAATGGAATGCAAAGATATGAAACTGTTAAATATCGTCAAATTGATAAATTAACAGATAGACAATTAAGTTTTTTTTGGCGACCAGAAGAAATTGATGTTATACAAGATAATAAAGATTTTAAAGAGTTAACAGCACAAGAAAAACATATTTTTACTTCTAACTTAAAAAGACAAATTTTATTCGATTCTGTACAAGGTCGCGGTCCTAATCTTGCTTTTCTTCCATTATGTTCTTTGCCTGAATTAGAAGCCTGGATTGTTACCTGGTCATTCAACGAAACAATTCATAGTAGATCATATACACATATTATTCGTAATATCTATCCTAACCCAAGTGAAATATTCGATGAAATGACAAATATTCAGGAAATACTTGATTGTGGTGTTGATATTAGTAAATATTATGATGATTTAATTGAGTATTCATTATTATATAGAGCTCTAGGTAAAGGTAAACATACAATTAATGGCGAACAAATTAATCTTAGTACATATGAGCTTAAAAAATTATTATGGTTAAGTCTTAATTCAGTTAATGTTTTAGAAGGCATTCGTTTTTATGTTTCTTTTGCATGTTCTTGGGGTTTTGCAGAAGTAAAGAAAATGGAAGGTAATGCAAAAATTATTAAATTAATTTGTCGTGATGAAAATATTCACCTCGCGTCAACGCAGATGTTACTTAAAATATTACCTAAAGATGATAAAGATTATATTAAAATAGCAAAAGAAACTAAAGACGAAGTGACTAAAATGTTTCAATTCGCGGCTGATCAAGAAAAAACTTGGGCAAAATATTTATTTAAAGATGGCTCAATGATTGGATTAAATGAACAACTTTTAAGTGATTATATAGAATGGATTACAAATAAAAGAATGACTAGTATTGGTTTAACTAGCCCATATAAAGGTGGTTCAAATCCATTGCCGTGGACTAAAAAGTGGATATCGGGTGGCGAAGTTCAGGTAGCACCCCAAGAATCAGAAATAACATCATATTTAACAGGAGCAGTTAAGCAAGATATAGATAAAGATACTTTTAAAGGCGTGAGCCTGTAAAATAATCATAATTACTTATATAGATCCATGGAGAAGGAAAAATGTTAACGGTATATTCAAAAAATCATTGCTCATATTGTGAATCAACCAAACAATTATTAAGTATTATGGAAATACCATATGAAATTATAAATGTTGAAGACAAACCCGAAGCATATGAATTTTTAATACAAGAAGGACATAGATCTGTACCTCAAATTTATAAAGATGGAAAAATATTTGTTGAGGGGGGTTATCAAGGTTTAAATAAGCTAACAAAAGATGAAATTATAAATCAATTATAGGATACATTATGAAAGAAGGCGATATTTGGACAATTAAACTCACATCAGGCGAAGAACTCGTAGCAAAAATTATAGAAATATATGACGACCATTACATGGTTGATAAACCTGTTAGTGTAGCACCTACAGCACAGGGTATGCAACTAATACCTAGCGTATTTACAGCAAATACCGACGATTTAATTAAAATAAATACTAGTGCAATCACATTAATGGCAAAAACAAATTCAGATGTACGTAATAGTTATGTTAATGCTACATCTAAAGTTAAAGTGCCAGAAAAGAAAATAGTTTTAGGATAATAAATTATGCCAGGTGCAGTTAGAATAGGTGATGTTAATCAAGCAGGCGGAGCAGTAACCCAAGGGGCGATGACTGTTATAATTAATGGGCGACCTGTATGTACACATACTAGTAAAGTAACCCCACATCCTTGTTGCGGTGCTCCAGGTTGTTCAATGCATTGTTCTGCAACAACCACAACAGGTAGTAGTACAGTAATAGCCGGTGGCCGTCCAGTAGTATATAAAGGTGTCATGGATAGCTGTGGACATTCACGTAAAACTTGTAGTCAGAATGTTATTGTAGGAGCATAAGATGGCGAAGAACCTATTTGGTGGTACGGTACCTGGACCAGGAGTTAAGTCTTTTTTAGGAACACAAGGCGCCTCCCGAAGTCAATTACCCGGTAGTGGTGGTTCCGGTGGAGGAAGTGGTGGTTGTGGCGGCGGTTTTACTTCATTAATGCTAATATCAGCGGGAGGATTGTTAGAAAATGCTGGCCTGGCAATTAATCCTGCGGTTTTAGATAATATTACTAAGTTAACCAACGGCAATCCTATTACAGACACTCTCACTCAAATTAAGGCAGGCTCATTTTCTAATATAACTGGTGGTTCCTTCTCTGAAGCAATACAGGCCGCAATAGGTAGTGCTGGTGCAAATTTTCCATCGTTACTTAATACTATTCCGTCTGGTTTTTCTTCTAGTATTATAGATTTTGCTAATGAGACGGGTTTTAATTTTCCTAATGCTACTTCTCTAACTTCGGCACTAACTCAACAAGCAAATAATATACTTGGTGCTGACCTTGGTGTTTTTGCTCAACATATTAGTAGTGCGGAAAATTTCATTGCTTCTAATAATGAATTTATTACAAGTACTTTAAATGCTCAATCTGGTTTACTTAACACATTTCAAGGTTTCGCTCCACAGCTTACAGGATCATTTAGTGATATTTCAGCATCATTTCCAACTTTTGCTAGTGAACTTGGCAATATAGGTAATGTTATTGATTTTAAAAATTTAGGCTCATTTGGTAATCCTGCACAATTATTAGCAACAGTTCAAGCTCAAACTGGTGGTCTACCTAATTTTATAGAAACTTCACTTAAAAAAAGTGGTTTTAGTCCGGCTAAATTTAATGATATTTTAAAACAATCAGGGAATCTTAATTCTATATTACAAACGCGGGTTAAGGACTTAGGGTTAGCAAATTTAAGTACAGCAGATGTTAATAAAAGTTTTGGAAAGTTATCCTTTGATGTATTAGGTCAAATTAACGAACAAGTTGCACCAGGTGCAATAGCGTCTTTTCAACAAATAATCGGAAGTAATATAGCAAATATAACTAACGGGCAACAATTTTTAGATTTAAAGAAAACATTCCCAAGGACTGCCGCTACATTAACTAGTCATGCTAGGAATGCATCTGGCGAAAATGCGGCTAATACATTAAAAGGAATATTTATATAATGCCTAAGAGACCAAGTGACTCCTTATCAATTAATACTGAATTTAAAGGACTCGGTTCTGAATTTTATAGTGCTACACCGCAAGATATGGCCGATGCTAATAAAGCATTTGCGAATTCTTTACAACAGATTAAGAATATTTTTGATACTGATTCTAATATTTTATCAACAGCATTATCTAATTTAGAAACTACCAAAGGTTTAGATTTACTTAATGAGATGACTCAACCTATTGATGATGCTACACTTACATATATTCGAGAAACCTATAATCTTGGTTCAGGAACTGATGGTTTGTATAAAGTAACCGATGTTGTTGGTACCGCGGCTGGTGCAGTACATAATGATCATTTACCAGGATTAACGACAATACATGCTAAAATGTATAAAGCAGGATCACTTAATCATTTAGCCGCGGTGGCTACTGAGATGCTCGCATTGCAAAATGATGAAAGAACTGTTTCTACTCTTATTGGTATTAGCGGCGAGGTAGAATATTCTTGGGTACTAACTGGTGCAATGGCAGGAACATATAGCTCACCAGATGAGGCAATGACTGCATTAATTGACGACGCAAATACCACATGTACTTCTCTTGCAACCCAATATCCAGAAGATGCGGCTACATCAGTAGCGGCAGTTAATGCAATGTGTACTCAAATTAAAAATGAAAGAACAAATATGGCATCAGCTGGTATTGTTCCAGCAGATACGCAAACAGGTCAAACAAATTCAAATCTTCAATTAGCAAATAGTTTACATGACTATGGAACCGATGATAGTGATGGCGGGTTGGCATGGATTATGGAGAACATGGCTGATAGAACAACATTAGTTGGCCAGGCAATAACCGCGGCATTGCGTGAAGGACGAAATATAAAACGTCTAACAGATGCTGGTATTGATGTGTCGATGTTTTTAAGTGCAAAAACCAGAGTTGATGAAAGAGCAACCTTATTAGATACCACATTTACCGTAGATGAGGCAATTGATAATAGACCAGATATTGATGGGTCATCACTAACTGACGGATCGAATAATACATAGGAGAATAATAAATGCATTCGGGTAAAGTGTGGGGAGTAACAAGTTTAATAGAAGCAAATTCAAGTCTTGAATTCCATAAAATTAATATTAAGAAAGGTGGGGTTTGTTCTAAACACAAACACAAATATAAGTGGAATGGATTTTATGTAGATTCGGGTAAATTAATAATTCGAGTATGGAAAAATGACTATGATTTAGTTGATGAAACAGTTCTTGAGGCTGGTGATTATACCAAGGTTTCACCGGGCGAATATCATCAATTTGAAGCATTAGCAGACACTCAGGCCTATGAATTATATTGGGCTGAATTTGACCATGAAGATATTGAAAGAGAATCAACAGGTTACAGCAAAAAATAAATTTCTTTTTAAAAATCAACAACTTAGCAAAAACCTTAGTAAACTCAAGAGGATACAGCTCCATTGTCTAAGAAATTTCGGTTGACATTCACCATAAAATCGTCTATAATATACGTATAGAAACTAAAAAATTAGGTGAAAAATGGCTAGAAAAGCAAACGAAGAAGTATATGAAGCGGAATTTGTATGGGCCGCAAGTGCTTTTGCTCATCGTTTAAATGATGGATATGTACGTTTTGTTGAGCCTGATCCAGATAATCCAAATAAACAAAAAGAGCTTAATAGAAATATTATCCGCGGTATATTAAATCCTAACAAATTTCACCCAAAAGGAACAAGTACGGTTGGTCGTCAAAAAGTAGAGTCTATATGGAAATTGACCAAAATTGATTATAAAAACGGTAGAGAGTGCCGTGATTTTATAAAGGGATTATGTATGCGAGCTATTGCTTGTAATTTAAATGAGTTTGAACAGTCTGCTTATAGGATCTCTTGTTTAGATGAAATAAGTAGTAAAGATTATCAAGCCATTGGTCTTATTGCTAGTATGCCACAATATGTAGATCGTGCTACAAAACGTGAAAATGTTGAATCAATAGTTTCTGAGCATTATGGCAAACTTCGTGAAAGAAGTGAGATTGAAGGTAAAATATTAACTGTAAATTATAGTAATAATTATAATTGTTATTTTGTAACCATGGTAACAGAAAAGGACAATGTTTTATTTTTTAGTTATAAAAATAATATTGACAATGGTACCCGTGTAAAAATTAAAGGTACTGTTAAAGATCATAAAGATAATGGTAGAACTCAATTAAATCGTGTACAAATACTTGAAGGGTGGAGTGCAGAACATGTTTAAACCGTGGGAAGTTGTAACTAAATTAGAAGCGACTAATAGTCGTTTAGATAAAGAAGCAATTATTAGTGAAGAAATATTACAATTTGATAGTGGTGAGAGTCTTTACATACAAGAAGCCAGTGATTTTTTCAATGGTTGTTCCTTAGCCTTAGATAAATTATATACTTTTGGTGTAAAGCAAGTACCGGTAAAAAAAGAAGATAAAGGTGCAGGTTTAGAATATAAACAATTTTTAGTTTTAGCTAAAGAATTAAATACCAGAAAAGCAACAGGTAATTATGCTAAAGAATTAATTGAAGAATATATGAATAAGGCCACAAAGGAACAATGGAATAATTGGTATCGTAGAATATTAATTAAAGATTTACGTTGTGGCGTAAGTGAAAAAACCATAAATTCTGTTTGTAAAAAAGCAGGCACTCCACAATATAGTGTACCGGTTTTTACTTGTCAACTTTCGCATGATTCAGCAAATCACGAAAAGAAAGTAGTTGGTAAAAAGCAAATCGAAGTAAAATTAGATGGTGTTAGAGTATTAACTATTGTTAGAGTTAATGGAACTGTAGAACAATTTAGTCGTAATGGTAAACAATTTCATAATTTTCAACATATTTGTGATGAAATAGCTACAGTTACAGCAAAAGGTCAGAACCCTTGGGGAGTTGATGTAGTACTTGATGGGGAAGTAATGAGTAACAATTTCCAAGATTTAATGAAACAAATTCATAGAAAATCACAGGTAACAGCTCAAGATGCAGTATTACATTTATTTGATATTATACCTTTAGAAGAATTTTTAAATGGTGAGTGGAATAAACCACAACATGAACGTAGTGAAATGATTCAAAGTTGGTGTAATGCTAATAATTTAAAACATGTAGAAGCCTTAAGTTGGGAAAATGTTGATTTGTCTACAACTAAAGGCAAGGATAGATTTTCAGAAATTAATAAACAGGCGGTTGCTGGCGGTTATGAAGGTATTATGATTAAAGATATTGATGCTCCTTATCAATGTAAACGTAGTCATGCATGGTTAAAAATGAAACCATTTATTGAAGTAACTCTTAAAGTAGTTAATATAGAAGAAGGTACCGGACGTAATGCAGGTAGGGTAGGTGCTTTAATTTGTCACGGTGTTGATGATGGTAAAGAAATTGAAGTTAATGTAGGTTCAGGTTTAACAGACGCAATGAGAGATGATATATGGGTAATGTCTGAAACGGGTGGTTTGTCAAGCCTTATTGGAGATTTAGTTGAAGTTAGAGCAGATGCTATTACAAAGAATCAAGATTCTGAAACATATAGTTTACGTTTTCCAAGATTTAAAGAATTTCGTAGTTGGTCCGGAAACCCAGATGAGAAATTATAATGAAACAGCCACAAAAACCAAAGTTACGTAAATTTTTTGAATTATTTAAAAAAGATAGTCCATTTAAACAACGTATTGAGAAAGATCGTACTAAGTATATTCGTAAACCAAAACATAAGAATGCTGACAATGATACTCAGTAAAAAAATAGGATAATAATAATGATATCAAGATCGGTTTTTGCTATAGTGTTTATTGTTTGGATCTTTGCCTTAGGTTTAAAATTTACTTTTGCAGATTACAATCAATTTGAATATAAAATTGTTGATTCAGCATCTCAACTTGTAAACATAGCCGAAAAACCTGTTGTTAAAGTTAAAACTGTTTTAATTCAAGAACCAGTACCAATTCCTCCCAAACCTCAAGATTTAGTAACAGCACTTTCGACTGATACTTTAGAAAGTGATGTTTTTTGTTTGGCACGAAATATTTATCATGAGGCCAGAAGCCAAGGAACTGCTGGTAGAATTGCGGTTGCTATGGTAACATTAAATAGAGTTGCAGATTTAAGATTTCCAGATAGTATTTGTGGAGTTGTAACGCAAGGTCCGCATCGTCCGAGCTGGAGAGATAAAGAAAGACAGATTCCATTAAAGAATAGATGTCACTTTAGTTGGTATTGTGATGGTGCTAGAGATGAT
>Ga0209501_10003795_pt1 | contig 14898 bp, 12 predicted proteins | sample ArcticOcean_MG_C_4_FD_187434 | JGI IMG/M metagenome (GOLD analysis project Ga0209501, IMG submission 187434) | Marine microbial communities from western Arctic Ocean - ArcticOcean_MG_CB4_134 (SPAdes) (version 2) | ecosystem: Environmental > Aquatic > Marine > Oceanic | place: Arctic Ocean...
TCGCTGGTTATGCTGCTCAGCAAGGTGAAGAGAACAAGATTGCGCTGTTGAGCGAAGGCGATGGCGAAGTCGGCGAACTGATCGTCTACAATCCGTCCGGCAATGTGGTGCTCGACCAGGTCAACGAGACCACCATCGTCTCCAGCGTCTTTCTCGCGCCGGAACCCACTTATATCTCCTCGAACGAGAAAATATTCAATCTGGTAAGTCAGGCGCCGCGCGTATTGCCGGAAGGTTTGCGCATCCCTGATCCCAACGCGGATGGCAACGGCGCGGGCGGCCGCGAAGACCGCGAAGGCGAGCAGGGCGGCGGCGATGAACTTGAGGCGGATGCTGCCGCACAGGACGATGCCATCCTCAATGAACTCGCGGCGGACGGTGAAGAACAAGAGGGCGAAGACGAGTACAGCGAGGAAGAACTCGAAGGCAGCTATGAGGACGATTACTCGGAAGAATATCTCGAGTATGTGAGCGAGATCGAGCCCGCCGCCGGCGAGTACGAAGAAGAAGTCGAAGCCCCCGATTACGATATCTACTATCCAACTGCCGCCGATTTCGAGCCTTACAGCGGCTATGTGCACAACGCCACGCTCACTGGCCCAGCTTATGTCTACACCGCGCCGACGCCTGTCTTTGACGTAATTGACGAACCCGATGTGGTTGATGAAGTCGTCGTTGTGCCGCCAGACCCCCTCGTCTTCACCGAGATCAACGGCTCCGTTGGCAACGATGTGCTGCCGTGGAACTTCAGTGTCGGCAACGCCATTATCGACGGCGGAGAGGGTTTCGATACTGTGGCGGTCGACACCACTGACAGCTCGTCGACCGCATTTTCGCTTAACGCCAGCGGCAGCAGTGTCGATATGCGGGTCGGCGGCTTCATTCTCGACATGACCAATGTCGAGGCGATCGATATCGTCGGCGGCTCGGGCACCGATTCGATCACGGTGGGCAATCTCGACGGCACGGCGATCACCGACAATTCGGTGACCTTCAGCGGCGGCGGCGGCAACGACATATTGAGCGGCACATATGCCTCCAAACGGCATTGACACGTTAACTGGCACGGTCGCCAGAATTCGATCGTGATCCAGATCAGGCAGCATGCCAACTTTGATTCCAGACAGCGAGCGTCTCAGCACGAAACACCTTGAAGATGCGGCGGGATAGAAGATGGCGTTGAACGTAGAAGGCGTTGTAGACGGCGGCGTTGATTGACAGGAACCGTTGGGCTGATCCCGGTGACTTGAAGCGCTGTTGTTTTCGCTCTCGCCGCCGAACCGGCTGGTGGGAATTCTCCGCCCGATTGTTCGAGCGCAATCCCTGATCGTGGGCCGCAGACAACCGTTCCTCACGAATGGCGACAGCGTAAGATTTGAGCTTGTCCGTGGTGATGCGCTTCGGCGCATAACCCTGCTTCTTCAGCAGCTTTCGGAGCAATCGCCTCGCCGACTTAGCGCAGCGTCGTGGCTGGACCAGGAAGTCGAGCACCTCGCCTTCGTCGTCGACCGCCCGCCACAACCAGTATCTCCGGCCGCGGATCTTGATGACCATCTCGTCGAGGTGCCAGCGCGCACTGGCGCGCGGACGACTGCTGCGAAGATTGCCTGCGATCTGATGCCCGAACTTCAGAAACCAGCGCCGGATCGTCTCATTCGAAACATCGATCCCACGCTCGGCGAGCACTTCCTCGACGTCGCGAAACGACAGCGTGAACCGGGCGTAGAGCCAGACCGCATGTTGGATAATCTCGGGCGGAAAGCGATGTCGCTTGAATGATATTGGGGTCATTCGGTGACGGTACCGACCCTCGCCCGCTCCGGCCACCGACTTAACGTGTCAATGCCCGCCCAACACCTGTCGTAGCGACAGCGGATAGCGGATGTACATCATCGCCGTGAGGCGGGTGACTTTGGGTGAGCTGTTGAAATACCGGAAAGAATTTTGCATCCTAGGAGGTTAAGGACTGACCCTGTGTGCCTCAAGCCGATTTGGTCTGACAAAGCCGGTTGCGCTGCTAAAGGCTTCCAATGGTTTCAACTTTATGGTCGACAAAGCCGAGACCTGCCGGCTGCGCGATGGCTAGACGCGGCGTCGATAGCGGCGCGGGAGTTGCTCGGCGATTAGCAACCTGAGTTATCTTCGCCCGACGGCAGCTTGGTTTTGCACAGAGTGGCGCCTTGCATATTGGCGTCCGGAATGATGGCGCCGGTCAAATCGGCGCCACTCAAATTGGCTCCGCTCAAGTCGGCCCCTCTTAATTTAGCGCCAATCAATTTGGCTTCGCTCAAATCGGCTGCAATTAATTTGGCCTCCAACAGATTGGCCTTGCTCAGGTTGGCGCCCGACAATTTAGCGTTCTCCAAATTGGAATTCCACAGGTCGGCTCCCGTCAAGTCGGCGCCGCTCAAATCGGCCCCGGTCAAATCGGCGACCATCAATTTAACGCCTGTCAAGTTGGCGCCGCTTAAACTGGCGCCACTAAAATTGGTTGCCCTTAGAATGGCGTCCGTTAAATCGGCGCCGCTCAAATTGGCTCCCTTCAAGTTGGCGCCCCAGAGGTCCAATCTCTTCAAGTTGGCCCCGCTCAAATCGCATCCTTCACAGGCATTGAGATTTTTGAGTTGCTGGAGGTGGGTTTCGTCAAACGCAATGGCAACTGAGCTGCCACCAAGCGCAGCCACCAGCACAGAAAGTGCCGCCAATTTTGATGGTATTTTCATAAATATGGTCCTCCGCATTGTGGTTTGAATCGCCCCGATCCTAACTGATCATATTTCGCTCGGTATATTGTGCAACCTGCTTATGAAAATTTATGCTGGCGCCGGCACTGCGGGAGCGATCCGCCGGATCGTCTTGATATGTTGTGAATCACCCGTTATGACGCTCGCCGAACAACATTGTGACGTTGATACGCCGATTTTCGTACCCAGGGGCAAAGTCCAGATCATCGGTGCGGTGAAACAAATCGGAATCAAAAACAACCGCGCGGTTTTGCCGATAGGGCACTCTGCGCACCGCACCGTCCGCTTGCGAGAGAAATTCTTCCATTGCGGCGCTATCTGAATTGTATTTGCGAAAGGCCCAATCGGTCGGCGCGGTCGTCTCGTGCAGCACCAGGCCACAGCCGGTCGGGTCGTTATTTGCCGCGTCCGGGGTGACCCAAAAATTGACGTTGACCGCGGCGAAATCGGCGTGGGTTTTGATGCCTTGAAGCCGCGCATCATATTTGTAGGCCCATAATTGATTGAGCCGATGGAAACCGAAAATTCGTGGAAAGCGCGCGCGCAGTTCGTCGGCGATCTGAAGCGCGAGGGGCGTGGCAAAGCCATCGACGAGATAGGTGCCGAGATAGCCCCCCTTCACTTGATACCAAACCGTCGCCTCCAAACAGAAAAGCCACAGACTCTCCAGCGCTTCGGCGGTCAGAAAATCGTCAAAGAAAACGATATTAGGCTCACTTGTAAGATAGGAATTTTCGATGGTTTCGGTTTCCAGCTCGGGGTTTAACGCGCCTGCAGCGCAGGCAACGGCCTTTGAAACCAGAAGCGGACGATTGTACACCGGCGCGATGCGCCGAATTTGCGCGGGCTTGAGCTTAACTGGCTTATCCGGCGCGCGCTCCGGTGGAATTGTGCTCAACACATCCTCGTAGGCGGTCGCGATTTCGCCGAAATCTGCAGGCAACAGATCGTGGGCGCACAGATAACGAATTTGCTCGGCGTCGTGGGCCAGCTTGAACGGCACCGGCGCCGCAGCCTTGGTCCGCGCCTTTTCAAGCTCCCACAGTTCGCCGCTCGCCAGCATTTCGGCGCGGAGGGGAGCGCCGTGACGGATTTCTGTCGCCCGGGAGAAACAGTCCAGTGCCTCTTGCGGAGAGTCGCGCGCGATGTATGCCATTCCCAGATTGGATTGAAACGTGTCATTTTTAGGCTCTAGGGCGACTGCCTTCTCGCCATGGGCCACGGCTTCCTCGAAGCTGCCCAAGCTCTTCAGGGCATTGCCGAGATTGGAATGCGCCGTGGCGTAGTCCGGGTCGAGCTCAATGGCTCGACGATATGAATTGATCGCCACCTCAAACCGGTGCAGGTCCTGCATGACATTGGCAATATTGCAATGGGCAACGGCATGATCCGGCTTGATGGCGAGGGCTCGGCGAATATGGTCTTCCGCCCGTTCAAGGTCACCCTGTTCGCGCAGGGCATTGGCGAGGTTGGAGTGCGCCTCAGCAGAATCGGGCGCGATCTCGGCGGCGCGCACCAGCGCCCGAACGGCCGCGTCATGTTCCCCCTGTTCCAGCAGGACCAAGCCAAGGTGCGACTGAGCCGGTAGATGATCGGCACGGATCGCGAGTGCCCGGCGATACGCCTCAACGGCGGCCACCGATTTCCCGGCGGCGCGCAACGTGTTGCCCATATTGTACCAAATATCCGCATTCTCCGGCTCCAAGCGCGCGGCGCGCTGGCAGGCGACAATCGCCTCGTCGTAGCGGCCGAGAGCGCTCAGCGCATTGCCGAGATCACTGGCAAATGCGGCCCGACGGGGCGATTGGCGAACCGCCTTTTGCAACAACGCCACGGCATCCTCGAACCGTCCCGCCTGGGCCTGGAGCACGCCGAAAAGATGGAGCGCGTCCGCGTGCCCGGGTTGGACATGCAGAATTTTCTGGTAGATCACCGCCGCCTCGGCGAAGCGATTGGCGCGATGATGCTCAAAGGCGGCGGCAAGGGATTCCTCGACCATTTGTGCCGGCACGGAACCGTTCGCGCTTTGGGCATGTAGGCCCGCCGAAGGTGGTTTTCTTCGCTTCACTGAACCTCCTTTTGCCGGCGTCTACCGAGATGCGGACTTATACCAAAGAGCAGTGAAATTTGCTCAATCACCGGCGGCCGTCCTGCTACTTGACGGGACGCGGGGGCGGTCCCTAGGGCGATTGCCACCGTTCAATGGTATCAATTCAGCGGTAGAGACTTGCCGGTTGCGGCATCGAACAGGTTCATGCGGCTGGCGCGGAACCCGACGCCGACACGGGCACCGACCACGAGGGGCTCATGTACATCGACGCTGGCCGCGATATGTTCGCGCGCCTGGAGCAGCCCGTCCGCGTTTTGCAGTGAGATGAAGGCGATGACAACACCGCCATAGGGTTCGGTAAAGTCAATTGTGCCTTCGAGGATGCCGCTGCCCGGCGCTTCTAAAATTACATCTTCGGGCCGCACGCCCAGGGTCACGGGGCCGCTGCCCTCCGCGCGCGCTTCGTCGAGCCTCTGACCCGCGACCATGGCCGCACCACCGCGCAGTTCGCCATTGAGGAAATTGATGCTCGGGCTGCCAATGAAGTCAGCGACAAAAGTGTTTGCCGGGCGCTCGTAAATGGTCACCGGGTCGGCCACCTGCTGAACGGTGCCCTCGTTCATGACCGCAACTCGATCCGAAAGAATCAGGGCTTCGGCCTGATCATGCGTGACATAAATCGTAGTGACCCGATAGCGCTGATGCAGCCGCTTGAGCTCGGTACGCATATGCTCGCGGCGCTTGAGATCGAGATTAGACAATGGCTCGTCCATCAAATAACAGGCCGGCCGCCGCACCATCGCGCGCCCAAGCGCCACACGCTGGCGCTCGCCGCCTGAAAGTTTCGCCGGTTTGCGTTCCAACAGGTGCTCAATCCCGAGCAGGCCCGCTGTTTCTCGCGCCATTTCGGCGGCCTCAGCTTTCGACATTCCGCCAACCGTGAGGCCGAGTGTCATGTTTTGCAACGCAGTCATATGCGGATAAAGGGCATAACTTTGGAACACCATGGCGACATCGCGATCACCGGGATCGATGTTGGTTACGTCGCGCCCGTTGATTGAAATAGACCCTTCGGTCGGCTCCTCAAGCCCAGCGATCAGGCGCAGCGTCGTCGTTTTGCCACATCCGGAGGGGCCGAGAAGCGTCAGAAATTCGCCCTCCGCGATATCGAGATCAATGCCCCGGACGGCCAATGTGCCATCCCGGAATTGTTTGACCAGCTGCTTGACGGAAACAGTCATAATTCACCTATTTGACAGCGCCGAGCGCGAGGCCGCGCGCGATGTGTCTTTGCAACAAGAACACGACGAGTACCATCGGCAATAGCTGGATCATCGCGCCGGCACTCAACTCACCCCACAAGACGTTGTAGACATCGATCGTTTTTTGTAGCGCGACCGGCATGGTCGTTGCCTTGGAAGTGGTGAGAAACAAGGCAAACAAATATTCGTTCCAGCTGAAAACGAAGGTAAATATCGTCGTGACGGCGATGCCTGGCGCCGCCATCGGAAGAATCAGCCGAAAGATGATTTGTAGCCAACTGAGACCGTCCAGCCGTCCGGCTTCCTCCACTTCTTTCGGCAGATCGAGCAAGAACCCGCGCAAGATCCAAACAGCGAAGGGCAGCCCGAACGCGACATAAACAATGATGAGGAGAATTTGCGTGTCGTGAATACCGATCCAATTGGCCATCTTGAAATATGGCAAGACGATCACGACACCCGGCAAGAAACGCAGAGACAGGATGATGAGCGCCCAGGTGTCGCCGCGCATGAGGCCCATCCGGGCAACCGCGTATGCCGCGGGGAGCGCCAGGATCATAACAATCAAAGTCGAAACCCCGACCGTGATCAAGCTGTTGAAAATTGCGCGGTCAAACTGAAAGCGCTCGAACAACTCGGCATAATGCCCCATCGTCGGCGTGAAGGAATAGAATGTCGGAATTGGCGCGTTGATGACTTTGGTCGGCTTGATTGAGTTGATCGCGACCCATATCACCGGGATCAGCCAGAGGATCACGGTGACAATCGCGAGCAAGTTGATGGCGTACTTGTAATTCATCTCCCGCATCAGTTTCGCTCCGCGATTCGAGCTGCCTTTTCCGTGCGGTAAAGGGTGTTGAGGAAAACCACGACAACGATGTTGATCAAAATCAAAATGAGGAAGCCATAGGCCGCCATCAAACCGAGATGACCATGCTTGAAGATCGTGTAATCGTAAACGCTGGCCATCAGCGTTGCAGATCCGGGTCCGCCCTCGGTCATCACCCAGTTCAGGTCGAAGATGCGTATCGAATCGACCAGCCGGATGAGCAGGACCACCATGATGACCGGGCGGATGAGCGGTATGACGATGCGCCTATAATAGGTGAAGCCGCGCACCCGATCGAGCCGGGCGGCCTCCGTGATTTCCGGCGAAATGCTTTGCATTCCGGCCAACAGAATGAGCGCTATGAAAGGCGTCCACTGCCAGCAATCGACGATCATCAACGTTGTGAGCGCCGTGTCCTTGTGTGAAAGCCAGGACAATTTCTCCAGCCCGAAACCGGTATTCAAAATCCAATTGGCAAGGCCCGAGACCGGTTCGAAAATGAACCGCCATGTCAGCCCCATGGCGATGGGCGAGATAAACACGGGTATAATAAAGAGTGCGCGCAGGATGCCCGCGCCGCGCATTTGCCGATCAAGCAGCACCGCGAGAAAAAATCCTAAAACTATCTGAATGCTGACGACAACGGCCGTCCACGTCACCGTCAGCCGAATACTCTTCCAAAATCGTGCGTTGTCGAAGAGGTCTTCATAGTTGCGCCAACCGACGAAACGGGCCATATCCGGATTGTAAAGCGGGTCGACTTTGAAAGAGAGGACACCCGAGAATACCAACGGATAAGCGGCAAGTACGCCAAGCACCACAACGGCTGGCGCCAATAGCATATAGGCGACCATCCGCTGCCGGTGCGCGACGGCGTTGACCCGACGTGGCGGAGGCCCGGCTGCCGAAGACAGTCGAGCCTCCGTATTTGCCACGTTCACTTCCGAAAAGCCTGGAGATTTCGCCTCTAGTTGTAGTAGCCGCCGTCTTCCATAAGGCGCTGAATGCGCCTGTCGCACGCTTTCAACGCATCCTCGACGCTCTGCTCGTCATTGACCGCGTCGGCCACTTCCTCACCGACGGCTCCCATGATCGCATAAGCCTCTGGAATCACCGGTGCGTTGACCACGGAAACCGGATAGGCCTTCATGAGGCCGACGAAGAACGGCTTGCGGTCCGCCCACCGGGTCAATGTCGAGACACGCGAAAGCTGACCGCCCGCGCCAACGATCGCATCGGCGATCAACGGGCTGCCGCCCAGATCCTCGCGATCTCCGGAGTTCAGGAACTTCATCCACGCCCAGGCGGTTTCCCGATTGCCACCCCAAGTCGGCATGAACTGGCCGAACCCGCCGGCTAGTGCACGATGCGCCGATTTCGGCGTCATGCCCTTGGGTGAGAGATCCATGTGCCAATGCTCATGATGTTCGGTATAGCTCGCATCGTTGAGCGTCGCCGTGCCCCAAGTCAGGGGGCTAAACAGAGCCGTTCCATTGGCGAAGACTTGGTTAACTTCGTCTTCACCGGCATTGGCCGAAACCGGATGGGCATATTTCTGCAACTCGACCAGGGTTTTCAACGACTGATAGCCCTCCTCGCTGGAGCAAGCAGGCGTCCAATCCTGGTTCCGTTCATCGACGAAAAAATCGCCGCCCCAACTCCTGAGGGCACCGTAGAACTGAAAGCCGGCCCAGAAATTCCGCGCCATTGCCGCGCAATAAGCATAGCGTTCATTTTTCGGATCGTGGATTTCCTTGGCGACTTCAATCACATCGTCCCAAGTTTCCGGAACCTTGATTCCCAGTTTATCGAAAACGTCCTTGCGATAGAACGTCATCATCGCGTTGCCGTCAGGCGCCACAGCGGCGACCCATCCGGGCGGTGCCGGCCCCTTCGGCAGATTCCACATGTGCCGGTAATTCTCCGGCACATCCCCTTGATAGTCTTCCCACCAGGCCGGATCGCGGGCGAGATAGGGATCGAGATTGGTCAGGGCGCCCATCGCATCGAGCGAGGCGAATTGCGCGTGATCCTGAGTGACAACGTCAAATGCGTCGCTCTTCGAGCTCATATAGGTGTTGATCTGCGTCAACGCTTCGCTCATCGGCTTTGAGACGACCTCAAGATTGACGTTGGGATATACCTTATCGAAGAGCGGCTTGACCGCCTGCAGGGAATTGGAAAGCCGCTTGCCGGAGGATGCGAAGTGGACGATCGTGCCACTCACTTCGGCATGCACTTCGCTAGGTACGAATTGCGCCGCAAGGGTGGCGCCAAGAGCGGCCGCCGAGCCTTTCAGCATCTGGCGACGGCTAATCTCAAACTTGCGATGATGCTTAATGCGCTTCATCGCATTATCGTAAGCGTGAATATCTCCGTCCGATCTTTTCATCATTAATCTCCCATTTGGATCGCGGATGCTTCCGACGATAGGTTCGTACCCTAGCGCTATATCAGAGATGGTAAGAGCGACAGAAACAGGAGTCAACAAATTGGCAAATAATTGTTGGAGCCATCAAGAATAATTGTTGGAGCCATCAAGAAAGTCCATGTACAAGAAAGCCCATGTACAAGAAAGCCCATGTACAAGAAAGTCCATGTAGTGGAATAAAAGAACCTTGCGTCTTGACACGTCTTCGAATCCTGTGCGCAAATTCAGACTGAAATCGCGGCGCATCGTTGTTGTGCGGCGGCGAATAATTTGCGTGCGTAACTTGCTATGACATTTGATTATGTGATCGTCGGCGCGGGCTCAACCGGCAGCGTCCTTGCGGGAAGGCTTTCTGAGGACGGGCGAAGCCGAGTGCTTTTGTTGGAGGCCGGCGGCACCGATCGCCGGCCCAGCATTTTGATTCCCGCCGCCAGCATGATCTGGGCCTTGGGCAATCCGCGCTACGATTGGCGATTTACCGCTGAGCCGGATCCGACGCGTGGCGGGCGCCGCGATTATATGCCGCGCGGCAAGCTTCTCGGCGGCACCAGCTCAATAAACGCCATGTCCTTTTTTCGCGGCAGCCCAGAGGATTTTGACGGCTGGGCCGAGCTCGGCTGCCGGGGTTGGGATTTCGCGAGTGTCCTGCCTTATTTCAAGCGCATGGAAAATTTTGAAAACGGCGCCAATGCCTATCGTGGCGCGGGGGGGCCGCTCTCGGTGTCGAACCTGCGATCCTGCCATCCGCTTTCAAAGGCGTTCGTCCAGTCTTCCGTTATCGCTGGCATGGCGTTCATGGAGGATATCAACATACCGCCCCAGGAAGGCATCGGCTATGTCCAGGCGACGCAGCGCAAAGGCTGGCGGCACAGTGCTTCGCGTGCCTATCTCTGGCCCGCCAAGCGGCGGCGTAATTTGACGATCCTCACCCATGCCCATGCTTTGGGCCTGCGTTTCGACGGCAAAAAAGCGGTCGGTGTGGACTATGCGCACCGTGGCCAGACGGCCCATGCGGCAGCAGCCAAGGCCGTTATCCTTTGCGCCGGCACGTTCGGATCGCCCCAGCTTCTGATGCTGTCCGGCGTCGGCCCGGCAGCGCATTTGCGCGGCAAGGGTATCCCGACCGTACATGATTTACCGGGTGTGGGTGAAAACTTACAAGATCACGCCGGTGCGAACTGCACCGCGTGGGTAAACCGTACCACATACAATGTTCAAACCGGGCTTTTGAACTATCTAATTTACGGCACACAGTGGCTGCTCACGGGGACCGGCCCGGCCTCGTCACCGGTTGCCCAGGTCGGGGCATTTCGAGACGGCGGGATTCCCGGCAACCGGTCGCGCATACAGTATATGTTTACGCCCGGTGGATTTGATCTGGCTGAAGAAGGTCCGATCCTATTCGACAGGCCAGCGGTGACTGGACTGGCGACCATACATCGACCTTATTCATCTGGTTCAGTGCGCCTCAGATCCGACGATCCGTATGACACGCCGGCCATTCAGCCAAATCTTTTCGGCGACGCGCGGGATGTTGAGACGCTGCTGCACGGCATTAAATTTTTACGCAAGATTTATGCGACAGAGCCTCTGTCCCGCCATGTCATCAGCGAACATATGCCGGGCAAGGATGTTGAGACAGACGATGATTGGCGCGCCTATATCCGAGGCGCTGGAGGTGGCGTCTATCATCCTGCCGGCACCTGCAAAATGGGCCACGACGATATGGCGGTGGTGGATGATAATTTGCGGGTACGCGGTCTCGAGAGACTCTATGTCGCGGACGCTTCGGTCATGCCCTTTGTGGTGAGTGCAAATCTCAATGCCAACTGCATTATGATCGGGGAAAAGGCCTCAGACATGATTCGCGCTGCGGCGTGAGTACGGGGAGGCAGGGCATAGGGACGAATATCAACGAATACGGAATCGATCTCGCGCATATGGACGGCCATCGCCCGCTGTTGCGCGGACAGCGGCACATGGCCGTCGCGGGCCACTATCTGGCCGCCCAGGCGGCGTTGCAGATTTTGGAAGCCGGCGGCAACGCGATCGATGCCGGTGTCGCCGGCGGCATTGCACTCGGCGTCGTGCAGAGCCAATATGTCAACGTCGCCGGTGTCGCGCCGATCATGGTGTATCTGGCCGCCGAAAAGCGTGTCGAGACCATCAGTGGGCTCGGCCCCTGGCCGCGCGCGGTCACGCCCGACCTCTTCCAACACGATCATGGCGGTGATATTCCCGAGGGTGTGTTGCGCACCGTGGTGCCGGCGGCGCCCGATGCGTGGATCACGGCACTCGCGCGCTACGGCACGATGGGATTTGCCGAGGTTGCGGCCGCGGCTATCCGCTTCGCCGCCGAAGGCTTTGTGATGTATCCCCACATGGCGCAAATGATCGCGCTACAGGCCGAGGACTATGGGCGCTGGCCGAGCAACGCGGCGATATATCTGCCTGGCGGAGAGCCGCCGCGGGTCGGCGAAATCTTTGTCCAGACCGACCTCGCCGCAAGCCTGCAATATATGGCCGATGAGGAACGGGGCGCAGCCAAGAGCGGCCGCGAAGCGGGGCTCGAAGCGGCGCGCGCAGCCTTCTATCGCGGCGATATTTCTGTGGCGATTCTGCGCTATCACCGCGAAAACGGCGGGCTTCTGAGCGCTGACGATCTGGCGGACTATCGCTCCGCCGTTGAGGCGCCAGTGCGCGCGGCCTTCGAAGGCATCGACGTCTATACCTGCGGTCCCTGGTGCCAGGGGCCGGTGTTGCTTCAGGCTTTGTCGCTGCTGCGGGCGGAGGAGCTCCGCGCTTTCGGGCACAATTCGATTGATTACGTTCACACCGTCGCCGAGGCGCTGAAACTCGCTTTTTCCGACCGTGAGCGGTATTACGGCGATCCGCGTTTTGTCGATGTGCCGTTGGATCATCTCCTCTCGGCAGAATATTGTGCCGCCCAGCGTGGCCGCATCACTCCGGAACGGGCTATGGTTGAGGACGCCGCCGCGGCGCAACCGGGCGAGCCGGTGCCGCCCGGCGACACTTCTTACGTCGCCGTCATAGACAAGTATGGCAATGCTTTTTCCGCCACGCCGAGCGACGTTTCCCACGACACGCCGGTCATTCCGGGAACCGGCCTTTGCCCGTCTTCGCGCGGCTCGCAATCCTGGGCCGATCCCGAGCACGCCTCGGGCGTCGCACCTGGTAAACGGCCGCGCCTTACGCCCAATCCCGCGCTGGCAATTCACGAGGGTCACTTTGTCATGCCCTTCGGCACGCCCGGTGGCGACGTGCAATGCCAGGCGATGCTGCAAGCCCTTCTCAACATCGTTGTGTTCGGCATGAATCCGCAGGCCGCCGTCGAGGCGCCCCGCTTCGCGACACATAATTCTCCCGATTCCTTCGAGCCCCATAGCGCGCATCCAGGCCGCCTCAGTTTAGAGGGGCGCTTCCCCGAAGCAATCGGCCAAGATCTCGCAGCGCGCGGCCACGACATCCACACCTGGCCCGATTGGACCTATTTGGCCGGCGCCGTGTGTATGATCTACCAAGACCTCAAACGCGGAACCTTGGCCGGCGCTGCCGATCCGCGGCGTCAGGGCTACGCCGCCGGCTGGTAGCCGCGGGCAAGTGAGCCCACTGGACTATTTGTTGGGCGCGGCCAACCTGTCCCAGAAACCGATCAGCTCGACCTCGCCGTCGAGCATCGGCGCGGTCACGTCCAAATGTTTTTTCAGGAATGGGTAAGTCATGTGCTTATCGAACGCGGCCTCGTCGAGGTAGATCTCGTAAAACAGAAAGCGCCTAGGATCGGATTTATCGACGCTCACTTCGAAACCGACGCAGCCCGGCTCCCGGGTGACGCTGTTGTTGGCGTGTCTTTTTACGCGCTTTGTGAATTCCGCCAAGTGCTTCTTCTTGATGCGCAGGCTCGCGGCAACAACGAATGTCATTGGATTCTCCCTCTATCGGAATTAAGCGGCAATGAATTTGCCAAAATCATATTGCTTGCGCTTGCTCGGGCCTTTGCTGCCGCGCGGCTCTTTGGTCGCGTCGTAGTTCAATTCGACGAGCACGCCACTCGGGTCGAGTACAAAAAGCTGCCACAATTTCATTTCCGGCACATTGTTCTGGCGCCAATCGCAACGGTGCTTTTTCACCTTCTCGCGCATCTTGTCGAAGCCCCTGGCCAACAGCGCGATATGGTCGATCGGCGACTGCCGCTGGCTGTATTTGTAATTCCCGTTATGGGTCTTGGCCGGATCGCCGCCATATACGTGAATCATGGTTTCGCCTATCTCAAGCCAAATTCCGGGAAACCCGAATTCAGGCCGATGGACCTTCTTCATTCCAAGCAATTGGGTGTAAAATTTTTCGGTCGCCTTTAAGTCCCGCGACTTGATCGCAACATGATGCAAGTTGAGCAATGGCATGACGCTGGCCCCCTTTGTACGAATTTCATCCGAGTCTATCCTGCGCCACCGGCCCACCCTTGAATTGTCGTCCGATTTGCGCGCTGAAAAATTTCCGAAACTTAGAGCACCCTGTCTGACGGCCCGGGTTAAGAGTGCGGGTGCAGGATTTCGATCAATATGCGATCATGTTATTATCTGCGGTGCTTTGGCTCAAATGACACAGGGGGGAACAAGCAATGACACAGCCCGTGCTGGCGCTCGTTCACACGATACCCGCCAACATCGAAACATTTGCCGCGCTTGTTAGCGAGTTGGCGCCGGATATTCCGGTACGCCATGTGATGCACGCCGAACTGCTGAAGGAGATACTCGCCGTCGGCGAGTTGACCCCCGACCTCAAGCGACGCACCGCCGAGGCCATCGTCGAAGAGGCCGAGAACGGGGCCGCCGTGGTGCTGTGCACCTGCTCGACTGTGGGGCCGGGCGCCGACGACGCGGCCGGGCTGACGACGACCAAAGTGATGCGCATCGACCGCCCCATGGCCGAGGCGGCAGTTCACATGGCGACGCGTATCGGTGTCGCGGCGACCGTTTCGACCACGCTCGGACCAACGCTGGACCTTCTTTCGGAGGCCGCCGCGCAAGCCGGTAAAAAGATAGATTTAAGACCGGTCGTGTTCGAACAAGCCCGCGCCAAACTGATGAACGGCGACACGGAAAGCTATTTGAGCATCATCGCCGAGGGATTACATCTCGCGGCCAAGGACAGTGATGTAATCGTCCTGGCACAAGCCTCAATGGCGCCCGCGCTCGCGCAGTGTCAGAACATTGAGGTTCCGATTCTGTCCAGCCCGCGCTCCGGCTTGGAGGCGGCCATTCAGGCATACAAATCAATTTGCCCGAGCTAGTCATTGCTATGCGGCCGTGATGCTCGCCTCCGTGCATAGGCAATTGATATGGCGGCTCATGTCCAGCGCCGCATCGAGGGAAATTGATTTGAACCTGTAAATATCGTTGGGCCGTGACTGAGCGAGTTTCCAGAATACGGCGCTGGGCACGGTGTAGGGATTGATGAAACCGCCCGTGCTCGGCGCGTCGTTCACCAGGATGATCGGAGTCTGACCGCAAAGATTGACTGTCCCCACCGGGTAGCCATGATCCAAAATATTGGACGGA
>Ga0209501_10003801_pt1 | contig 14890 bp, 23 predicted proteins | sample ArcticOcean_MG_C_4_FD_187434 | JGI IMG/M metagenome (GOLD analysis project Ga0209501, IMG submission 187434) | Marine microbial communities from western Arctic Ocean - ArcticOcean_MG_CB4_134 (SPAdes) (version 2) | ecosystem: Environmental > Aquatic > Marine > Oceanic | place: Arctic Ocean...
GGCTGTCCAATTTGTTTTATTATCATTTTGTAATTGTGTTATGATTTGTGATACAACTGTTGTGTTATCACAAAACAGTGACACATTATCAATATGACCTACTGAGATATAAGACCAGTTATCACTAGTACTTAGATTATCCCAAAAATCTTCCCAAACAGTTTTTTGTTCTTGAGTTGATGCGGCATAGTATGTGAAATTATCGCCCCATGTTGCATTGTCCGTATATGTCGCATTATCTATTACTGTTTCATTATCTATTACTGTTTCATTATCTATTACTGTTTCATTATCTGTCGTATCCTCTTCAGCAGGATAATCGGGATTAACAGAAACAACAACAGTGACAACAATAATATCTGGACTATTACGTGTGACAATAAAAGGGTCAGAAGAACCATATTCATAATAAATATCCGGCTGTTCTTGTGTCCAACTTTTGTATTCTACTATTAGAGAAACATTAATAGGCACTTTGACAGATGATTGATTATTTATTAATGTTGCCGAAGCCTCTATTTTATTACCATTTTTTACTTCTATTTCTTGTAACCTAACAGTTCTATTTGCAGTCCTAACATATCTACTATTTGAATTAGGATGGTTATAGTCTAAACTGACCCATTGTTGGTGTTTTGAATCTAAATCGCTACACTGGATATTGACAACTAAGACAATTATAATAACTAATATATATTTTGGAATATATGTCATTATAATATTTATTTCATAGTAATTACATAATTTTCCATTAGATTATTAACCAATAATTTTTTGCACATATCCCTAATACCCTCTTCAGCTAATGTTTTATTTTCACAATTTACCTCTATCACCATATACTTTCCAATTCTTAGCTGTTCAAGCATATCATATTCTAACCCACGTAAAGTTGCTTCAACAGCATTACTTTGAGGATCTAATAACCCTGTATGTTGTAAAATTTTAATTTCAGCTTTATATTTCATATGCAGTTATCACTTTCATTTTTCATTCTTGCCCTTTTCTGTTATTGAATAAGACAAATTTTTAGTCAAACATACTTTATATTTCTTATGAGTCTGGTCACAATATGGCATGGACGATGATAATCCACATCGACAAAATGCTCTTTTTCCATTAATAATTTCTTCAGTTCCGTCTTCGTGAATCAGTGTAAATTCACCAAAAATTTTAAGTGAATTGCCTATATTTACTTTTACCATTACCAGCCTTTCCATTCATAATCTGCATATAAAGGTTTATCTACTACACGTTGTTGTTCAAAGTCCATTAAATCTAATATTCTTTTAGCATATAATGCAGAATTAATTGCACCATGTTTTCCTACTGACATACATGCAACAGGCACCCCTTTAGGCATTTGTGCAATGCTCAACAAACTATCAATCCCCATTAAATCACTTGTCATAGGTACACCAATTACTGGTAATTTAGTTTGTGATGCTATTATACCAGGCAATGCAGCAGACATTCCTGCGGCCGCAATAATCACTTTAACCTTCTGTTTTTCCCATAATTTAATATACTTAGTTACTTTATCTGGATTTCTATGTGCAGATGCTACAATTAATTCATAATTAAGTTTCAATTCTTTTAATATATCCTCACAATAAGACATAACTTCCATGTCACTTATACTCCCTAACATTATACCAATCATACTAATTCGCCTAATATTACATAATCATGTCCAGTAATATTTTTTACACTCTCGCAGTCCATTATTACAACCATTCCTACACCACAATTAAACACGGTTCTCATCTCCTCATATTCTACATTACAATCTGTTTGAATGGTTTTAAACAAATCATTGTGACAAAAATAATCATCTGATTTCATATATGATTGTATTCTGCCTTGTAGTGTGTCAGAATATATTTTAACCGTCAAATTATCAGGTATTACTCTATCAATATTTGTAAATCCTCCACCTGTAATATGAGCTAATGCATGAATATCGCACTGCTCATGTAGCATATTCACGTCATTAACATATATTTTTGTAGGTGTTAAAAGCGTATCAACAAATTGTTCATCATATCTATCAAGGTCCATTTCATTAATAAGCGAAAACCCATTCGAATGTATTCCATTAGAATACAATCCAATTATTACATCGCCTTTTTGTACATTTTTAGGCAATTCGTTAGTAATTTCTCCTACACCAAATCCACATACGTCAAATGTTCCCCGCTCAATTACACCATTTAATTCAGCAGTCTCTCCCCCTAATAATTTCATACCAGATTCTTCACATCCCGTATGAATTCCGTCTAATATTTGATAAAATGTATATTCTTCTAATTCAGGAGAAGCATAATAATCTAAAAAAAATAAAGGAACTGCCCCTTTACATAATAAATCATTTACAACCATTGCTACACAATCAATACCTAATGATGATACACTTCTCTGATATTTTCTTTGAGCATATTGTGCTGTTAATATTTTTGTACCAATCCCATCTACGCTTGCTACTAATTTAGATTCATTGCCCGATGAAGACATTTCAAATTCTCCTGCAAATCCTCCTATTTGGTCTGAATATTTTTTAATATTATTCACAGTCCGGTTTGCCTTTTCAATATCAACAGGATATTTTTTTTTATTCATATGAGTTTCAATTATGTTAATAGGAATTTTTCGACATACTCAGTTACTATTCTATATTTTTTCTGTACCTCTGACAGGTCTTCTCCGTCTCTGAATGACTGTTTATCTAGTTGTTTTTTAGGATCACCATTCGGCCATATTCTCCAACTATCATTATCAATAACATCAGCAATTACTAATTCCATATCTTTAGTATATCCCACTTCAATTTTCATATCAATTAAACTCACATTAAATTTATTCCAGGCCTTTTCTAATAATAAAAAAGTAGGTATCATTAATTCCTCTCTAATATAATCCATAACTTCAGAATTAGCTACAGGAAGAATTTTAAATATAGGGTCTGTTTTAGGAAGTTTCGCAGAATGTAATTGCCATTCTTCATCACCCAATTCAATAATTGGGTCGGTATAAACAGTATGTGTCCATTCACCATCTTTCATATAAAGGTCTCTTGCAAGACCTTCAGGAATTATTCTCGATTCATCAAATCCAAAAGAACTTTGATGAGCGGTCACAGATGGTACAACTGCATATTTATGATAAAATTCAGTCTTAATCGGTTCAAATATATCAGACGAACTTGCGGAAGGATTTCTCTTTAAATAACTACCATAAGGTTGTCTACGAGTTACACATTCAAGAGGCAACATTTTACAATTTTCTGCAATAAACGTATCAAGCTCCGCCTTTATTAAAAACGAATTAGGTATATTATTTTTTGACAGGAATTTAAATATTGATACTGTTTGTCTTGTTTTATCTTCTGCTAATGGCAATTCTTCTCTTTTAGCGGCGTCATTAGCAGTTAGCGCATCTTTTGTGGTAATTCTAACTTTTTTACAATCATGTATATTTCCATCAATTGGTTCTATATATTTTGTTTTACCTTCTATAGTATTTTTATTCATTTACAATCCATAAATTTGGATTAAATGGCATTTGAAATAATGCTTTGCACCATTTAGGTGGTGTGTTTCTTGCAAATACTACCCAGCCAATGTAATCCGAATTAACTACGTTCTGCTCTTTTTGTTTAAATTCTTCCATACTGCCACCAGTTGTAAGAACATCATCAACTATTAGAATTGGGTCTGTAGGACTTCCTGTTCCATATTGGTTTAACTGTTGTCCCAATTTCACACCACCTCTTGGAATTCCTATTGCGCTTCTAAATGGAACAGACATTTCCAATATCATTTGACTTAAAGTATACCATTCTAGTGCAGTCAACGCATCGGTCTCTATCTTCCACGTTAAGTCAAGACCTGAATGTGATTTAAAATTTACCGATTGAAATAAGTTCATTTGTTCCTCTGCTTAATTTAATTTCGTCATGTGTCACAAACTCTCCATGACCTATTGTATAAGCAGAATGACCAAATTCAGCAATGTCAATACCTTGTGTTTCTTCTTCCAAAGAAACTCGCAGCCCCACTGCTAACTTAATTAAATACCAAACCGCAAAACTAGTACCAAATACAAATGCTCCAATAATCAAAATTCCTTGTATTTGCGATACCAAACTAACATCATTATTAAACAATCCTACTGCTAAAGTTCCCCATATTCCTGCAACCAAATGTACAGATAATGCTCCTACTGGGTCATCGACTCTAATCTTATCCCACATAGGAATTGCTAATACTGCTAACCCTGCACCAATTATTCCTATAATGGTTGCTAACCACATAGTAGGATAATCTGGTCCTGCAGTAATAGACACTAGCCCCGCCAATGCACCATTTAATACCATCGTTAAATCAACTTTTTTATATAAAATTTGTGTCATAATCATAGCCGTAATTGCACCAGCACAGGCAGCAATATTTGTATTTACAAACACATTTGCAATTACATTTATATCCGTTCTTGTTGCCATTGCTAATTGGCTGCCTCCATTAAAACCAAACCATCCCAACCAAAGAATCATTGTTCCTAAAGTCGCAAGTGGTAAATTTGATGGCGCAATTAAATTTATTTTTCCATTATCAGTATATTTACCAGTTCTAGCACCTAACAATAATACACCAGCAAGTGCAGCCCAGCCTCCAACTGAATGAACAATTGTAGACCCTGCAAAGTCAGAAAATCCCATCTCAGATAGGAATCCCCCGCCCCATGTCCATGCGCCTTGTATAGGATATATAATTGCGGAAAGTACAATAACAAATAGCATAAATGACCAAAATCTCATTCGTTCTGCTATTGCTCCTGAAATGATTGATGCGGTTGTTGCTACAAAAACTACTTGAAAAAAGAAATCAGAGGTGCCTGCATGGTCTCCATCTGACATTTCCCCATACATTAAATAATAACCACACGCAAGGAATGCTAAACAACTTAAAGAATATAAACAAACATTCTTTGTTAGAATTGCGGTCGTATTTTTCGTCCGCACCAATCCTGATTCCAGCATTGCAAATCCAGCAGCCATCCAAAATACAAGCATACCAGAAAATAATAATAAAAACGTATTTAAAATATATTGAATATCAGTCATATTTGTATTCCCGTCTAGAATAACTTATTGTGTCAGAATGCTATCTTCCATAGCATTTCATCAAAGTTTAATAGGCACATTCCAATGGTCCCACGGAAAGCACAACCAAATATTTTCAGAATTCTTTGCACATTTCTGTGCATAATAATGTGGCTCAAAGTCGCACTCGGAATTCCACCAAAGTGTTGCAAACCTCACATCAGTTTGGATTTCCATTGGTTGATTGTCTCTAGGTCCTCGTATATGAGCTTTAATTTTTTCAAATGTTTTACCTGAATCACAAATATCATCAACTATCAAAACACGTTTATCTGTCTTTCTTGGTAGATAATCTTCCCATTCTGGAAAATCTCGAATTGCTGCTGTAATTGGCTTAAATGGTTTTTTAAACCAATGACTCATCATAACCCCAGGCACCAAACCGCCTCTAGATATGCCCACAATTACTTCTGGGTCAAACCTATCCAAAACGATATCTCGGCATAACGCATCAACATCTTTTCTCATTTGTTCCCAAGTATACCATAATTTATTCATAATAATTCTCTAATCTATTTTAATATCCCTGGTAACATCTTTAATTTTTTCTATCTGTTTTGTAATTATTTCTTCTCTTTTTGGCCAATATATATAATCTTTATCTGGATTCTTCATTAAGTTATACAGTAAAGGTAAAATTAATTTCTCAACATTCCCCATATCTACTACATATTTTTCTTCAAGATATTCTTTTTTATAATTAATTTCATTAATTGCAGAATCTATCTTTTTTTCTAAATTAGATAAACTTTCTGATTTTGCTTCAACTTCTACAATTTTCTTTTCAACTTCAGTTGTTTTTGCTTTGTATTCTTCATCATCTACCGCAGAAAAACCAAAATCAAAATCTGCATATTCGTCAGGTATTGTTCCCATATGTATGTCCGTATTTTGCTATATAATAACTATCAACAATATCTGTGATAGGATTATTTAATTTTGTATTAAATTCATGCATCAGGTTTCGGTTCATTTCTTGAGAAAATGCTTCATACATTTTTTCTTTATTCGCATTACCTTTTCCTGTTGCATATTTCTTGATTACTGTCGGAGGTATCAGTTCATATTTGATGCCCCAATTATTAAGAGTATCTTTCAATATTACTGTATTTTCAGCAATATGAAAAACTCTTCCGATTGCGGCAAACGCATAATCTTCGATATATACTGTTGGTCTCGCAGGGTCCATCGCAGTTATACACTTATTTAGTGCCCAATCTGCTAAAAAATGATACCTTTCTAAATCTGTAGACCATTCTTTGTAAATTGAAATTTTTATATTTTTCAGGCCCCTCTCGGACCACCTTTGTCGTTGTCGTTGATTTTTTGCCAGACAATAATGAGTAATATTATTCCCATCACTGCCCCAATCGTCATTTCCATTAAATACCGTAATTGCAGGGCTTGTTAATGAATAATCAATCCCAATTATCTTCATCAGTTTCAGGCTCTTCTACGTATGCACCACAAAAAGGACAATGCTCAGGTGAACTTTTGCTCGTCCAAATTAACATAAATGTTACATCACACTCCATACAAGTATATTCTTTTTCAGTTTCATTCATCTGTTTCAACTTTCTCTATGTCCCTATATTTACTTAATAAGGTATAACAATGTTTTAATCCATCGCAATAACATTTAAGTCTTTCTGGCATTACCAAATATTCAAGGTCTGGTTTTGGATTTTTTCTAATTTTTTCCCGTAAATTAACTACTCTAATTATTTCACTTTCAATTTCATCCATTATTTCAGCTAAAATATTATCCGCATAATGTTCTGGAACCATTGTCATATCCATAATAATCTTCTTTGTAATGCTTTATTTGTTCTCTTAATTTTTGTATTTTTACAACATCATATAAGGACGAAGGTACACTTAGCGCCTCCTGTAATTCTTCTTCATAATATTTCCACGTTTGATATAATTCATCCTTTTCACTTAAATGATATTCAGTTATTACTTGCATTATATATCCACCACTTCACATCCACCATCAGCGGCGGAACATGCTAATTCTTGCGACCCTGTAGTAAAGTCTTTTTTCTCATATTGTGAAAGTTGAGTCCAATCAACATTTTTTGGCATAATATCTAATGCCTCTTTATATTCCTCTACAGTACAATCTTGATAAGGCGCTTGCCTGTATGTATGTTCACTAAAAGGAAGAAATGAAATACCACTAATAGAATCAAACTGGTCCCATACCCAATTACCTACTCCCATCCATTCATGTTCTTTAACCGAAATAGTCACAGAGGGTTTATGTTCGCACCAGTGTTCCTGATATATCTTCCAAAGTTCAAGTTGTTCTACAGCAGTCATATCTGTTCTAAATACTGCATTTTTTGGGCTCTGCATAGGAAATGAAAATACAGTTGTATGTTTTGGTTTCATTACATCTGCTTCATTGGGAAATCCTGCATCTTTCATAAATTTACATAATGGGTCTTTATTATCGGCTCTAACTGTACGGATATAATAAGGATTATGTCTAGCATGAATACCAGATGCAGAATCAACTAATTGACTTACCGTTCCACTCGGTTTTACGCAGGTAATAGAAGCTGATTGAGATATTCCTAATTTATCTGCATATTCTTTATTTGTTTCAATTGCGACTTTTTTTAAATCCTCTAACAAAGTCTCCAATCCCTTTTTCTTACCATTAGTTAATGGATTATCCATTATTCCGGTAAGAGAGACTCCCAATAATCGTTCTTCATCACAATTTCTTTTCCATTCTGCTGTGAGGTACTTGAATCCTGTAAGCGATGATTGAAATGTGCCAAGGATAGTTGCCATTCTAACTTTCTTTTGAAGAGATTCGGCAGTGTCCCGTCCTCTGACCACGACTTCGCTAAGATTGCAGAATTCTCGGCTTCTAAGTATAATCTCGCTACATGGATTGGTACCAAAATCGTCTCTCGGTTCTCGCCTGATTTCTTCTTCATTGTTCAATCTCTCTACTTGCCGTTTAGCTGAAATACTATTATAAATTCCTCGCTCCCCCGATTTAGAATCATAAAGAGATAACCATTCTCGCATAAAAGTACCGATATCTGGTTTTTCTTTATAATTAACTGAATTATTGGCAAGGGCTCGATGAGGAAAATTCATCTGCCATTGTCCCGACTTTGCATGTCGCATTGTTTCATCTTGGAGATTTGACAAACTGATGAGCGCAGACCTACGAACACCGCCAACTACAACAATTTCTGCAATTTTGCATACAATATCATGTGCTTCTACTGGTCTTAATTTGCGACCAGAAGCATTCTGAAATGTGTTTATAGTAAATTTAAATAATTCCTCAAGTGGTTCTGGACCAGAGGCTCTGCCTCCAAAAGTTTTAAGTGGCGTCCCTGCAGGTCTTACATTTGACAAATCCCATTTTGGAATCTGTCCCTGCCATACAAGTGATAACAATTCTTTATATGATTTAGCCCAACCTAGCTTAGAATCTGCTACTACAATTGTAGTATCAGTATCATAAAACTCTTCCGCTACTGATGGTAATTTATCTACATATTCTTCTTCTACCGAAAACCCTACACCTGTACCATTCATTAAAACATAAAGTATTTCATCAAATGACCTTGGAGAATCCACTTTAACATATGAACAATTATATCCTGCAACATTCTCTCTTTTGAGTGCTTCTCCTGCAGTCATCAAACATCTCATAGAAGGCATTACATCAAGATTCGATATATAATCTCGTAAATCAGCTTCTAATCCATTATCAAGTTTAAAATTATGTTTATTATCTAAATGTTCCTTAAAAAAAGTTAAAAATCTATCAACCGTCTCTTCCCATGTCTCTCTTCTTCCTAAATCATAATTCCATCTTGCGTATCTTGATAAATGTATAAATGATTGGTACTCCGTCGGTAACGGCATTTTAAGCTCCTTTTAACTTTTCAAAAAATTCTGTTGATTCTCGTTTCGATAAATCATACTTCGACATTATCCAACTACCATTTAGATTATCTTTTATGATTCTCATTTCTTTTGCGGAAAATGTTCTAGCATCTAATATGTAATCTTCAAATGCTTCACAACATATGGGGAATTTTGGTTTTACCAATTCATACATGGCCTTAGCATAATCTTGTATCTCTTGTTGTGCGTGAGGGTCCATTCGTAATTTTATAAAATGAAAAAAATTATTTAAGTCGATTTTCCAAATACATTCAGTATAATTAGATACTGGTAATACTGTTCTAGCAAGTTCTCGTGCAACACCCTTAAACCCCTCATAAAATCCATCATGAGGTGTAGGGTCCACTATCTGTCTATAACACTCTTTTGCCTGGTCAGTGACATTAACCATTCGGCTAAGAACAAAGATTTTGTTATCTTCATCTAATTCTTTGCCTCGACCTTGATTATTTGTTTCTGATTGTTCGTGTACATCTTTTTCCGCAGGCAAATAAAATTCATCACTCATTATAGAGTAACGACCTGAGTATTCATTTATGTTAGCAGTTCTATGTCTAACAAGTTGCCTCATCACAAATATAGGCAGTTTCAGGTGAAACTTTACTTCACACATCTCAAAAGGTGATGTGTGTTTATGGCTCATTAAATATCTAATCAAATTACGTGTTTGGTTCACCTTCCGTGTACCAGTTCCATAACTAATTCTTGCGGCATTTTCGACTTCCTCATCATTGCCCATTACATCTAATAATTCAACAAAGCCATGCTTATGTATTTTCATATTTTAAATTCCAACATTTTGGTTTTCGCAACTAACCCAGAATAAACATGATTTTTCAATTCACTTGTAACATTTATACCATTCAAAACCATATCATTTATATCTTTATGTTCTATATATCGAGGCCAAATAACTATCTTATGGCGCCTTTCGATAGTCTCTTCCATTTTTTTAATTGTCTCACGATTTCTTCTTTCATTATCATATACAAATATCAATTCATGATTAACAAAATATTGTATTGCAGATACTAAGTCACCACCAGCAACTGCAATACAATTATCAACAAATAAAGAGTCAATCGGACCTTCTACTACAAAAATTGGCTTAGTTTTATCAATCCTATCTAACCCAAAAATCTTAGGATGATGGCCGTTTATTTTTATTGTAATATACCGAAGGTCCGATTGACCGAGGGCTCTTCCTTGAACTGCAAACATCTTCCGTGACCGATCAAAAAACGGAATAACCAATCTAGGTTCCTCATAAAGATGCTTATATATATCATCTTCAGGCATTTCAAGTTCTGATACAAATTGTTTAAAATTTTCAGCATAATATAAATTTTTATGATGTTTTTTTGGTATACCTCGCTGAATCACATATTTTTTACAATAATGGTCATTCGATAATAAATTTATAGGTTCAAGTTTTTGTAATGGAGATTGATTATCAGAAAATTTAGGAGACGCAAACTTAAATTCTGGTTTTTCTACTGGAGAAAATACAGATGAATTATTCGTATAGCTCTCCATAACATATTGTTTATGGAGAGTAGGATTAATTTCTTTAATAAAATTAGAAAGATTCATACCTACAGTGCAATTGTGACAACGATAAAATAATAAATTATCTTTACGATAAACATAACCTCTTGCTTTATGCTTTTTCTTTTGAGAATCGCCACAAATAGGACACCTAAAATTATACAGGTCATCTCGCTTACGTGTAAAACGTTCTAATTGTCCTGAAAGTAAATTAATATATTTTTGGTCAATGTATATGCTCATAATATATTAGCCTTTTAAGTTAATATTATAATTGTTTAGTTCATCTTCCCATATCATATCTCCAATATTTCGTCTATCACTTAAATCGAAAGAAAATAAAAATTTATAATCTCTGTATACTCTAACTATCGTAAAATTTCCTGGAGGAATAAAAGTAGTCCAACACCTATTATGTAAAAATGAAGAATGAATGGTGTCACTTTTTTGTTTTTCTAAATTATAATATTCCAAAGTTATAGTACATCCTTCAAAATTCTCAGATGCGTCAGTCCTAAACCCGTCCATAGTAGTATCTGGAATCATTATAATTATTTTTAAAGTATAATTATCTAAATAATCCACAAAAGGAATTATAGAAACATCGTTATGCGTAGCATTTAACATGCCTATCTCTTCTTCATTAGAAGATGCTGTAAAGGTATTTGTTCCAATTATTCCGTAATCATGCGGCCAAATACCAAGATATTTAGTTTTAACATTATGATGTTCTGCAACTCTAAAATAAACTTCTTCAAAACTCCAAGTACCATAAGAATAAAAATCAGAAAAAGATTCAATATTTAAAACAATATCCTGCATACCCTTTTTTGTCATGGAAAAATATTCTCCATTCATCCATGTGGCGGCAGCACGATAATTATAAAATACTGCATCATACCCTGTATTATGTAATTCTATATGTTGTTCTATAGTATCAAAAATTTTAAAATCGCAATCGGCATTTAAATAAAATATATGATTGACTTTTTTATCTTGTATTAATTTGGATTGAGAATACCAATTCAAATGATGAGCAAAGCATTGATGAGGTATTGATTTAATTATATGATATCCTGGTTTAGGAATATGCCAAAACTGCTGTTTGTATATTGTTGATAGATTATCAGTATAATTTACGTTTGATATAATATTATTACTATCATAGACAGCATAATGCGTAAGTTTCTGTATTCTAAGGTCTATAGGGGAATGTGAACAAAATGAAATCAATTCATTAGGATAATGAAGTTTTATATGATTTATAATGTTTATTGCTTGGAGAATTTTATCTTCAGTGTTGCAATGCCCAGCAAGACAAAAGACAATGTTTTTATCTGAATAATACATTCATATATTATATAATAAAAATATCAAATAGTCAAGTTATAGACCGGTATATTGAATTATTTTACTCACGTCCTCTTCACTAATATTGTTCTTTTTAGCATATTCATAAAGAGGCGCTAAATCTCTAATTTTTTTTGATTTATTTTTAAATGATAAGGCGAGTTTTTTCAAATCATCTGTTTGCATAATTTTCCACAGTAATGGTAGCTGAAACAATTCGTTCACTTAACTGGTCTAGTTGTTTAGATATATGTTTGACATCTGCTTTTATTGTAGCAACATCCTCTTTTAACTCTACTACATTAATTAAACTCCATCCTACAATTGCAATCGTTGCGGCCACAATTGGAGCTACAAAAAAATGTACTATATTATGATGTGATTGATTATCCAATGTTACCTACCAGTTTGAGTAAACTTCTTCCCATTTCAATTGCATCTTCCACTTGTTCTGCGGCAGATTCAACTTCTGACGCAATATTAATATCTCCACCAAGGCCCAACTCAGTCATAGAATATTTAGCTAATTCTAAAATTTCATCCCACGAAAGGTCTTCTAATTCAGGCAAAACCTCATCAATATTTTCTACTGCAGGCGCAATCTTTTTTAAAGGTTCAACAAAATTTTTGGCATCCCAAAAATCAAAATCACCATCTGCTAAACTAATTTTAATCGCATTTGCCATACTAAACACAAAAGCTAAAACCTCTTTTGTCTCTTTTACACCTCTTTCAGACATTTATATCTCCATTAACTATATGCGTTTAATTGTGTACCAGCAGCATTAAATACTTTAATTAGATAACCATTTTCCGATACTACATGCCCTGCAACTTGAAAATCTGAATTTGAATGTAGTTTTACCGTATCGGCGCCGACTGTAATTGTATATATATTTCCTACACCATAACCTGTAGTGTCATCAAAATTGGCAGTAATTCCTTTTTCAATTGCTTGAGCAGAACCTGTAATAGCAATTTGAGCACCATAATGTACGTTGTCAGTAGACCATGCAAATGTATCAGGTACTCCATTTGCACCTATTTTCAAATAATATGTAACAGGCGCAGGACCTCCAGTATATGTGCCTGCTGCGGCAATATCTCCAACGACTGCCGTAACACTGCCCCCGCCAGTAACAAGCACTACAGTTGAACCAACTGTCCCGCCTTCATTTGTTCTAATAATCATGCGAGCTTTATTATCGGCACTTGCGCCTTCATGGTTCACTTCAATTTCTGCCATTTTTAAAGGAGTAGTAAGCGTAGTTATTACTTGAATAATACCACATGTCCAATAATCCCCTGCTGTATGCCCAGTTATTGCTCCAAAATGCACAGTTACACCATCAGACAATGGGAGTGGTCCCCCCGAATTAACAAGCGCGGCCGCTGTACTCCAGCTGGGGGTTCCTGTATCTATACTCCATTGAAATGTGTCAGGAGATGCTGCCGTAGCAATTTTTACACGAACAGTCTGGGTCGTAGTCCCAGTATACGCACCTCCAATTGTAATATCATCCAGACCTGCTCCTGCTGCATCCGCCGAATTGTAATGTGTAACTGGTCCAACACCAGAAGTTACATCATTAAAATCTGCATCCCCCGCCTTAAATCCCATAAATGTAATTTTATTTTGTCGTGCAGCATCTGCATTCCCTTCCTCAGGCGACATAAATTCCAAATTTTGTCTAATTATAGCCATTTATTTCCTATACATTTTTAGGTGTCCCTTTTGGATATGAATTGCCCACCTCTGGCGCACTCATATCATGCAAATTCGGCCCCGCAGGAACACAACCCCCTAATTCATTATTCATTACAAAACCATCAGGACATTGCCCATCTATTGGAGGAATACCTCCCGTAGAATATTTTAACGTAGAACTAGAATTTTTTATTCTACGTTTTGATGAATTAATAAACTTTATGAAGCCCTTCATGTCCTCTTCCATATTTTAAATATAACATTGCACCTGTTAAATTATCTTGCAATATTATTGGGTTATCTGGATATGTTCTACCATATAGTCTAATTTCTTCTCCTACTTCATCATTTCCTACATAATGCTCATATCTAGCATATTTTTTCTTACCAAATCTCGCTTTCATAAACACATTTGGGTCCACTTGAAATATGTCTGCGCCTGCAAATTTCTTTCGTTTTTTTCTTTTTTGCGCCCAAGTAATTCCTGCAGGTTCTTTCTGACCAGCAATATTAGGGTTTTCAACTCCTATTCCAGCAATTTGTCCCGAACCTGCCTCCAATTCCTTCAAATATATTTCCTCAAGATATTCTTGTCTTTTCGTAATTTCTTCACGAATGAATTCAATTTCAGTATTATTTACTTTCATAAATTCAAAAAATTCTTCTTGAAGATAACTTAAATCATGATAATGTCTATATTGTAAATCTTCTTTTAATAAAAACAATGCGGCAGCAAATGATGCAAATTTCGTTTTGCCTCCAGGAAGTTTACCCAAAAGCCTTTTCAAATTAAATATCATTGTATCAGTTAAAGTATATGCCTCTTTTTCTTCTTTCGTTTTTAACTGACTTCTTTTTTTAAGAATTTTTCCGTTTTCATCAACAATACCAAGTTTATAAGCATCTGTTTCCTTAAAAGGACGCACCAATTTAGTCAAAAATTGATATACAAAATAAATATTACCTGCGGCAGATGCTAATGACATTAGATATTCCTTAATTTTTCTGCAATTTTTAAATCTACTTGTATATCACTACTTATTATATTTTTGCCATTTATTATTTTAATATTATCAGGCATATATTTTAAAAATATTAAAAACGTTTTTAATGCAGACCAATATTGTTCTGGCAATTTCAAAAATAATATTCTACTCACTACCTCAATTGGAAAAATA
>Ga0209501_10003816_pt1 | contig 14857 bp, 20 predicted proteins | sample ArcticOcean_MG_C_4_FD_187434 | JGI IMG/M metagenome (GOLD analysis project Ga0209501, IMG submission 187434) | Marine microbial communities from western Arctic Ocean - ArcticOcean_MG_CB4_134 (SPAdes) (version 2) | ecosystem: Environmental > Aquatic > Marine > Oceanic | place: Arctic Ocean...
CTCAAACTCTTTTCAGTTATTCTAGTCTAGTGATCGAAGATACACGAAGACTCCAGTAAGAGTGATGAATGATATTGTGCAGATCAGAATCTCAAGACCTGTCATGATGTTACAGGCATGATCTTGATATACCCTTCTGACATCTCGTAAGACACTGGAGTATCAACGCCATTTTCAGTATCGCCGAAGAGATTCTTAAGTCTCGCATTGTGAATTCCAACTATCGCGAACTTACGTTCTTGTGGAATTCGTTTCGATGCAGCTTTAACTCTCGTGAAGACGGTGTTAGTACCATTCTCATCAGCTACTAGTTCTACCGAATCTTCGTTATACACTACGTTGAAGCGTGAACCTGGTTTGAAGCCGGGTAATCCGTACTTCTGCTCCTCGAGCCACAGCCGCCTCTTACCCTTCTGCGTGTGAAGCTTCATACTTGTCTCATTTGTCATAATGATATTACCTTTATTGATAGTGATTTAGTAGTTTTATATTGAACATCTATATAGGGATATTGGAAGTTATTCATTTTTTAAGTAGAAGAATATCATGAGATTCTTATATACTAGCGTGCTATAAATCAGCTACTTAATAATATAAGACTTTACTAATACTGGGGAAATCTGTCTTGGTAAGACCGGACGCACAACCTACCCTTTTGATTTCTATTTTTTTTCTAAAATTTTTCAGTTATTACAGTTACTGTGTTAGAATATCCGGCACCTGGGGAGAGACCAGCAAACATAGGAGAATCAATATGGCGGAGCGCCTGACAAAGGAACAGAAACGAAACTATGCCGATAAAGCCATGAAGCTACCTAAATTAAAGGCTACAAATATTAGTCTTGCATCAGAAAAGGCCGCGCTAAAGGGTAAAGTACCAGATAACATGCTAAACCGAATAGCACAAAGTAATGTAAATAATAAGCTAAAAAGGGCGGCGGCAGGCGAGTCATGAATTTAGGACCACAAGGAATGATGACGCCATCATACGAGGGCATGGGTAATGAAGACCGTGGTAATCCATTCTTAAGTGCCACAGGTCAATTGGACCCAATGAGTGGCCAAATGAAGGTTGTTCAAGAAGAGATGACCATTCCAGACGACGTAAGGGAACAGATCATTAGTATGAGCGCTACTGGCATGCAGGTAGATGAAATCATAGAGATGGGCATTCCTCAAGAGATGGTACAGAAAGTGTTAATCGATAGTAAGGTTCAGGGAAGAAACCCTAAACAAGCTATGGAACCAATGCCATTCAATTTACCTAGCAACCCACGTCAACCGTCTAGCCCTCCAGATGATGAAGCAGGCGCATTACAGAGTGGTATTGGGCTATCGCCTATGCCATTCGAAAAATACTAATGCCTTGGAAAGAAGGGCAATCTGGGAATCCTAGAGGGAGACCGCGGAAAAGTCAAAAATCAATGGCTCAGTTAAGGAGTCAGATTAGCGAACACTTGCCAGATGTTATTGAAGTTCTGGCTAATGCAGCTAAGGAAGGAGATGTACAGGCAGCACGGATACTGGTCGAACGATGTGTACCATCTATGAGGGCGCTAGACCAGAATATTAATGTAAATGAATCAGTGCGTGGCATCTCTGACGAAGAGCTGTTAGGCTTAATAAATGAGTTTGAAATCGGAACGGAGGTTAACTAATGGCAACGACTACAAGAACCCTATATGATACGTTTAGCGGAGGGCTTGGTTTAGGTAGCATGACGATTACAAATGGGGGCACCGGTTATACCAGTACACCTACCGTAGTTGTTCCAGCTCCTCCAGCAGGCGGGGGACAAGCATCAGCAACAGCCACCGTTGTAGGTGGAATCGTGACAGCAATTACGGTAACCAATCCAGGTAATAGTTACGTGGTAGCACCTACCATCACCTTCACGGGCGGCGGGGGCTCAGCTGCAGCAGCGACAGCTGTTATGACGACTGGTATTCCTGGCGAGTATTCAGGTGAAACATGTGTGTTGCTAACATTCACAGCTCATGGAGCGGCAACGACAATAGATGCTAGCACATACCTTGGAGGCTCGAACGGTACGCAGGGGTTTCAAAAGTATCGTATCAGCAGTATAGAATGGTCTACCGATCAAGCGATCGCGGTAACGTTTACAGGTACTGGATTAACGGAAGCCATCACGGTAGCGCCAGGGCAAGGCAGCTTCAAAACTCCATTAGTGAACACCACTACACAACCAGGCACCGCTGCTAATGCTGACGTTGTTGTTACCCCAGCGGCGGGAACTGATGGTTTTATGTTGCTGAAACTAGTTAAAGAAGACTTCGCGTAATGGCAAGTACTATAACAGCAGGAACCTTAACTGTAAAGATCACAGAGACTATAGCTTTGAATGGCACTAATATGGATGCTACTAATTCGTTGGTTATCAACTCTATTAACGAAATAAGCCAGAGAATACTTACCGTGCCAGATGGCAATATTATTGTAGTCTTTGAATTTGGCGCATCCGTTGGGTCTGGCACATTCATAAAGGGTGATGTAAAGTACATCAGAATCACTAATAAGGATGATACAAATCCAGTTGATATTAATTTAGCAACAGCCTCATCGAATCAGTGGACTAGGTTGGAGGCTGCTAAAAGCTTTATAGTATCTGGCGCAACTAACATGTCTGAGGGTGTTTCAAGCTCATCAGTCACAGCATCTGTCGTTGCTGACTTGGTTAAGCTTAGCGCTTATATACCTCAAGGTGACCCGCCTGTTGATATAGATTGCTACGTGGCGATGACATAATGGCTATTTTTAGAGGTACCACGTCTGTTGGCAGCGCTGTCGATATGAATAAAAAAGCAAGCGCCGGATCGCCAAGTGATGTTGACGAGTTTGGATTCCCTCCAGGCATGTCACCACATGAAAAGCTCACAAGCTTTGGATCAAAAGCGCCACCTAAAGGGTTTCATGAATACATTACTAAGGCATTTAGGTCATATAAACCGGCTAAGTCAACAGCAGCGCCAGCAGCACCAGCAGCAGCCCCTGCTCGTGCTACTCCGCCACCGCCCGGGTTATCGCCTAGCGCGTATGATCCTGGCAAAGCTAAACTAGGTGGGAGTATGGTACCTGGAACATTCGGCACATCAACAGCTGGAATGGCCCCTCCCTCTCATAAAACTGGTTCTTATGTATCAGGACCTTGGGCTGGCACCCCGTCTAAAGTTGTTTGATGGCGCATACACGATTAACAAGCGCTCATACCCGTCCTTGAGGAAATCATAATGGCAATAGTAGATTACTTTGATAAAGACAGTGGAACGCGAAAGAAAAAACACTTCGCTTACACCGCGCAAGGTTTAAAAGACAGAAAGGCATTCACAAGAGACCAATCACAGTACGCTAAAAAAGCTGGTAAAAAACAACCATCTACTAGATCCGGGATAAAATCAGGAACCCCATCCCCTGCTAGGTCTGGTCACACCGGACCAACAATTAAACCGGGTGATCATCATCCTCCAGCTACTGAAAAGAAAAAAGTACAGAAAACATATGAGATGAATAAAGACTTGGATATGGGTGGAAAACGCGTGGTGGAAGGTATTGGTTTCTCGCCTCTAGGATACTAAACTGATATGGCGGTTATAAAAAACATATCTAAATTAATTGTTCCGGCGGCCGGAAAGGGTCCTAAGGATGTAGTAGATTATATTAATAATCAGGCTTGGGCACCAACTAGTGTGGACGTTGGGCTTATTGAAAACCCAGGCGATTTTGGGTCTTACCTTGGTAGCGTGGTTGGTATTTTACCAAATGATATTACTCCGTTTCTACAAGCCACCATCACATCTACCGACTTAATGATTCCCGTGACTAACCATACACCACCAAGTAAGCCATTATCTTCTTGGCCTGCTAGTGGCTATGCACAGGTTGATTCTGAAATCTTTCTTTATAGTGGGATAATTTCGGGCCTTCTTAGCCCTAGTGGTTACGATGAGTTTTTGGTTTCTTCACCTGCTAACCGTGGCGTAAAGGGCACAACGGCCGTAGGACACACAGCAGGCGCTGGCGCCTTCTTCACCTTGATGCTTATCGGCGCGACAACTAAAATAGAGTATAACAAGGCTTTAGGCATCTTTAACGTGTGGACAAGAACTACTCAGCAAAGAGATTTGACAGGTTGGTATGGTGATAATGGCTGGACTTATGAATATACGACATACTTAATACCTTGCCCTGAAGACGTTGTAACTTTCTTTGAGACTGCTGGTGGTAGCACTTGAGTCTTTCCGTAGCCTTAGCTAACGGGCTACCAAAGGAAGAAATCCGTGCATTATTATTATCAGAGGTGCAGCGACGCCTGGAGGCGCGGAAGACACGCTGGACAGCACTCGAAGGTCCACAGAAGAAGTTTGTTAATAGCGAGCATCCTCATATACTGTTTGGCGGAGCACGCGGAGGTTCTAAAAGTGTTGGAATGCTTTTAGCGTTTCGCAAGCATGCAGAGAAATACGGAAGGGAGGCGCAAGGCCTTCTGTTCCGCAGGTCGTTTCCAGAAACGGGCGAGCTCATAAAGTTGGGTCAGTACGTCTTCGTACAGGAAGGTTGGGAATGGAAGGTCGGGGAGCGAAAATGGGTCTCGCCCAGCGGAGCTGTGCTACAACTTAAACATCTTGATGAAGACGCTGATGCTATGAAGCTTCAGGGTTTTTCTGTAACTTTCTTAGGCTTTGACGAACTTGGTAACTGGCCATCGCCGGAACCTATCGATATGCTCGGTGCAACCATGCGTTCTGCTGCCGGCGTACCGGTTCTTTTCAGAGCTTCTGCTAACCCAGGAGGACCTGGACATAACTGGGTGAAAGAAAGGTACATCGACAATGACGATGGGGAATCGATTTTCATTCCGTCGAAGATCCAAGACAACACTCCTCTGATGGAGAACGACCCGGGTTACGTTGACCGGATCAAAAAGAGTGGACCAGAATGGCTCGTAAAGGCATGGTTAGATGGTGATTGGAACATAGCTCCGGGTGCTTTCTTCGAAGGCGTGTGGGATCCAAAGATACATGTTGTAGAACCGTTCGATATACCGTTAGAATGGAAGCGGTGGAAATCTTACGATCATGGTTACAAGTCTCCAGCTGGATGTGTCTGGTTCACTCAAGACTATGATGGTATAATCTATATCTATCGAGAGCGTTATTGGAGTTCTAAACCAAACAAAGGAAGCGAGACCCCAATAGAGGAGATAGCGCGGGAGATAAATGATGCTGAAAGTATTGAAAGAAAACTCAAGATTAGATTCAAAAGTAATGTGGCCGATTCAGCGATTTTTATGCGAGACGGTCGCCAGAAAAGTGTTGCAGACGTATTTGCTGATTATGATGTTATCTGGGAGTCTAGTGCTAAAGGCCCAGGATCTCGTATACAAGGGTTACAGGAGATTGTTGACCGCTTGGCAAACGAAAATCTTAAGGTATTTAGCACGTGCAAGCATTGGCTTCGTACGGTGCCCTCGCTTCCTGCTGACCCAAAAAGGGTGGAGGATATTGACACGAGCGCGGAGGATCACCTCTTTGACGCTACGAGATATGGATTAATGCTAAGGAGAGCGCGGAGTATTAAGCCAAAGCCTAAACAAAAGACGCCGGATCGCTTCACCTTAGAATGGTTGGATCGAATCGACGAACTATACAATAGGAATGAATCATGGCCGATCTAGGTATGTTGTCAACAGATTTAGAGATAGGCACTGGAGATAATACTCCTTCAGATGCCAGTGGTATGCTAAAAAAGTGTCAGAAGAATATAAATCTATCATATAAAAAATGGAAGAAATACTATAAGGAAATAGAGCACAATCGTGTATATGCACTAGGTAAATTAAATCCAAGATCTATTACTATGGTCGCTTCGCAAAACATGCAGGAGGGTGGGAGATCAATAAAGGGTAACATTATTCACGCCACCCTACAAGGTTTATTGCCTCATATTTATGCCAAGAATCCAGAGATAAAAATACGACCACACAAGTATGTGGATGCTGGTAGTTCAGAATATAGAGTAGCAGATTTATTCGCAGCCACATTAGAAACCGTTCTTAATGAATCATTAAAGAAAGCAGATCTAAAGAAGATCGCTAAGCAAGTAGTAAGATCATGCATGACCAGCAAGATAGGTGTTGTAAAGGTAACCTATCAAAGAGATTACTATAAGGACCCATTAGTTAGTCGGCAGTTTAACGACGCTCAAGATAGTTTAGCTAGAATTAAATCTGATGTTAAAGAATTAATGGCGGATAATACTTACGGCGGGGAAAAAGACGAGCTAATAGAAGAAATAAAGGAAACAATGCTTGGGTTACAAGATAGAGTAGAGGTTCTACAAAGAGAGGGATTGAACCTTGGTTTCGTTAGGCCTGAAGATTTTAGAATGGATACATCATTAGATTCATTGCAAGAATATCAATCAGCTCAGTGGATGGCTAACGTTACATGGATGACGCCGAATGATGTTATGGATCGGTTTCAACTATCCAAAGAAGATGTACAAAAGTTAGTTATTTACAAGCGCACCGACGCTGGCATCCTTAATAGGTTAACTAGGGATGAGGGTCTGCAAGTTAGTAGTAGTGAAGATGTGAACCTGGCATTAGCCGTGTGGGAGTACTGGGATAAAACAGCGCAAACCGTTTACACTTTTGCTGAAGGCGGTAAAAAATGGTTGAAACCACCCTTCCACCCTAGTAGGCTTGGTGAGAAGTTTTTCCCGTTTTTCTTGCTTGGTTTGAACTGGATAGATGGTCAAGAATGGCCTATATCAGAAACTGAATTATTGATGTCCTTGCAGGATGAGTATAATACCATTCGCACTCAAATGTCTAAACATAGAGAGTTGTCTGCTCCGTTTTATGTAGCCGATTCTTCACGTGTTAACTATGAAGATATAGAGGTGTTTAGCAATGCAGCCATTGGTGAGATTGCTTTGATTAACGCGTCTGGTCAGAATGTAAATTCTGTTTTTCAACCTGCTGTGCCGCCGCCTATGAATCCACAGGTTTATGATACCTCTCCATTACGAACAGATATAGAATGGATTAGTGGATTAGGGGATGCGCAAAGAGGCGGAATCAACAGGGCAAAAACAGCTACAGAGGCGAACATACAGCAAGAAGGTTTAGCCACTCGTATAGCTGAAAAGGTGGATATTACAGAAGATTGGCTTAGAGAGTTAGGGTGGTTTGCTGCGGAGATATTATTGCAAGAGGTTTCACCACAGAAGGCTATAGAGATCGCTGGACCAAATGCTTTTTGGCCTATCCTAAATAAACAACAATTATATGATTCTGTTTTTATAAATATCGCTGCCGGAACAACCGGTATGCCAGATAAAAACGTTGAAAAAATGCGTTGGATAGAGTTGATGCCAATCATCATGCAGAATATTGAACTAGTGCAGCAAATGAGAGGTTTTGGTGTTCCAGACGAGTTTAACCCATATGTTCAATTGCTTGAAGAAACATTCTTGAGGTTCGATGAGCGCATAGACATATCTAAGTTCTTACCGCCTATGCCAAAAGAAATGCAAGACATTATGCTGCAAAATCAAATGATGCAACAAGCTATGGGCAAAGGAGGACAACCAGAACCTGACAATGCGGTACCACCACCACAAGGTATGAATGAAGCGGAAAACGCACCGCAAAATAGAGTAAATCAGCGCACAAGAAATCAGTATAGAGAACCACAGGGAGAGATCTAATGGCTGAGCCACAAGTAGAAATGAGCAATACGGAAATGTACCGCGATACATTGAGTGTGTTAGAGCAGGAACTGGAATCTATTCAATCAGACCAACCAGAGGAGGAATCTCATGTCGAAGTCCAACCTAAGGCCGACGAAGAGACCAACACTGACACTCCCACCTACCAAGAAGCTGAGGCATCTCAAGAAGACCAGGGGAGTAGAGAGGTTAGCGCAGAAGCATCAACAGAAGCAGTTTCAAGAGGCGAGGGAAATCAAGCGCAACCAGAGTTAAACGATGAAGATGCTGAAGTATATGGGAATTTAAAACCTAAAGCTCAAGAAAGATTTGAGCATTGGATAAACCGCGCAAAGGAATTAGAAGGATCTAATGATACATTAAAAGTTTCTGGAGAGCTACATGATTATATAATGGATTCAGGAACTAATGCAGATCAATTAAATTGGTCTTTAGGCGTTTTCAAGAGTTTGAATTCTGGAAACTACGAAGAAGCCACAAGAGCTTTAAAAGCGCTAGATGAGTTCGCTGACCAAATTGGTGAAACATTAGGCGTAAATAGGGCGCAAGATAGTAACGCTGGTTATAATGACTTTGAAGACTTATCTAAAGCTGTAGAGAATATGGAAATCAGCGAAGAGTGGGCCAATAAGCTAGCTTCTGACAGAGTAGGTACAAATTCACAGAATCAAGCGCAGGCAGATTATCAACAGTATTATCAAAGTCAGTTACAGGCTCAAACAGAGACGCATGAGACCACAGAACAAGCACTATCAGACATAACCGATTGGGAGAATGATCTAATAGGTTCTGATCCAGACTTCTCTTCCAAGAGGGATACAATGATGGAAATCAGTAGAGAAGTAGCTTCTTCTGAATTCCCACCGGAACAATGGTTGGGTATCCTTCAAAACCAGTATAATGTTCTTTCGCGAGGAATGACGGTCGCTCACTCTGCGAATGGAAACGCTAGTAAAAATTCAGGGCCTCTAGCACCTGGAAGAACAAGCAGCGGCTCAGGAGATGCGTTAGATTCAAATCAGGCTGAAGCGACACCGGAGTTTCTTCAAGCACATTTGGACGCTATGCATAATTAACAGGATTAGATGTTAGCTGGATTCATCACCAGTAGCACGTATAGGCGTTCGTGTGGCCAAACCTGTTCCGATATAATATACATTACCAGGAGGTAATATAATGGCAACAAACTCTGCATTAAATGCTGCCGACATTACTCAATTGGGATTTGTAGCTCTTCAGAACTATTTGAAGAATAAACCTATTGACCAGGTTGCTGTACAGCATCCTTTACTCAAAGCACTAATGGCTAAAAAGAAGCCTTGGGGCGGCGGTAAGGAGAATATTGTAGAGCAGATTCGTACGGGTTATGATAACTTCTTTCAGTGGTTTGGTGACAATTCTTTAAACACGTCATCCCCTGTTGGTTTTAACACGCGCGACACGGTTGTTCAGGCTTATTATCCTTGGAACTCGGCACACGACGGTTTCCAATTCTCTGAAGACTTCCTAATTGGTAACGGCATTCTTATTGGTGACTCTCAAAGTCCCCACAACTCAAGCGCAGCGGGTCTCGTGCAGCTTACCAACGTTTTCAATGAGGCGATGGAAGTTCTTCGATTAGGTTTCGAAGATATTCTTGACCAGTCATTGCATCTAGATGGTTCGCACAACTTGGGAGGTGGTACTTCTCTAGCCGCATCGGCTATTAATGGTTTGGACTTCTTGGTTTCCTTTGATCCCCGCTCGGGCCTTGTTGGTGGTATAAATAGAGCTACGGTGGGTAATGAGTACTGGCGCAACAACTGGGATACTGGCGGAGGTTTGAACACTCACGTGTCTCTTACCCCAGCTGGTCATGGTCATGCCTCTCTATTGGCTGCGATGCACACTATGTGGCGCGCATGTCAGAAGAATGGCGGAACACCTGACTTCTTGTTGGCTGGTACTGACTTTATCAAAGGTTATGAACTAGCAGTAGATGCTAAAGAATCTCGCTATGCTGTACAGCCTGGTTCTATGAGCGCTCCGTGGAACTTTGATCCCTCAACAGAGATTAAGGACGGCGGCACTTTTACTGGTTTGTTCTTCCAAGGCGTTCCGATTATCTGGGATCCTATCTTCGATACAATTGGTGCTACCGCGGCTCAGAATATCAGTAATGGTACGACAGTAGCATGGTCTAAGCGTTGTTACATGCTTAACCTAAAGCATGTTTATCTTCGTCCGATTGAAGGTAATGATATGATCGCTCGGAAGCCTCCGCGCGAGCATACCAGCTATAACTACTACTGGGGCATGACGTGGCGCGGTTCTATGACCGCTAACCGCATGAATTGTCACGGTTGCATTATGGCGACAGGTGCGTAGTAAAACTTGGACCTTGGGGGCTTCGGCCCCCTTGGTTCTTTTTTATCAAGGGAGATAAATAATGAAGACTGTTCCAATGTTAGAAGTTATGGTAACTCTAAACGCTTTCTCTAAGACAAAAAAAGTTTTCCCAGCTCACGAACTTCCAATATATCTTGAGAGTTATGGCGCTGCGAATATAGAGATAATTGGGAAAAATGGAGATAATCACAGTATCAAAGGTGTTGATGAAGAAGTCGCTAATATGGTTGCGTATCATGGTAATCAACTACTACAATCGGTATTTGGAACCAACTTTATCGATGGTATTGAAGTATCCATAAATCGGATTATAGAAAAGGAGAAGACAATAAATGGCAGCGAGAACACTGCTAAGCCTAAGGACGGAAGTAGGTCAGAGACTAGGGTTTAGCTCTTCTGGTTCTGGCGCTATACTTCAAGCTGGTTTACTTAACTCAGCTTTAAGAAGCGGTCAAGAACAATTATTTTATGAGTTTGGTGATTTACTAACTCATAGGATAAACGATACGGAACCTGGCTCTACAGTTTCAGGTACGTCATTGTATGATTTCCCCCCTGATTTAGATCCCTTAAAAGCTTTGACTATTTCTATGCAAAGAAATAGCGGTGGTATTTATTATGAATTAGCAGTTGGTATCAGCGTAGGCGATAGAAATGTTTTGCCAGTGTTGAATCAGCGTTGGCCCTCTCGTTACGACATAAGAAACAATTCTGTAGTAGCTGGTGTTGTTAAGCCGATGATAGAACTTTGGCCAATCCCAGACAATGCATATCCATTAAAATTATCTTACAACGCCAAACTAGGCGATTTCGAATTAGATACAGACTTAAGCACTATACATCCACAGTTGATTTTGCTACACGCTATCACTACCATGAAGGCGCATTATCAGCAACCAGATTATCAATTATACTCATCTCAGTTGCAGGCCTTACTAGGACGTATAAAATCTATTGGTTTGCAAGCAGGTGGATCTACTCGACGCTACTTCAAGCAAACTCAATCATTCTCGCTTGATCCTGCATCTTACTGGCCGATGGGTTCTGTGGTTACGCAGCAGATTAACAACATCATCTCCTCACACACATTAATTACGCCGGCGACAGATAGTGGTACATTTATCACCACGGCGACTTCAACATAGGAGATATTAATGCCTACAACTAAAGTCATCGATATGTCAGCCAGGACCTCATCTGGTCTAGCTTATGATGATTACCTGTATTTAACCGGCGAAACTCCAAATATAGATGAGAAGATGCAAACATCTGTATTGCGTGATTATGCTTTAAGTGGGATAAAGACAAAAACGAATAGTGGTTTGAATATATTGTCAGACCCAACCAAACCATACGCATCTACCAATCCTGAATATGAAGTAACATTAGACGTAAGCAACTTAGCAGTTGTAACGCCTGCTTCTACAGATTATCTAGCTATACAAGATGTTACAGATGGAACGACAAAGAAAGTCTTAATATCATCACTTGGCCCACATGTCGGTGACATAACGGATGTGGTTGCAGGCACCAACTTGAACGGAGGTGGAACAACTGGTTCCGTTACTTTAAATCTAGACAATACAGTAACAGGATTAACTTCTGTTTCTTCCACTGGATTCACCGGTGCTCTAACTGGTAATGCGACAACAGCTACAACACTAGCTACACCAAGGAATATCTCTGGAGTTGCATTCGATGGCAGTGCAGATATAACACTGCTTATGACAGGTTTAGGCGATGTGGACGGCGGCATGTCTCCATTGAATGGGCAAGTTCTAACTTACGACACGTCTGCTCCAGCCGGTTGGGCCGCTCGAAGTGTAGCCGGCACTGGAACAGTAACAAGTGTAGGAGTATCTGGTACAACGGGTATTGTTGTGGATCCCACGACTACGCCGGTAACTGGCGCTGGCACAATAGCTTTATCATTGTCTGGTGTGCCTAACTCTTCGCTTGCTAATAGTTCTCTGACAATCGCGGGTAAAACCGTTGCTCTTGGTGGCACGGATACGATAGATGTTGGAGATTTGGAAGACGTAACTATAACGTCGATAGCCGATGATCAATTTCTAAGGTACGACACAACCTCTTCTAAGTGGATCAACGAAACCGTTAGCGTGGGAGATATTACAGAGGTCACAGCAGGTACTGGACTTAGTGGAGGCGGTACTACTGGCGCGGTTACTCTAAACTTCGATCCTAATAGTTTGTCTGTGGCTACAGTTGCTGGCGGTGATAAGGTAGCTATAGCTGACATAGATGATTCTGGTGCTGCTAAGTATGTAACAGCGCAGAGTATTGCCGATCTAGGAACTACAGGCGATATAGAGGGTGTTACTGCAGGCACTAACATGAACGGAGGTGGGGTGAGCGGTACGGTAACCCTGAACCTCGATACTACATTAACCGCTTTAACATCTGTGACTTCTACGGATTTCGTAGGAGCATTAACTGGTAATGCTAGTGGCACAGCTGCTAATATCACAGGCAACCTTGCCGTGGCAAACTTAAATAGCGGCACTTTTGCTAGCGCATCTACTTACTGGAGAGGGGATGGTTCTTGGGCGACAATAGCTGGAGACATCGAAGGTGTAACAGCGGGTACTAATTTGAACGGTGGAGGCACGACTGGTTCTGTAACGGTCAACTTAGACACCACATTAACCGCACTTACATCTGTCACTTCAACAGACTTTATTGGTGCCCTAACGGGTAATGCTACCAACATAACTGGTAATTTAGCCGTAGCCAATCTCGATAGTGGGACCGCTGCCGGCGTAGGCACATTCTGGCGTGGTGATGGAACTTGGCAAGCGGTGCCATCAGCTGGCGACCCAGCAGGAACGGCCGTAGCCATGGCCATAGCTTTAGGAGGATAATATGGCAAATGTATTTATGAATGCTGGGGGCGCGTTAACAACCGCGTATCCTGGAACACCGATCTACACTTCTTTAGCTGGTAAACAATCTATCGTGCATTCTTGCATTGTATCTAATGTTCATGCATCAGACAGCGCTAATGTAGATATCCAAGCAACGGTTGATGGTGGTACAACTTACTATCACGTGGCCAAAAATGTTCCAATCCCTTCGGGATCCTCTTTGGTCATAGACAAACCAATAGATTTGGAACCGCTAGATAAGATAAACTTGAAGGCCAGCGCAAATAGTACGCTAGAGTGTGTCTTAGGTATTCTTGAGATAACACCGTAATGTCATACATTGGCAAAGTAGAACTAAAAGCTAGTGATATCAGAACATCTGGTGTTATAACTATTAGCGGTGGAGCTACCAATACAGTTGCATTAGGTGGATCTGCGCCAAGCGTGCAGACGGTTGTTTTAACTGTCAATGGTGTAACTCAGGCTACTAATACGTATACAATAGCAGGTTCTACACTTACTCTATCCCCCATTACTGACTTCTTTGCTGATGGTGATACTGTAGAAGCTATAACCATCAATGATATCGGCACGACCATTACTCCAGCTGATGGGACAGTAACACTTCCTAAGATCTCTGCTGGAACAGGGACGGTTGGGCAGTATCTTAAGACGGATGGTGTGAATACGCTTTCTTGGAGTACGGTAGCTAGCGCCGGTACTATAGGCGATATCACTACAGCAAATAACTTCTTCCAGAACTGGAATACTATCGACGTGAACACAACTAGCACGTTCGCTACATCTATCAACGCCGCAATCATTGGACCGATTACTGTTACAGGTTCTTTTGTTTGGACTGTTAGCGGTATATTGAACATCCTTTAGGAGTAAAACATGGCATCAAAAATCATAGTAGACCAACTGGAAAAAACAGGTGGTGCATTAACGGCGTTAACACTTCCAGTTGCTAATGCTACGGTTGGGCAGTATATGAAGAACGATGGGGCAGGCGTGTTGGGTTGGGTTGATCCTCCAGATTCAGGATTGACAGACATTTATCGGTGGAGATTGAACGCAGACTTTGCAAACAGTGCTCAACCCATGACAGGTGCTACCATAGTAGAGGTAACCAGCAATGCAGTAGGTAAACTTGGAAGCGGAATGTCATATGACACGACTACAGGAGTGTTTACGTTTCCACAGACGGGCATTTGGGTTATCAATGCAACTGTTTACTTCTGGCAAAATGGTAATGGTACCCCTGGTTATGGAACATCAGAAATACAAGTTACTGAGAACAATGGCACATATGCTGTTGTAGTTCAAGCTAGAACTAGTGATTACTACTCTGCATACGGCACGATGCCATTGCAGTATGTTTTTGACGTAGTTGCTACGACCACGCATAAATGCCGTTTTGGAATTACGCAAGGATTAGCAGCTTCGATAACTAAGGGAAGCACCACAGAAGACAAAACTTATTTTACATTTTCAAGAGTAGGTGCAACATAATGAGACCAGAAAATATTGAAAACATATTAGTAACCTTACACGATGGACCATGGTTCGGGTTTGATAACAAAGAACACGTATATGAAAATCTTGTTATCTATAGTGCTGACGATAAACCGACGCAAGCATGGCTTGAAACTGAATTAGCAAGTCAACAAGCCGCATGGGACGCTGCTGTAGCTGATGAGGTAGCAAGCAAAGCCAGCGCGAAATCTAAGCTGGCTGCGCTAGGACTCAGTGAAAACGAAATCTCGGCTGCGTTTGGAATCTAAATGGCTACGACTAGAGTACAAGTAAGCACACTACCTACTGGCGCA
>Ga0209501_10003823_pt1 | contig 14846 bp, 16 predicted proteins | sample ArcticOcean_MG_C_4_FD_187434 | JGI IMG/M metagenome (GOLD analysis project Ga0209501, IMG submission 187434) | Marine microbial communities from western Arctic Ocean - ArcticOcean_MG_CB4_134 (SPAdes) (version 2) | ecosystem: Environmental > Aquatic > Marine > Oceanic | place: Arctic Ocean...
TCGTTTACCTTTGCGGCAGCGATACTTTGGGTGTATTCGGCAAAATTATTTGTGCCCACTACATGGCGTTGCATCCACGCCTGAAAACATTCGCGCCCGCGGGAAATATCATCCCAGGCTTTATAAAAGCCATTGTCGCGCTGGTAATATCCGAGCGCATAGGACGGGTAGGATCCGCCCGGCTCGACGCAAACCGCATCGATCACCCAGCCCGGCAAGGTGACGGAATTCGCTTTCAGCTCGAAGCTGTCGACAATTTCCTCGACCGTGACGATGACGCGTTTGGCGGCCAGCACGGCCTCCTTCTGCACGCCGGTAATGCCCCACATCATGACATTGCCACGGCGATCGGCCTGCTGGGCATGAATCACTGTCACGTCCGGGCGGATGGCCGGCACGGCGGCCAACTGTTCCCCGGTAAAGGGACAGGTGATCGATTTGATGGTCGGGTTTACCGTCGGCAGGTCGCAGCCGACATAGCCACGCAGGACCGCGAACGGAAGGCCGCTCGCACCAGCGACATAGGCATTGGCGAGATCGGCATGGCTGTGCTCTTCGATTTCGAGCGCCGCCGGCCAAGATTTTTCGATCGCATCGCGGAACCGGTGCAGCGAGCCGACGCCCGGATTGCCGCCCCAGGAAAATATCAGCTTGCTGACACAGTTCATGCCGATCAACTGATCGTAAATCAGATCCGGCGTCATGCGGACGGCGGTGAGGTTGTGCTTCCCCGCGCGAACCACTTGATGCCCGGCGGCGTGGGGAATGAGATGGGTGAAGCCTTCCATGGCGACGGTGTCGCCGTCCTGGATCAATCCGGCGACCGCTTCTTCTAATGTCGTAATGTCCGCCATAAATGCTGCCGATCCGAACCTAGAATATGACCGGCACAACTGGCGCTTCGCCCCTGGCAATAATGCCGGGCAGTTCCGAATTTGCGTTTTCCCAGACCAGCAGCATCGAGCGCCGCGGCGAGAAACCCTGATGACGAATATCCGCCGGCATGGCCGCCACATCGCCGGCGCGCATAACCACCTTGGCCCGGGGCGCGCCGGATTCTCTGTCTTTGACATCCCAATGAATTTCATCGGAAAGCTGGATGAACCATTCGACGCGGTCGTTGCCATGCTCGATCGGTAGAATGAATTCCTCCGAAGTCGGGCAATAGAGGCTGTCACGCAAGACAGAACAGACCGAGGGGTTCCAGGTCACGTCCGAACGCGAGAGATAGGCGAAGAGACTGAACCCGCAGACTTCGTTTTCGAATCCCGGCTCCGCTTCGATGATAGGTTCGCTCTGGTCGACATCGAGAAAGGCGCGGTTGACGGGATGGCCAGTCTCGTCACTGCGCGGAACGGCGTCTCCCGGCACACCAACCATGCGTTCGGCGGTCACGCGGAGCCGGTTGATCGCCGCTTTGTTGTCACCATTCTTGCGGCCGTAGGGCTTGTCAGTTTCCATCGGCGCGGCGAACGGGTCATAACCGGCATTGGTCCAGTCATCGAGCATGTCTTTCAGGCCCGCCATAAGCTGATCTGAATCGAAATTTTCCGAATAATCCGCACCGCCCTCGCGGTAACCCGAATTGAAGCGGCCGGCGAACATATCGACATTGCCGTAATGATTGAGGGTGCCGAAGACAGCGTCAAAATTTATCGTGCCGTAAAAGAAATTCCAGGCCACGGTGCGCTGAAGTGCGCGCAGAAACACGTCAATCGACATGACGTGCTGGCCGTTCGGCCAATCGATATGGGCGAAATACTCATCTCGGCGCAAGTCGAAGCTGCCCATCTTGAAGGATCGGTAGCCGCTGTAATTGTCCGGATCGCTGGTCGATATAGCTTGGTGTGTTGCCATGGCGCTTTTTTCCTTCTCCGCAAACCTGGTGCTCAAACCTCTACGCGGTCTGGCAAATTTCGTTCCATTTCTCCTGAGTCGATGGCCCCTCAATGGTTTGAATCATGATCACTGCCGGCTGATCAGAATGAAACCGGTAGGCAGCGCCGACCGGCAGCAGCGCCATATGGCCACGGCCAGTTTTGATGCGGCCCATCTTTTGTCCCTCGGGATCGCCGTCGATCAGCACCGCGCCGTCGCCGCCGCCATCGGGCGCACCGCCGCCCAGCTTGACCAGGTGCACATCGACATGGCCGTCCATGCACAGGGCGAATTCGTCATGCGGTGCGGCAAACCACGGTGAACCACCTTCAACGCGCATGACCTCAACGACATATTCGAAATTCTTGGCGACGGCGATGCGCTCAAACGGCGCGGCGTTGTTCGCCACTTCGAAGATATTTGAGAAGACATAGTTTTTGGGATCGTCGTTGATAAGCTGCACGCCGCCTTTATTGTAATTGGCGAGCGAGCCGAATTCCGTCTTGTAATCCGTCATCGCATTACCCCGGGCCGCATCTGGTAAATTTGCGGCACATTCGCTGGGCCACAATCGGGTCTCTTGACTTGTTCGCATACCGAACATATGTTCTATATATGAACAATTTTCCGCGAAATTGGAAATCTTGTCAAGATGATTGACGGTCCGCGACAAGGTGAATTTGTCACCTCGCTCGCGCGCGGGCTGCAAATAATCCGGACTTTTGACGTCGATCATTCGGTTATGACGTTGTCCGAAGTTGCCGGGCGGACGGGGCTTACGCGAGCCACGGCGCGGCGCTTTCTTCATACATTGAGAGAACTCGGCTATGTTTCCTCCGATGGCCGCGACTTCCGGCTCACACCCCAAGTTTTGAGCCTCGGATACGCCTATCTGTCATCCATGAGCATCGTCGAGATTGCGCAGCCGCTTATGGACAGAATATCCAAACAGATCAGCGAATCCTGTTCGATGAGCGTTCTCGATGGCGCCGATATCATCTATGTCGCGCGCGTACCGGCAAAGCGCATCATGTCGGTCGCGCTCAGTATCGGCACCCGCCTGCCGGCCTACAACACCGCTATGGGACGGGTGTTGTTGGCTGCCTTAGACAATGACGAGCTCGACACTTATTTCGCCACCAGCGAGCGGGTGTCCTACACGCCGCATACGGTGTCCGGCGAAGCGGAGCTGAGAGACATTCTCGCCCAGGTCCGCGTCGACGGGTTCGCGGCGGTCGATCAGGAGCTTGAGCTTGGCGTGCGCAGCGTCGCCGTGCCAGTGCGCGAGCGCGCGAATAAGACGCTGGCGGCGTTGAACGTCAGCGGCCATGCCGCGCGCGTCTCCATGCGAGAGATTCGGCGGAACTTCCTACCGCCGCTCCAGGCAGCAGCCGGCGCCATCACGGCGGCGCTGTCAGGGTCCATAGAACCGTGAAAGCATTGATCGCCGGCGGCGGCATCGGCGGCATGACGACGGCGCTCAGATTACACGCCGCCGGCATCGACGTGGAGCTGTTCGAATCCGTCGTCGAGATCAAGGAACTCGGCGTTGGCATCAATATCCTGCCCCATGCCACGCGCGAATTGACCGAACTCGGCCTGCTTGACGAGCTGGCGGCAACGGCGATCGAGACCCGCGCGCTCCGCTATCACACACAATATGGTCACCATATCATCACCGAGCCGCACGGCTTGGCGGCCGGTTACACCTGGCCGCAATTCTCCATCCACCGCGGCAACCTGTTGATGATATTGGCCAAAGCGGCGCGCGAGCGCATCGGCGCGGATCATGTGCACACGGGGCATCATTTGGACGGCTTCAGCCAGGACGGCGAGGGCGTGACGGCGCGTTTCGTCGACCCGCACAGTGGCGAGACGGTGGCTGAGTTTCGCGGCGACCTGCTGATCGGCGCTGACGGCATTCACTCTCGGGTGCGCGAAGCGCTCTATCCGGGCGAGGGTCTGCCGCAATTTTCCGGCATCACCATATTACGTGGCGTCACCGAGCAGGAACCGTTCTTAGACGGCCGCACCATGATCGTCGCCGGCACCTGGAACGAGCGCATGGTCGTCTATCCGATTTCCGAGGTGGCTCGCAAACAAGGCCGATCGCTGATCAATTGGGTCGCCGAGATCCGCGACGACAGCAAGATTCTCCGTAAACGTGACAATTGGAGCCGGGTTGGCAACAAGGCCGATTTCCTGCCGACCTTCGCCGACTGGCATTTCGATTGGCTCGACCTGCCGCGCCTGATCGAGGAAAACGACGTCGCCTACGATTTTCCGATGGTCGATCGGGAGCCTCTCACGCGCTGGAGTTTCGGCCGCGTGACGCTGCTAGGCGATGCCGCTCACCCGATGTATCCAAGCGGCTCGAACGGCGCCGCCCAGGCCATTCTCGATGCTGGCGCGCTGGCCGAAATCCTCGCCGTGACGGACAATATCGAAGAGGCCCTGATCGCCTATCAGGACGCGCGCATCACGCCGACAACAAATGTGGTGCTCTCCAACCGTGAATTTCTGGCCGAGCATGTCCTCAAGCTGGTGGCGGAACGCTGCCCGCCAGATTGCCAAGACATCCACGACTTCGTGAGCCAAGAAGAACTGCAACAATTCTCGCGCGAGTATCAGCGCATCGCCGGCTTTGACGTCGAAACGCTCGACGCCAAACCTAGCCTGAAAACCGTCTAAAGCGTTTTGTGGCTGCGGCGGAAACAGTCCGGCCGCTCGACTAAAACAAGCCGGGCGAACCGGAACCGCCTGTGGACCTAATGCGAGGAACAGCCCTACGCGTCGGCCAGATCGAAAAAGCGGATGCTTGGCGGCTCCGCCAGAGCGTCACCAAGCTGTTGCATGACGCCGGTTTCCACACGCCAGGCAACATATTTTTCGTAATGCGCTTTGCTCTCAAAATTCTCGACGAGCACCAACACATCGCTATCGTCTTGATTTTGATAGACATTCAAATTGATGCAGCCGTCATAGCTACGGGTGTCAGGCAAGATGCCCTTCATCGTGGCCAGCAAATCGTTGCCGGTGCCCTCTTTCGCCCGGACTTCGAGCAGGATGGTAACAGCCATGGATATCTCCTTTTCAGTTCTGTGTTGTGATGAAATTCAGGACGGTCGCGGCATGAGCGGCCGCAAAAACTATGCTCGCTCACTCTGTTCTATTCGACGATTGTATGCGTACAGGGAATGACCGCAACTCGCTTTCATCGCAGGCATCAACGAGTTCACGAAAACTAGCCGCGACAGCCGGATGGAATTGCTTGCCGGCGACTGGCTGAGAATTGCGGTTCCCTTCACAAGTTAACTCTGCACACACTATGGTGTTATGCGCGGGCCGTATGGTTGCGGTTACGCGCCGCGTTTGGACGCGGACATACCACGGAGACATACCAATGGCATTCCTGAGAGCACTGGCGATATCGGCACGCATCGTCGTGGTTATTGGCGCGATGTTGGCCGGCGTGATGTTGATCGGCATTGCGGCGGCGCGCGCCGAAATCACCATCGCCACGGTCGGGCCGATGACCGGAGCCAAGGCGTGGATGGGCGAGCAATATAAATGGGGCGTCGAATTGGCGGTGGCGGAGATCAATGACCGCGGCGGCCTATTGGGGCAGAAACTCAGATTAGTCATAAGCGACGATGCCTGTGACGCCGCCCAGGCGGTATCGGTCGCACAGAAGCTGGTCAATGACGGCATCGTCTTCGTCGCCGGGCATTACTGCTCGCATGCTTCGATTCCCGCATCAAAAATTTATGAGAAAGCCGATATCGTCATGATCTCGCCGTCCTCGACGAGCCCTATATTGACCGATGAAGGCGGCGCCAATGTGTTTCGCGTGTGCGGACGCGATGACGAGTAAGGTCTGATCGCCGGCGATTATCTGGCCGATCACTGGCGCGATGCGAAGATCGCGATTCTCAACGACCAGTCGACCTACGGTCAGGGTTTGGCCGCGGAAACGGTAAAGCAACTGCATGCGCGCGGCGTCAGCGAAGCCTTGAACCTGTCCTACGCGCCGGATCAGATCGATTACTCGCCGCTGATCTCGGTTCTACAGGAGGCAATATCGACGTCATCTATGTGGGAGGCTATAGCGCCGAAGTTGGTCTCATCTTGCGCCAGGCACGCAATCAGGGGTTTGACGCACAGCTTATCTCGGGCGATGCCGTCGTGACCGAGGATTTCTGGTTGACGGCAGGGGCCGCGGGAGAAGGCGCCCTCATGACATTCTTTCCAGATGCCCGAGAAACCCTGGCAGCCGCGCCAACGGTGGCGCAATTTAGAGCGCGCGGATTCGAGCCCGAGGGCTACACGCTTTATGCCTACGCCGCCGTACAGGTTTGGGCCGAGGCTGTCGCCCAGGCGGCGACACTTGATCCGCAAGCGGTCATCGCCGCCCTGCAGACGGGAACGTTTAACACCGTGCTCGGAGAAATCGCGTTCGACAGCAAAGGCGACGTCAGGGGGGCCAACTTTGTTTGGTACGTGTGGCGCGACGGCCGCTACATTCTCAAGCAATGACGGCAAAACAATCCCGCTAATAGATTTGCACCGCAAGCCCAACTTTTTCTGCAAGCTAAGCCCACGAGTTCCGCAACCTAAGCCCATGAGTTCCACAACCTAAGCAATAGGAGGCAGCGCGATGTTTGATCGTCTTCAAGTGCGTGGGCGGTTGCTGCTGTCGTTTATCGGGGTCAGTTCGTTCGCCCTGATCGCCGCCGCGGTGGCAATATATTCGTTTCTCGAAACCGGCAAGGGCCTCGACAGCATCACCCAGCGTTGGGTTCCCTCGGCCCTCGCATCGCAAGAACTGTCGCGCCAGACCGAACGTATTGTCGCCTTGGCGCCGGCATTGCTCGCGGTCACCACGGCGGAGCAGCATGAAGCGATCTCGGGCGACATCGCCGCCGAAGTCGAGCAGTTCGACGAACTGCTGTTCAAGGTCGGCGGGCGCGGCAACGATCCCGCGCAGGTCATTTCGATAGAGCGCGACGCGGCGTTCATCGAAGGCAATTTGGAAACTCTCGATGGGTTGGTCGCCGATCACTTGGCCGCCGCCGCCCACATCCAGAAACTGCTCGGCACATTGGCCAACGCAAATATGGGCGCGCAGCGTCTGCTGACGCCGGGAATCCGCGCCCTCGATGGCGAAGTCTCTCAGCTCGGGCGTATTTTGGCCGATCCGGATCTATCGGCAACGGAGTAGCCGGCACGGGTGGCGGCGCTGGCCCGATCGATTGCCGCAGCGGCGCCGCTGTGCCGCACCCAAAACGAATTTTCGACGATTAACGATAGTTTGATTAGGGCGGCTTCAGCGGAGAGCCAATCCGATATTTCGATCTTCGCCCACCCATTGCGGCGCGCGCTGGATTCGCTGGCCGGCTTCGCAGCAGAGTTCGATGGCGGCTTAAAAGACGCCTCCTCGCGCGTGCTGCGGAATTGCGCAGCTTGACCGACGGCGAAGACGGAATATTGTGATCGCGCGGGCGTGAGCTCGCCATCATCGCTGAGATCGAAAGCCTGCTGGCGCGCAATGCGGAGGTGTCGATACAGCTGACGGGCACTTTGGATCTATTGATTGCCGGCACCAACCAAGACATCCAAATCGCCAGTATCGCGGCGACGCAAAGCCAGCAACGCAGCACCTGGATTTTGGTGGCGGTGGTAATTCTCAGTCTGGCCGCGTCAATCTTGATCGTCTGGCTCTATGTCGGGCGCAATCTGATCGCCCGCTTGGGCGCGCTGAACCACAGCATGATGGCGATTGCCGGCGGCAATTTGGAGGCAAATATCCCTACCGGTGGGCGCGACGAAATCAGCCGCATGGCACTGGCCCTGTCCGGCTTCCGCGACACGGCCATCGAAGTCCGGGAGACCAATCTGCGAGAGCTTGTCGAGGCTCGGCGGCGCTTGAACGACGCGATTGAATCCATCTCCGAAGGATTTTCACTGTTCGACCCCGGCGACCGCCTGGTGGTGTGGAACAACCGGTTCCAGGAACTGCTCTATCCCGGCCGCAAGAGAGGGATCGAGCCGGATACGCCGTTTGAGACCGTGATGCGCGAGGCGATGGACAGCGGCTATGTCAACGAGGTGGAAGGCGATGCCGATGCGTGGATGGCAGCGCGAATCACGCGCCACCGCGCGCCAAGCAGCCAGCACTTGCACCAACGCTGCGACGCGCGCTGGATTCAGGTCAGTGAGCATAAAACCGATGACGGCGGCACGGTGGCGATCCACTCCGACATCACCGAGCTGAAGCAAGCCGAGAAAGAACTGCAAGACGCCTACGCCGTCATCATGAATCAACGAGACAGAATGGAGACCGAGTTAAACGTCGGGCGCGAAATGCAAATGAGCATGGTGCCGAGAATATTCCCGGCGTTTCCCGAACGTCAGGAATTTTCGATACATGGTTTCCTGCAGCCGGCGCGCGAGATGGGGGGCGATTTCTACGATTTCTTTTTTATCGACTAGGATCGGCTGTGTTTCTGCATCGGCGATGTCTCGGGCAAAGGCGTGTCGGCGGCGCTGTTCATGGCGGTGACCAAGACGCTTATAAAATCACACGCGCCCAACGATCCATCGACAGCCAGCATTCTCACCCACGTCAACGGAGAATTGTGCCTGGACAACGAAAACGCCATGTTCGTGACACTCTTTATCGGCATTTTGAACACACCTACCGGCGCGTTGGACTATGCCAATGCCGGTCACAATCCGCCCTATCTCAAGCGGCGCGACGGCTCGGCGCAGAAATTAATGCCGCATGGCCCGGTGGCCGGCGTCGCGGACGGACATGTTTACGGCTCAGGGCGCGAGACCCCCGGCCCCGGCGATCTCCTGTACATGTATACCGATGGCGTCACCGAGGAAATCGATGGCGAAGGACAATTCTTTTCAGACAAAAGACTGGAGCGGATCGTATGCGCGCAAACGATCCGCTCGGCCAAGGCGATCGTCGATGATACGGTGATGGCGGTTGAGCAGTTTAGGGGAAAGAAGGAAGCGGAAGACGATGTCACGGTACTGGCCATCGAATTCATGGGCGATGCGCCGAACCGGCCGATGGCGGAGAATCTCCACATCACGGTGCAAAACGAGCTATTGCAAATCGCGCTTGCCGAAAATATGTTCGGCGAATTCGCCGCCGCGCACGGTCTTCCCGAAGAATTGGTAAATAAGATGGGCGCGATTCTCGACGATGTGCTCAACAACGTCATCTCGTACGCTTATTCCGACAACCGGGATCACGCGATCGAGATCACGGCCACGCGGCGCGACGACCGCGTCATCGTCACGATTAGCGATGACGGGACACCGTTCAACCTCCTCCTGCACGCCGCGCCGGAGGCTGGCTTATCCCTGGAAGACCGCCGGGTGGGCGGACTTGGAATTCATTTGGTGCGCCACTTGGCCGATGATATTTCCTATCGCCGCCGGACCAAAAAGAATGAACTAACCTTGACCCTGATGGTGGACCCGCCGGATGATCAACCCTAGGAGCATGTGATGGAATTTGATGTGCGTGAAAGCGGCGACGTCACGATCGTCGGCATTACCGGCAAGCTCAATACCCAAACCGCTCCGGTCGCCCAGGAGCAGTTGATAGCGCTCATCGACAAAGGGGCGAAAAAAATTCTGATAGACCTGGACGGACTCGACTATATCAGCAGCTGGGGCCTGCGCATTATTCTGCTGGCAGTCAAACATCTGGGCGCCGCCGGTGGCAAATTGCGGCTCTGCAATCCGAACTAAACGGTGAAGGAGATTCTCGATATCTCGGGTTTCGGCAGTATTTTTTTGGTCTATGGCGACAGGGCGGAAGCACTCGACGGGTTTTAACGCCTGGCGACCGTGGGCGGCGTTCAATCGCCCCGCTTCAACAGGATATCGGCGCCGATCGCGTCGATAGACGAGAGCCCCGATAAGCCCATCGCGAGATCGATTTCGCGGCGAAAAATTTCCAACACATGGGCGACGCCGGCCTCACCGGCAACCGCGAGAGCCCATAGCTGCGGCCGCCCGATGAGGCAGCAATCGGCGCCGAGCGCCAGCGCCTTGACGACATGGCTGCCGCGGCGAATACCTCCATCCAACAGCACGGCTGTGCCGCCGGCGGCCGCTTCGGCGACGCCGGGCAGTGCATCGAGTGCCGCCGCCGCGCCATCGAGCTGGCGCCCGCCATGATTGGATACGATCACGCCGTCGACGCCATGCGCCACCGCTTCGCCGGCGTCTTTTGGGTGGAGGACGCCCTTGAGAATTAGCGGGCCCTGCCACACCCCGCGCAGCCATTCGATATCGGCCCAGGTAAAGCCGGGATCGGGCAATGACAGCATGCGATGGGCGAGCGCGGTAAGATCCTCGCCGCTGCCCGCCCGCCGATAATTGCCGAAGGTGATTTTCGGAATCGCGCTGCGCATACGCATCAACCAGGGCAGCTTGAACGCCATGCCGGCAACCTCACCGGCGCTGAGTCGGGGCGGGATGGTGAAGCCATTGCGGGTGTCACGCTCGCGGTTGCCGACAAGCTGGCAATCGATGGTGACCACCAGCGCATCATAGCCCGCCGCCGCCGCCCGCCGGGCAATCTCACGTGTCAGCTCGCGGTCTTTATAAATGTAAGTCTGCATCCAGCGCGGCGTGGCGCCGCTGGCGGCCAGATCTTCGAGGGTGCAAACCGAGCCATGGCTGAGACAATAGGCCGTGCCCGCGGCCGCCGCGGCGCGTGCCGTCGCGACCTCGCCGTCGGGCCACAACAGGCCGGCAAGGCCGGTCGGCGCGACCATCACCGGCAGCGACAGCCGCTGGCCGAACAGCGAGATCGAGAGATCGCGCGCCGGCGCACCGGTCAGGGGGCGCGGCAATATTTGCACGCTGTCGAACGCCGAGACGTTGCGGCGGAGAGTCGTTTCGTCGCCTGCCCCGCCATCGACAAAATCAAAGATAGCGCGCGGCAACACGCGGCGCGCCTCGGCCCTTAACGCGGCGACGTTGATGGCGCGGCGTTGCCAACGCGGAACCCGCGCGCTCACGATATCTCGCCCAGATGCATTATCTAAAACTGTTGTAGTTGCCATTTCAAAGCACGCCCACCGCTCGCTCGATCACCCGAGCGCCGAACTCTAGCATAAGAACGAAAATCAAACCGAGGCGCAGGTTGGCACACAACGATCAACGCATCCATGCTTGAGTGGCTCAGCTAGTGGCGGAATTTCTGTTCGGCGTTACGATGGTTCCAACGAGGAGATGGGAAAATGCGAAACGTCATAAAAGCGGTGCTTATGGCCCTTGTTGTCACGCTCGGCGCGCCGGTGGAATACGTTCAAGCTCAGATGTGGGTGCCGCATGACCGGGTTGGCGAAATGGAAAAAAATGCCCGCGGCTGGACGCTCGCAAACCAAGCTAGCGAACTGCAATGGACGGGCGCACATATGGACGGGCGCACATAGTGCGCGGGCTGAGTTTTCGGTGGTTGTCGCGCGCACAGAATTGGCGTGGAACCGCCTATGGGCAGAGCTGTCACGTTCGCCGCCGGATACGTTCGACAGCGACAATCAAATCGCGATCGCCGTATTTCTCGGTCTGCGTAGAACCGGCGGCTTTGCCGTCAACATCGGCACGATCGAAGACGGCCCGGTGTTCTACACGGTGAATGTGACGGAGAAAATACCGGCGCCCGAGGCTTTGGTTACCCAAGCTCTGACAACGCCTTACGTCATCCGGATCGTGCCGCACAGCGACCGGCCGGTGATGATTCGGCGCGCCGATGCGGCGGCAGGGAATATTTACCTTGCCGACACGGAGTTCGAAATTGCGGACGTATGGTTTAAGCAATTGAGGGCGGAGCTTCAGGAAGCGCAACAGGACAATCGGCACCTGCACGACATTATCGGCGAAGCCCAGCGCCAAATCGAACAGCTCCAGCGCGAACAAAGGGAACGGTGTGAGCCGTGCAGCGTCCTGCCAACGGCAGGTGATTAACCATCGCGATCTTGCGCAGCCAAAATTTGCGCGATCACATCGAGATAGGCGCTCAACATTTGCTGGCGGGTGAACTTGGCGCGGGCGCGGGTGCGCCCGGAGGCGCCGGCGCGGCGCCGCGCTTGCGGGTCGCCGGCCCAGTTCACGATGGCTTTGGCCAGGGCGCGGGCACGGCTGTTGTCGTCTTCGGTCGCGGGCAGCAGATAGCCACAATCGCCGAGCGCTTCCGGCGTGCCGCCGGCCGGCGTGGCGATCACCGGTAGGCCCTTGGCCATGGCTTCCAAGACGACCGCCGGCATGCCCTCTCCCAAAGACGGCAAAATGAAGATATCGGCGGCATCTAACCATTCTGCGACCTCCCAGCTATGGCCGAGAAAATGAATATACTTGGTAAAGCCGTGTTTGGCGGTTTATCGTTCGAGAAAGTCGCGCAGCGGCCCGTCGCCCGCCCAAGCGAATTTGAGGCGCGGGAAGAGGGCGTGTTTTTTGAGATAGCGCAGCGCTTGTATCTGGTGGGCATAGCCCTTGACCGGCCTTAAGCCGGCTGCCGTGAAACAAAGAATATCGGCGTCGGAAACGCCGAGCTGGCCGCGCCGCGCCGCACGCACCGCCTTGTCGGCAGGCTCAAAAAAACGGGTCGGCGGCGCTGTTCGGTATCACCTGCCCAAGATCCGCTGGCAGACCCAGGCGGGCGCGCAAAAAATCGAGATTTTCTTGGCTGATGGTAAGGACGGCGCGGGCCGCTAGCGCGGGCCGCTAGATAGTGGCGCTTGAGGGCGGCGCGCTCGGCGTCAGTGCCGCCGAGAAACTGCTCGGTGATCAGCCCCTCGCTGATGACAAAAGGAATATCCAGCTTCCGCGCTACGACGATGGCGCCGTAGCATCCCGCCGGCGCGCCGTTGGTGCAGTAGACCAAATCGGGGCGCGCCTGGCGGAAGATCTCGTAAGGCGTCTGGTGGTCATTGATAAAAGCGCCGACCTCGACCGGCGCAATCATGGCCACGCCCCGTGAGCGGCGCTCGCGGAGGTATCGTGCACGGACCGTGGATGGCGCTTCAGTGACCATGTAACTGGTTAATATTGTACCATAAATGTAGGGCACTGGCCAACTGACCGGGGCGCATATGTGCGCTCTTTGGCGGTCGGGCTTCCTAGCTTAGACGAGCTGAATGTCGCTTGCGGAAACCGATGCGCCGCTCTGCACCGTGGCCACCACGGTATAGCCATCCTGGCTCGGGTCGTCGTCGTGATAAAGTGTGCGCGAGCCAGAATCGAACACGAAATGAGCGCCGCTTGTGGCCCCGCTATTGGTGCCGTCGTAGTTGTCTTTTGTGAAGAAGTTCATCCCATCGGTAGAGCTGCCTTTGGATGAGCCGAACCCGAAGGCGCTGTTTGAAAATTGGAACTGGTCCGTGCCCGAGGTGAAATCGGTGATCTGATCGCCGGTCTGTAGCCTGGACTGACCGTCGCTGGCCGAGGCGCCGTCGAAGGTCGAGTCATAGCGGAAGACGTCGTCACCGGACCCGCCGGTCAACGTATCGATGCCCGGACCTCCGTCGAGCGTATCGTTGCCAGCTAGTCCCGATAGATTGTTGTTGCCCGAGTTTCCCGTAATGTCGTTTGCAAGAGAGTTACCAACGCCGTTGAGCGCACTAGATCCAGCCAACACCAGGTTTTCTAGTTCCTCCGGAATGGAAACCGTCTCGACGTTAACATCAGCAGGTTCATCCGCATTATTTTCTGCACTGCTTGAGATATGTGAAATCTCTTGATTGCTAACGTCACTCTCGGATACGACAAACCTGACTTGTGAATACGTCCCACTTGAACCATCTAGGAATTGGAACCGGCCGGTTGCATCGATACGGTTCCCCATCACCAACTCGGAATTCTCATCAGCATCAAGATCAATGGCCACAATTCCGTGATCTATGAGAGTACGTAACTCCTCTTCGGAGGATAACCCATCCGAATTGGCATCCTGCCAAAGCAAGATGTCCCCGAAGCTAGGGTCTGAATTGTCAATTATACCGTCAGCATTGGTATCAAGGCTTCGTAAGGCGTCAAGCGAACTGGGAAAACTGACCCCGCCAAATCGATCCGAGAAAATTTCCGTTAAATTCTCTATCGCACCACTGCCGTCTAGATCCATTGCCAAAAGACCGTCGCTTGGACCGACCCATCCAGTATTCTCGCGCTCCGGAGAACCGAAGAGGTCGAAGGTAACCCCAGCATCAAGTCCCAAAAGCTCTACGCCGTCGCCGTCGAGATCAAACACTAGCGGATCACCCGCGGCAACAGTGGCTGAGGAATATGTCCCGATGCCCCCAACCCCAGTAAGATGTAAATTGTTTCCACTGCTATCGTTTAGATTGTCATCGAACTTGTAATAAGCAACGAGATTCGCTTCCGAACCGGAAAGCGGTGTCTTGTAGTTATCGCTGATCTCGGTTGCCGTACGCACGTCATTCCAGATCCGCACTTCGTCCATCATGCCATCAAAACGATACGCATCCCCTCGGTAGCCTATGTAGAGCTTACCCGCGTTTGCTGGACTGGATCCTGCATTCGTCTGATACCCCGAGTAAGACCCATCTATATACAATTTTTGTTTGTCAGAAGCGTCAACAGTTACGGCGACGTGCGTCCAAGTATTCGCGTCTATAGCTGGACCACGAATGGTCGTACCATTGAAAAAATCGACGTCTCCGCCCGCTAAATGGAACCAGTAATTGGGAGGCCAAGTACTGCCATCGTATTTAGAAAAAATACCATGAGTGCTAACCGTGTCAGGCCTAATCCATGCCTCTAATGTATAGTCACCGGTTAAGTCGAGGAGGTTATTGTCTGCATGTTCAACATGATCATTCGATCCATCAAAGATCAGCGCTTTAGAAAAAATATCATCATCGGTAATGGTCAGGGTACCCGTCGCATCACTGATCCAGGCATTGGTAGCGTTCGAT
>Ga0209501_10003828_pt1 | contig 14843 bp, 9 predicted proteins | sample ArcticOcean_MG_C_4_FD_187434 | JGI IMG/M metagenome (GOLD analysis project Ga0209501, IMG submission 187434) | Marine microbial communities from western Arctic Ocean - ArcticOcean_MG_CB4_134 (SPAdes) (version 2) | ecosystem: Environmental > Aquatic > Marine > Oceanic | place: Arctic Ocean...
CCACAGTCCATCGGTGCCGAGGAACAGGGTGCCACCGGGCTCGAGCGGGATGGGTCCCTTGGTCTCGAAGAGCGCGTCCTCGAGGATGCCGGCCGGCATCGACCCCGCGGTAGAAGCCGGGGTCGTTCGCGGCGTCGTTCACGACGACGGTCTCGCGGTGCTCGCGCTGAGGAGACGACTCCTTAAACTGTGACGCCGTTACCTCGCTGGGTACGTGGTCTGCCGGTTGAGGGTGTGGATGAGGGGCGCATGGCATGGAGGTTGGCGCGAATACCCTGCGCCTGAGCCCTCTCTATGAACCAATCTCTTCCGCTACCTCCGCCAATAGCTTTTTTTGAAGGGCCAGTTTTCTGGTAAAGGCCTGTTCCTTTTCTGACAGGACTTTTGCACTCTCTTCTTCAAGCGCAGATTTCTGAGCCGCTAGATCGGCCTTATGTGCCACAGCAGCTTCTGCTATGGCGAGCTCTTTCTCTTTGTTCAATTTCGCGGCTTCACGTTCGGTTTGCTCTTTGAGCTCCTGCTCTGCCTTAGCCACCTCCAGTTTCCTTTGTTTCTCGAGTGCTGCTTCTTGTTTGGCCAATGCGTCAACTCGTTCTTGTTTGGCATTTTCTAAGGCGAGCTCTCTTTCCTTTTTCAAGTTCGCGGCTTCACCTTCGACGTGCTTCTTGAGTTCCTGCTCTGCCTGGGACACCTCGAGTTGCCTTTGTTTATCGAGTGCTGCCTCCTGTTTGGCCAATGCGTCAACTCGTTCTTGTTTGGCTTTTTCTAAAGCGCTCTCTGTTTCTTTTTTCAATTTCGCGGCTTCAGCTTCGGCTTTCCCTTTGAGATCCTGCTCTGCCGTGGTCAGCTCCAGTAGCTTTTGTGTGTAGAGTTCTGCTTCCTGTTTGGCCAATGCGTCAACTTGTTCTTGCTCGGCTTTTGCCAATGCGGACTCTTTCGCCTTTTCGAGTTCTGCTGCCTGTCCGGCCAACGCGTCAAGTCGTTCTTGTTCGGCTGCTGCCAACGCACCTTCGGCTTGCTCTCTGAGTTCCTGCTCTGCTCTGGTCAGCTCCATTAGCCTTTGTTTGTCGAGTTCTACTTCCTGTTCGGCCAATGCGTCAACTCGTTCTTGATCGGCTTTCGCCAATGCGAGCGCCATTTCACCTTCGACTTGCCCTTTATTAAGCTCTTGTTCGTGATTAAAAAGCATTTCCAGAGTTACTCTAAATTTGTTGAACGCCTGTTTGTATCGACCTTCATCTGGAAACAATGTGTTTAGGTATTCCATAAACAACGAAACAGGAAGACCAACCAGCGAACTGACAATCGCCACGGAAGCGCCAGACTTGATATCGCCACCCTGATCCAACGCCAGATAGAAGCCTGCAAATGTCCCAATGATCCCAATCAGAATGATCATGAAAGGCGCGCGGAAAAGGACGCCGACAATGTCCTCCGAGTCAAAGTACCTAAGGGTGCGCGCAAAGTATGGATTCTCGTCAAGCGCGATCTGGGTGATGATTTCATAATCCGGCGCACGACCGTACCCTTGATTTCTAATTTCATCGACGGTCAAGTCGATAATGGCGGCCACACCATTCTCGATCTCAAACACTCGATCCAGTACTGCGGTGGGGGTCTTGTCGGTAAGGTCCTTGTCCACCAATTCTTCTTTGGTTTTTCCTAGCAAGACATCGGCTTTTCTATCGAGATGGCGTGCTTCGAGCTTGATTTTCTCCGCTTTTTGAATCTTGGCCCGCAGTTGGGCCAGAAAAGGGTCCTTTCCTGAATAGAGTGTAGAGGGAATCTGCAGGTCGGCAGTCTTCAATGTGGGATCGAAGTTCGCAGCAAGGGCGACCTCTGCCTGTTCCCTTACACTGTCCATATAGGTCAGTTTTGAAGGGCTTACTTGAGCTTTCTTATACTCAAAGACAGAATAATAGAATGCATTCGCAAATCTATTTAGCCCCAGTATCTTATAGTGCAAACCAAACTTGAAAACTAAGAATACGACCAAACAACCAAGGATGCCCGTGACAAACAGACTTCCGACTACCTCATTGGTAAGCACAGTATCAAAGAGGAATGCGAAATAGAATATTACCGCCAGAATTAAAGAGAATACGTATTTAAACATTGTGACTCCCTAACCCAAAAGCTTGCGTTAACGTGTCGCCCGAGAAGCGGCCTATAACCCTCCCGAAAGAACCTGAAACTGCAATACCGTAGCCTGCTCCTGCTGGCAATCATACTGTATGCACCGTGCAGGTTTACCCACTAATTCAGCCCCAACAGGGGTTGCATTCTGGAAGCCTAGTGCCGCAATGCTCATATCTGCTTCCAATCTGCTACGAAACTCATAGTCACCCATCTGAGCTGCATTGAAGATGAAGGAATACAGGGCTTCAGCTCGTCTGTTACTCAGCGCCATATTGTATTCGCGTGCTTGCTGTGTTTCGGGAGATGTATCGTTAATGTCGATATAAACTCCCTGATAAATGGGCGATGCCATCCCGGAAATGTTTAGAGACTCTACGTGCTCAGCAGCGTCCCTGTTTCCGTAAATGCTGGCTGCATATCTGGGAATCATTGCTCTGAGAAAACTCTTCATTTCCCCTGATAGTTCGTGAGATCCCAGCGCAAAATAGGACTCCTGAAAGTGGAGTTTTACCTTTCCTGTCTCTGGGTCTATTTCGACGGCTGAACTATCGAAGTCTTTGAAGTGCTCATTTAGCTCTGCAATGATCTGGTTCTTGGCTTCGGCTGCCTGGACATAAGGCGCCAGGGCTCTTTCCCTTTCTTGGTCAAGCGCAGTTCTCTGAGCGGCCAGATCGCTTTGACGTTCCAGATCAGCTCTTGCTAGTGCGAGCTGTGTTTCCCTTCTCGAGTTCGCGGCGTCACGTTCGGCTTGCGCTTGGAGCTCCTGCTCTGCCCTGGCCACCTCGAGTCGCGTTTGTTCGTCGAGTGCTGCTGCCTGTGTGGCCAAGGCGTCAACTCGTTCTTGGTCGGCTCTTGCTAACGCGAGCTGCGTTTCCCTTCTCACGTTCGCGGCGTCACGTTCGGCTCGCTCTTGGAGCTCCTGCTCTGCAAGTTGCCTTTGTCCGTCGAGTGCTGCTGCCTGTGCGGCCAATGCGTCAACTCGTTCCTGGTCGGCTGCTGCTAACGCACGCTCTGTTTCCCTTTTCAGGTTCGCGGCTTCACGTTCGGCTTGCTCTTTGAGCTCCTGCTCTGCACTGGCCACCTCAACTTGCCTTTGTTCGTCGAGTGCTGCCTGTCTGGCCAATGCGTCGACTCGCGCCTGTTCGGCGTCAGCGAGTGCATCTCGGGTAGTGGCAAGCCTCGTTTCCGTGGACGAGATTGCTCTGTCAAATTCCTCTTTCGCCTCTGCTATGCGTTGTTCTTGTTGCGCCGCCAGCTCCAATCTCTGAGCCTCAAAGTCACTTTCCAGCTCTGCTCTTGTCTCTTCCTGTTCCGCCTGCGTCTGTTGTTCCAGAGAAACCACTTCCCTCTGCAGTTCTGCCTCGTGCTGGTTTTCAATCTGAGCTAGGATCTCTTCATATTCCGCAGCCGCGTTACTCTGTTGAGCCGCCATCAGTTCGGTGAATTGCTCCAGTAACTCTTGCGCCTCTCTCTCTCTCTCTCTCTTCTTTAATTTCGTCTAGCGTCCTAGTCGCCTCGTTTGCCATCAATTCTCTGCGTTCTCTTCTGGCCCGTGCTAATGGGTCAACCGCTTCTAGCGCGGTTCTCGCCTCTTGGACCTCCGCTTGGGCGATAGTGATTTCTTCGTTCGAATGAAGCATGAACACGATCGCGAGCACAGCAAACAGATCCACCATGGGCACAAGTGCCTGCATGAATTCTGATTGCTGCGAACCTGATCGATTGGATATCATGAGGCGCTCGTTCCGAATATTCGTGAACCAGACGTGACCCTAAGTGCAACTAGTATGCCAGATTGCCGGGTGCCTCCGTGACTACCTGAAAGTCCTGATTCTCTCGGTGATTTGTGCACAGTTTCGCTTACATTTGTAAATAGCTCTTTTGAGGTTCATTCGACCAATGCGTACTTTGTGCCTCCTTCGGCTACGGATGGCCATGTCATCTCCCACGAGCATGGCCCAGGTATCGCAAGCGAATCCTGCCTTCTCAAGGCAGGCGACACCTACATCGGCAAGACGGTGGGGATCTCCGGGGGGTCAACTGAATGGAGAAGACATGGCAGTTCCAACGAGGGCAAACCGTGGCAACCGCCATGGGCGGCATGGGCCGAGCATTCGATGGCGATTACGCTGAGTACTAACGCGCCACCCTGAACGGCACCGTCGCCAGTTGGTCGTCCCACCAGACGGTCAAGTCGCCGCCCTGCTGCGTCATGTTGGTAAACGTGATGATGAGCTGGCCGGCCGCTCTGTCGATGGTCTCCACGGACATGGTGGTGCGCAGGACGTCCCGCTCATCCGTGTATCCGAACGAGCCCCATGAGTTGTCGCTGGGCCAAGGTCGGAAAAATTCTCAGTCTGGCAGGCTGAACACGTACAGGGCGTTCCCATTATTTGGGTGCGTGATCTCGTTCGACACGAGTCTCGGGACATTACGTGGGCTCGATCCTCCGAGTGCCGTAGTCACCCCGATATACTGCTTTCCGTCGATCGCGAACGACACCGGGTGCCCCTGGACGGACGTACCGAGGCGGGTCTCCCAAAGGATCTCCCCCGTCCTGACGTCGAACGCTCGGAATCGGCGGTCCAGATCACCCGCGAAAACGATGTTGCCTGATGTGGACAGCGTGCCTGTCATGAAGGTCGCCCGCTGCTCGAAGCTCCACACTTCCTCCAGGGTGCTCACATCGTACGCGCCGAGCTTTCCGAGGTTTCCGTCCGAGCCCGGCATCTCGAAGAATAGGCGGGCCGCGCCCGTCCCTCCACTCCCTTCCACGAGCTCGATCTCCCGCGCCTGGTTCTCCAGGCAAGTCTGGCTCAGGGGTGCGATCAGAACCCCGGTGGGCTCGTGATAACTCATGGAGTGCCAGTCTTTGCCCCCGGCGCTGCTCGGACACGCCGGCGTCCATTCGTCGATCTGTGCGTCGATGATGTCGCCTCGGTACGTGATCGCGCCGGTCTCGGGGTCGATGTCCGTGAAGGCATTCTGAAAGACGGTTTCGGTGAATCCCAGGAACTCGCCGCTCTCGCGGTCGTTCTTCCATAAGATGCCGTGTTTCCCGATCGACAGGACGAGTCGCCGGCCATCCCGGTCCACGAGAACGCGCTCGAATACCTCGTCCAGATCCAGAGCTTCGCCGGGGACGTGCTGGAAGTGCCACTCTAGCTCGCCAGTCTCCACATCCAGAGCCACGGTGGAGTTGGTATAGAGCCCTTCATCGAAGATCGACATATGCCTGCTGATGGGCACCCAGGGTTTCGCTTGGGCCGTTCCCCAATAAGTCAGGTTGAGCTCGGGATCGTAGCTTCCAGTAATCCAGGTCTCGCCACCCTTCCTGAAGATGTTGTCGAGGTCGTTCCACGTGTCTCCCCCGGGCTCCCCGGCCTCCGCGATCGTATTAAACCGCCACACGAGCTCTCCGGTGTTGGCATCATGTCCACTGATGAAGCACCTGGCCTCGACATATCTTGAGCATCCGCCCAGCCCGGAGATCACCTTGCCGTCCGCAACGATGGGACCGCTGGAATTCGAGTTTCCCTCCTGGATCTGCGTTTCCCATACGGGCTCTCCGGTGCGGGCATCCAGCGCCACTATCCGCGCATCGGTCGTTCCCTGGATGATCTTGTCCTGGTAAATGGCGATGCCGCGAATATCCTGACTATTGTCGGGGCCCGTGGCATGCTCCCAGATGAGGTCGCCCGTCCTACCATCCAGAGCCTGGATCACGTTGCCGGGATTGATCAGGTAGATGACCCCACCGTACACGAGAGGAGCGGGCTCTGAGCTACCGTCGAGCATGTTCCACACCCACTCGAGTTGCAGTCCGTCGACGTTGTCCGCGTTGATTTGGTCGAGGGCGCTGTAACTCCAGGCATGGTAATTACCCCGTATCATGGGCCAGTCCGCGGGGTCCGGGTTGCGGAGCATTTCGTCCGTGACTGGCACGAAGTCCCGCATCAGGTCGGCTACGGTGAGCGACTCCGACTCCAGGTTGGCGGCTACTTCGCCCAGGGTCTCGATGCCGAAAATCCACCCCCGGAGCTCGCCTCCCGGGTTCCCCTCACTATGGATCTGGACGTAGAGAGACTGCACCTGGAGCGCGGCCGCCTGCTCATCGGTAAGCTCGACCGTCCCGGCGACTTCGCCTACCGATGAGGTGGTGACCTCGAGTGGCTGAGCCAGGGGCCCCGGTCGTCCCGGCGCTCCGACGTGAAGGTGGGCCGCGGTGGCCGGTGAGCTCATCCCCCGATAGGTGCCCGTGACCGTAAGCCGGTTCCCGTCGAGGGTGGCCCGGACCTGTCCCACGCCAGTGATCGTGCCAACCGTGGCGCCGTTGACCGGCAGGGGCGAGAGACGGGCTCGGAAGGAGTTGGTCTGAGCGGATACCTGGCCGGACGAGGAGAGCGCTGGGCCTCCAAGGGTCGCGACAAGAAGGAGTGCAAGGAAGGGTACCGACTCTCTAGCGATGCGAGTGTTCATGAGTAGCCTACCATTATAGCTCCGAATTGCCGAGTCCCGTTGCCGCCCGAACGTGGAAGGCAAGAGGGAAGGAATTGCTCACGCTAAGTGAGGACGTAAAGCGGAGCAAGAACCGCATCCTGCGAGGTCGGTGCCGAGCTGGACGCCCGTCTTCGGACTCTCCAGAGGCTGAGAGAAAGCTGAAAGAAAACCTGTAACATCGGTACGCTGGCTGGTGCTCACCATCGGCAGGATCGGTGGAAACCCTCTGATGCTAGCGGTGGCTGTCACGCACCAGAGCTGAGAGGATAACGCGATCCGGCAAAAGCCCCTTGTGTTTCTATGCCCATATGATAGGATCGACGGTTGAAGATGGCGGACTCTGCACAAGAACTAAGGAGCGACAATGTTGCTTAGGCGAGGGACCTCGAAGGCCTGGGTTGTTGGGTTGTTCACGGCAGCCGGCGGGACGCTTGTGACAACAAGCTGTCAAGGGACTGGATCGATGAGCGACCTCAACAGCGGGGTCATATCGGGGGTGGTGGAGAGTTCGGCGGGTCCGGAAGCGGGAGTATGGGTGATCGCGGAAACGAGCGAAACGGGCACGAAGCTGCGCAAGATAGTGGTAACGAACGAGGCAGGCCGCTTCTTGTTACCCGAGCTACCGGACGCGAGCTATGCGGTGTGGGTTCGCGGGTACGGCTTGGTCGAGTCGGATCCGATCACGGCGACGCCGGATCAGGACATTGTGTTGACGGTCGAAGTGGCGGGGACGCCGCAGTTGGCGGCTCAGTCGTACCCAGCCGACTACTGGTTGTCACTGATCGACCTGCCTGAAGCGAGTGAGTTTCCGGGCACGGGACCCGAGGGCAACGGGATCAACCCGAATCTGACGACGCAAGATGAATGGATCAACAACCTGAAGTACTGTAATCGGTGTCATCAGTTGGGGAATTTACCCACACGTACGATACCGGACATCGATTCATTCGAATCGAGCGCCGCCGCTTGGGAAGACCGTGTTCAGCGGGGTCAGCGCGGGGGCCAAATGAGCTCCTATATGTTCAATTTCGGGCAGCAAAGAGGCCTGGCGATGTTTGCCGATTGGACGGACCGCATCGCAGCAGGAGAGGTACCGGAAGCTCCGCCGCGTCCCGCGGGCGTGGAACGGAATGTTGTTCTTACGGTCTGGGATTGGGCAGACAACGTCGCCTTCATGCACGACGTAATCGCGTCGGACAAGCGAAATCCGGTGATCAACGAATACGGTGCGATCTACGGAGCGGATCTAGGCAACGACTTCCTGACGATCGTCGATCCGGTCGCGCACACCGAGGAGAAGGTGAAGGTGCCGTTGAAGGTGGATTCAGAGCCGGTGCCCTCGATGTTCACACAAGCGGGCTTTAGACCCTACCGGGATTTTGGAACGGAACCGGTCTGGAACAACCCAGCCAACCCGCACAACCCGATGATGGATGATGAAGGGCGGGTGTGGCTCACGACGCGTGTCCGCGAGAACGCGAATCCGGACTGGTGTCTGGAAGGTTCGGACCACCCGTCGGCCCAGTATTTTCCGAAGAATAGGGCGGGTCGTCACGCGGGCTACTACGATCCGAGCACAGGTGAGTTCGTCTTGATCGGCACCTGCTTCGGTACGCACCATCTGCAGTTCGCGGAGGACGAGGACAACACGATCTGGTTCAGCGGTGATTCGCAGGTAATCGGTTGGCTGAACACTAGGATTTGGGACCTGACCCAAGATGAGCAGGCCGCACAGGGCTGGTGCCCACATGTGAGTGACACGAACGGGGACGGAATGATCACGCGTCCGTGGAACGAGCCGCGCGACGCGGTCGATCCAACCAGAGATACGCAGCACACCGGATTCCCTTACGGGATCATAGTGAGCCCTGTCGACGGCTCGGTCTGGTGGGTGACCGGGGATGAATATCCCGGACGGCTCATGCGCCTGGACCCTGGCGACAATCCACCGGAGTCGTGTACTACCGAGTTTTATGAGGTACCGAAGGAGCGCGGGTTCAGGACGAGGGGCATCGATGCGGATCGTAATGGCGTTCTTTGGATGGCTCTCGCCGGCAGCAGTCACCTCGCGAGTTTCGATCGGAGCAAGTGCGAGGGCCCACTGAACGGTCCCGAAACCATCGGTGGCCGACACTGCGACGAAGGGTGGACGCTCTATCCGATACCGGGTCCGAAGTTCGAGGGCACCGAAGACTTGGGAACCGATTTCCAGTACTACAACTTTGTAGACCAGTTCAACACGCTTGGGCTCGGCGAGAACGTTCCCATTGTGACCGGGTCCAGCTCAAATTCGTTGAAGGCTTTGATTCCTGAGACGGGCGAGTGGGTCGTCCTTCGGGTGCCCTATCCTCAGGGATTTTACTCGCGAGGAATGGACGGGCGAATCGACGATCCGGACGGAGGGTGGAAGGGTCGCGGAATCTACACGACATCTGGCGCCGATGCCGCTTGGCACATCGAGGGAGGACCTGAACAGTCGGGAGTCCTCGTGAAATTCCAGGTCCGTCCAGATCCTTTGGCGAACTGACGGCGAACCGACGTGGTCGAGAGAGTCTGGTGGTATTAAATGCGAGGTACTTGCGATTGCCGTAAGGTTGATCGATCGCCTGGCCTCGCTTAGCTAGAATCTTTAGAATCACGTAGCTTAACTAGAATCGCGTAGGGCTTAACGATAATATTAGGGACACCCTGGTTTTTACATCGGGGCGCACTCGTCACGTAGGAGGTTGAGATGGCGCTGCAAATGGATCGTCGCGTATTGGTCGGCTTAGGGGTCGTGTTGGCCCTGGCCTCGTGTGCCCCACGTATGGCTGTGACAAGCGGCGAGGGGGGAGAGTTGGTGGCGGTGGCCGAGCGCACCGACGATATGACTCCGACCTACCACGCCGACGTCGCGCCGATCCTGCAGCAGAACTGCGTGACCTGCCACCGCGAGGCTGATGCGAAAGACTTCGACGACGGGAATGGCTTCTATTCGTCGGAGCTCGTGGCGCCCATGGGGTTGAGGACTTACGAGGACGCGCGGGCCTGGGCGGGCAGGATCGCCTACGCGGTGCAGGAGCGTCGGATGCCGCCGTGGGGCGCCTCGGTGGAGTTCAAGGGCAAGTTCGAGAACGAGCGTTATCTGGAGGACGAGGAGATCGCGACGCTGGTGGCTTGGGCCGAAGCGGGCGCCCCGGCCGGGGATCCGTCGGACGCCACCGCCTCCGAGTACGTGGAGGTGGACCCGACCAGTTGGGTCCTCGAGAATCCGGACCTCGAGTTCCAGTTCGCCGAGCCCTATATGGTCGATGCCGACGCCCTGGACCTGTACGTGAACGTCCACTACAAGCTCACCAAGGAGGAACACCCCGAGGACCGGTGGATCAAGGCGTCCGAGCTGCGGGCCGGGAGCAACGCGGTGCATCACATCAACACCGATTATTTGGTTACGATCGCCCCCGGCCGCGAGACCGTGTATCGCTGGCCCAAGGGCTTCGGGATGTATCTACCGGCCGAGGCGGAGCTGCTGTTCGACATGCACTTTCACAAGGAACCGGGTGACGAGCCTGTTCCTGACCGCTCGGGCGGGGCGTTGTCCTTCTACGAGGACGGCGAGGTGATCGATTACCATGTCGGGACCTTTACCGCCATGAACGGCACGGGTGATCCCGAGCCTACCCGCTCGACCGACATCCTCATTCCGGCCGGTGCCAGTGACTACAAGTTCACGGCGACCCAGCTCTTCGAGGAGGACACGTACCTGTTGTCGACCGGTCCGCACATGCACATGAGAGGGAAGTCCATCAAGCTGGAGATCCAATTACCGGACGGGAGGAAGGAGCTCCTCGTCGACATCCCTCACTACGACTTTGCGTGGCAGCATACGTACCAATTCAAGGAGCCGTTCTTGATGCCCGCCGGCTCGGTGCTCCTCCTGACCGGTGTGTGGGACAACTCGACAGCGAACCCCCACAACCCGGACCCGACGATTGACCTTCCGTGGGGACAGGCATCGCACGAAGAAATGATCACCGGCCGATTCACCATCGCCAACGCCACGCCTATGGGCTACGTGGTGGGCACAGATCCGATTCCGGAGATCGCGCTGCAGAACGCCGCCCGGTACCAGCGCCGGGTCTCAAGGAGCACATCGGGTCAGACGACCAACAAGGTGACCCTGGAAGGTCGAGTAATCGGAAACTAGCATGGAGGATACGATGAGCGGTCAAGGAAGGGAGTTCTGGTGGGGCGCGGCGCGGGCCACGGGCACGGGGGTATCGTTGCTTCTCCTCACGTTCGTGTGCCTGGGTGCGCCTGGTGAGTTGGGGGCCCAGTCGTTTGCGTCCTCGAACGTGGATGAAGAGGTGACGTTTACGAGGGATGTGGCTCCGATTTTACAGGAGAACTGTGTGCGCTGCCATCGGTCTGGAGGGTACGGGCCGATGTCTCTGGAGACGTACGAGGTAGCGAGTGCGTATGCTCCGCTGATGAAGTACAAGACGGGGCTACGCGATGTTGCGGGTGCGATGCCTCCGTGGTATGTGGAGAAGGACATCGGGATCCAGCAGTTCAAGAACGATATGTCGCTCACGGATGAAGAGGTCGCGACGATCGCGGCGTGGGCGGACGCCGGAGCGCCACAGGGTGACCCGGCCGACATGCCGGCTCGCCTGGAATTCGACAATTCAGGAGACTGGACGATCGAGCCGGACTTTGTGGTGCAAACCGAAGAGATCTTCTTGGAGGCCCTGGCGCCGGACTGGTGGGGCGATATCGAACCTATATCGATTCCTCTTGAGGAAGACCGGTACGTAGCCGCCATCGAGATGAGGGAAGTTAATGACGTGCCCCAGGGAGGGGCGGGTTCGGAGACGGTGGGTAGCCGGTTTATCATTCACCACCTCAACTTTGACTTGGCTGTGCCCGATGATCCGGAGAAGGGAACCCGTTTCCCGGTTCACGAAGTTGGCCGAAACGCGGACGTCTTCGATCCGGATGCGGGTCGGATCCTGTATGCGGGCGCGAAGATCACGTCGACGTCGCTGCATCTCCATGCGAACGGCCGGGATACCCGGGCCCGTCTCCAGATCGCTTTTGAGCTTCATCCGGTGGGCTACGAGCCGAAATACAGGGCGGGCGGGATCGGCGTCGGGGTGTCCGGCAACACGGTGGACATGGACGTTCGTGCGAACGAAGCCGGTCAGGTGCTTCACGGTTACGGATACCTGACCGAGCACAAGAAGATCATTGCCTTCGAGCCTCACCTGCACGCTCCCGGAGAGCGCATGTGCTTAGAGGCCATCTGGGGATCGAGGACCGAGACGCTGAGTTGCGTCGGTTACGACCACAGCTGGGTGCGAACGTACACCTTTGCTGAAAACTACCAGCCGTTGCTGCCGAAGGGGACGATCCTGCACATCATCGGCTACATGAACAACACGGAATCGAACCCCAACGTCGCGTACGCTGAGAACTGGATGGGCGGGGGCAACCGCTCCGTGTCGAACATGTTCCTCGAGTTGGGCGAGAGCGTCACACTCTCCGACGAGGAGTTCACGGAGGAGATGGCCAAGAGGCGCGAGAACCTCAATCTGGCGAAGGGCGATTATGTCATCGGCTGCCCGCTGTGCCTGGCCACGGTCCCGCCGCCGCCCTCCAAGCCGGTGGGGTGATGAAAGTGCGGCGTAACTTATGGGAATAAGAGTGGGAGGCGCGTGGCTTCTGTTGGCTCTGGTGATGTTGCTGATCCCGCGGGGAGTCGACGCGCAGGGGCTCACGTATTCGAGGGGCCAGACGATTTCGCCGGCCTACGAAGGCTGGGAGCGAAATGCGGACGGATCGTACAACCTCGTCTTTGGATACTTGAACCGGAACTGGGAAGAAGAGCTCGATATCCCGGTGGGGCCCGACAACCAGTTTTCGCCCGGAACGGCGGATCGAGGACAGCCCACCCGTTTTCTGCCTCGCCGCAACCGGAACACCTTCAGTATACGGGTGCCGGCTGACTTCGAGGAAGATCAGGATTTGGTTTGGACGTTGAGGACCCAAGGGGAGACGTTCATGGCCCACGCCTCGCTCTCGCCCGATTACTTCATCGACAACCTCGTCATCATGTCGGAAAACGGGAGCATCAGCGCCGGTTTTACCGATGCCCGACTGCGCGGGAACACCCCACCGGTCGGCGAGCTGGAAGGGGAGACGGAGCGACGGGTTCGAGTGGGCGAGCCGGTGACGCTGGTGATGACGGTGAGCGACGACGGGATCCCCGAGGGTAGTGGCGTCTTGTTCGCACCCACCACAGGTGTTCTCACCGACGATGGAGAGCTGAATCTAGAAATGGCGGTGCAGCTGGTGCCCAGGGGAGACGTACCCGGCAAGGTTAATGGGCTGCACGTCTCCTGGTTCGTGTACCGCGGCCCGGGCGAGGTGACCTTCGATCCCCTGCAGGTCGCAGTGTGGGAGGACACTCGTCCGTACACGAACTCCCCATGGTCGCTCGGCTGGTCATTTCCGGAGACCCCGGAGGACGGACGATGGGTGGTCCGAGGCACCTTCGACGAACCCGGAACCTACGTGCTCCGTGGCCTCGTCGATGACGGCGGGTTATCTGTCTACCACGACGTAACGATTGAAGTGACCTCATTGATCCCTTGACGGAAAATTGTCGAGCGACTCTGGATGAGGAGCTTCATCGCGGAGTTGGTTGCTTTCACCGTTTAATCGGCAGCGTGCGTCGCCATGCCCTTTTACGATCGCGCGTCCACGCCGCTGGCCCGACCTTCGACTCTAGTAGCTAGGTCGGCGCCCGTGCGCTCAAGATACGGCGCGGATCAACGCACTACGAAGTCTCGGATTTCCCCGTGTCATTCTCGTGACTCCGGAAGCGCGAACGCCATCAGTTCCTGATCACTTCCCGAGCCGGTCGTGATCAACACGTACTGCCTGCCGTTAGCAGCTCGGTAGGTCATGGGGATCCCCGCCGTTCGGCGGGGAACGGTTGCGTCCCAAACTTCTCGTCCCGTGCTCTTGTCGAAAGCGTATAGGGCCTCATCTCCCCCGCCGATGAACACCAACCCACCCTTTGTGACAATCGCGCCCGGGGGGCCCGGCGTCCCCAACCTCTCGGGAAGCGTGACGCCCCTGAGTGCCGAGTGATTTCGGAGTGCCTCGCTGCCCCGCCCGAATGGAACGCGCCAAGCTAGCTGACCGGTGTTCAGGTTTATGGCGATGAGGTATGCGTATGGGGGCTTGGTCAGCGGAACCCCACCCATGAAGGCGGCACTGCCACGGACGACGTCATAACCGATCCAATCTGCTTCGTTCTTGTCTGCCAATCGGTTGCGCGTTGTCTCTGGATCGAATTTCTCCACTCCTAGTACGCCGGCTTGGTCCGAAACCTTCATGTAAATCATTCCGGTCTCGGGGTCAAAGGCGCCACCACCCCAACTGACTGCGCCTCCGCCTGTCGGCCGCACAAGTGTTCCCTCCAGGCTGGGGGGTGTAAAGAGTGGACCTAGGCGGTACTTTCGCATTTCCGTCTGTGCTGCCGCCTGTAGTTCCGGCGTCAGGTCAAAGGCATCTTCGAGCTTGACTCCGGGCGAGGGTAGGACATGGAGCGGAAGGGTCGGTGCCGGTTGTGTAGGTGATGTGCGTTCCCCAGGCACGTCGCTGGGCGGCACCGGTTTCTCTTCAATGGGCCAGACCGGGGCCCCCGTCGCACGGTCGAAGACGAACACGTATCCCTGCTTGGTAAGCTGTACGACCGCCTTGATCGGCTGCCCGTCCACCGTGATGTCTACCAGAATCGATTGCGCGGGAAGCGAATAGTCCCAAAGGCCATGATGAACGATCTGGTAATGCCACCGACGCTCGCCGGTCACAGCATCCAATGCGACGAGCGATCCCGCGAACAGGTTGTCTCCCAGCCGACCGCCGCCGTAATAGAGGTTCGTGGGGTTCCCAGTCGGGGCGAAAACCAAACCTAGCTGCCGGTCCACGGTCACTCCGGGCCATACTTCCACCTGCCCGGCATACTCCAAGGCATTCCCCTCCCAGCTATCCGCTCCGAACTCGCCTGGCTTCGGAATCGGAGACCAGGTCCATGCCAACTCGCCCGTGCTGGCATGGTATGCACGGATATCCCCCGGGGGCATGCGCTTATAGATCGGGCGATCCCCGATCGCAGACCCGAGGATCACGATGTCGCCATAAATCGCAGGGGG
>Ga0209501_10003836_pt1 | contig 14821 bp, 22 predicted proteins | sample ArcticOcean_MG_C_4_FD_187434 | JGI IMG/M metagenome (GOLD analysis project Ga0209501, IMG submission 187434) | Marine microbial communities from western Arctic Ocean - ArcticOcean_MG_CB4_134 (SPAdes) (version 2) | ecosystem: Environmental > Aquatic > Marine > Oceanic | place: Arctic Ocean...
CGACATAATCGGTACATTTGTCTCAACTGCCAATCCCCTAAGTTCTTCCGCAATTGCTTTAACATACATGTAAGAGTTAACATTGGTCTGTCCTTTGAAGCGGGTTGATGCACATATATTCAAATAGTCTATAAAAATGATGTCTGGTTTAAACGATTTCTTGATTGCCAGTTCCTTAATTAGACCACGAAAATGCCCAGAGTGTGCGGATGCAGTTGGATATTCCTTGACGATGAGCTTACCTGATGTAGATTTAATGATCTTAGCGATCTTGTTGTCGTACATCTGCTTGGGTAGATCATGTAAGTCTTCCATAGAAATATTCATGAGGTTTGCATCTATTCTTTCCGCAATACGTTCCTCGGACATCTCTAAGGTGATATAAAGCACGTTCTTACCCATAGATAAGCAGTTTGCTGCCACATGACACATGAACAAACTCTTACCCACACCTGTACCAGCGAGTGCGATATTCAACGTCTTGGGTGGTAATCCTCCCTTGGTTATACGATTGAAGAATTCCAGATCAAACGGAATCTTCTCTTCTACCGTGTGATAAAAGTCAAATCTGTCATCGGCATCATCAAGGTAATCATGACCAACACGATTATCAAAACCAACAGCAAGGGCGTCTGTAAGAATGCTAGGTATAGCATCTGGACCTCTCTGTTTATCCTTTCCATCAATGATTGATATGCCTTCCACAATTGCATTGTACACCGCCTTATCTTTACAAAATTGTTCTGTTGTATTTACTAGCCAGTCAAAATCCACATCAGTTGATTCCAATGTTTGAATGACTGCAACAATCTTTTTAAACTCTTCCTCGTTTAAATCTTTTCTCCCCGATACCTCTATCTCCAACGAGGTCTGTGTAGGTATCTTATTATACTTATCAACGAACTTGGTAATCTCTTCAAAAACTATACGATCTGTTTTATCCGCAAAATAATCACCCTTAATAAAGGGTAACACCTTACGAGCATATTGCTCGTTGGTTATAAGTTGAGTAAGAGCTGTTCGTTCTATTGTCTGTGACATATTATTTTGGGTATTTGCCGTTAGTGAGTTCAAGATTATCTTCCTTTAATTGGTCATCTATAATATCTACCAGTATATCACCAATCAACGTAAAAAACTCTTCTCCAAACTCTTCACGTTTCAGTAGTGCATTATCTATTATAGTATATTCAAACCGAAAAGGCAAGGAACCATCGTCATTTTCTTCTTTATCATTGATAGAAACTTTACCATAGTTATAGATAACGTCCTTGAATTTACCCTCAGCAATACATACATTCGCCCATGTATCACCCTTTTGAGATACAAATGTATAGTTGTCTTTAATGTTGTTCATTTTGACTTCTCAATCATGTAGGTAATATCTTTCACTTTACTTCGGTTATCAAGATGGATTTGTGCAATCTCTTCCTTGCTTTGTCCGAAATATGGTGCTGCGTGATGTTCTTGAATCATCCAATCATTTATGGTTGTTTCACAGTCATTTTTGCTATCGAATATTTTAAACTTACCTAATATTCGGCCGTATTTACCCGCTTTATCCCTTACTGTTACCAGAGTTTGCATTGACCCTTCGGGCAAGAAAAACCTTATTTGCTCCTTTGCAAGTAAGCCATATTTCTTTTCCTCTAAGTCTCTTGTTCTGCTCTCTGGTGTGTCTATGCCATGAAGACGTATCCGCTCCTTATGCATCCATACACCAAAGCCAAGATCAATATCTACATCAACCGTATCACCATCAACAACTCTTACAATCTTGCAACTATATTCATACACCGAAGCTCTCTCCACATCCACATGAACTTGTTTGCATGGGATTTTTTATTGATAAAAATGACCCACCAAGCTCTTCTACATAGTCTATCGTACTACCTAATATATACAATTCTGCCGTAGGGTCAATAACCAATACATCATCAATAGGGTCAGACCATTTTACATTTGGCCAATTTTTAGCGTGATCCCAAATGTATTGGAATCCAGAACATCCCCCGCCCTTTACGCCGAGGGATACATAATCGCCATTTGAAACAGACTTTAAATAGTCTCTAGCTCTCTCTGTTAATGTTACCATATCACTATTTAGTTTAGACGATTTGCTTGACGTAGTAAATACGCCAAGACAGTATTCCAATAATTTTTACCCCATTCAGATTTAACCGTTTCATTTGTGGCGTACGCTAGTGCTATCCGTTGGTTCATCTTATCTACTTCGAATTGCACCATTTACCAAACACTTCTTTTAACTATCCGACACTCATCACGCATTACAGTATAATAATCACCGTGATGGTCCCGCCGGACATACGGCCAAGCCTTACAAACTTCAACGTACTCATACCTCTGATGACGCCGCTGATCGCGCCGGTGGTGATGATGATCAGGCCTGCGATCCTCAATAATCACTTGCGTATGGCCATGATTAGAATTACCAATTATAACACCAAAGATTGTACCAACAACAAGAGGGCCAACCCAATCGCTATCCGCTTTTGATGCAGTAGGAGTAAGCATCATCGTTGCTACTGTTATTGCTACTGCACATCCAATTAATATTTTTTTCATTGTATTCTCCCACAATATATGTTTATAACCTTATACATTAACCCAAACACCTTTCATCCATACCAAGTTCTACCCATCCAGTGTTTTCACACTTGAATTTCTTACCATTCTCAAGTCGTGCCATATCACCAACACTAGTGCTACGACATGAACTCTCCGGCCCGATATAAACAAGTTCATCTCTCGTATACCAAGCATCTTCAATTGAGTTGGTCAGCATAAATGCCCTTTCCAACTTCTTTTTTGTACTCCACGATTTATTTACGTTGACAAGTGCTACTGTCCTCGGCGAATCCTCATATGCAGAATGAATTACTGCAACGGTTTCAGTCCTAAGTTTACTCAGCAGAGCATTTGTCAGAGATTCCTTCGTCTTCACTTTCACGTTTTTCATTTGAGATACACAGGCCCTGTCCAGTTGATAGGATAGTTACCCTCAAGAACATTGCCCCGAGCAGCGTTCCGAGCAGGAGCTTTATAACCAGCACACATCAAAATGTCGCCCTTCTTGAACTTCTTGTCAGTATCAATATTGACAACAAATCCCCAAGCAGAACCACCATTATCCCGTAGAATCCTGATGTACTTGGAACCAGGCCGAACAACCCACTCATCGACAAACTCAGCACACATTTTCTTCCGAACTTCATCAGTCGGAGGCATGAACGCACCATAGTCCTCATTAGCGGCCTCAATCATATGAGCAATACCACCAGCAACCGTATTCGCAGTCTTAGTTACATAAACCGTCATGACGCAACTCCATTCACTTCCCAATTGTAAATCCCAATGGCCTCATCCCACAACTCACGGGCATCACCATCATTCTCAAACCCCTCTTCAGAGGCAAAATCCATCGTGCTGGAACCCATCACACAGTCAGCGAGTCCAACCGTTCTCAGAGTATAAGCAATACCCTTGGCAGTTCCACCCCAACCCTTGAGGCCGTCACCAGCATACATTCTAATACCACCACCAGCGGCAGTAATGAAATCAATCTTGGTCATCACGTTCTCTTTCATTTCCATCATGTCTATATATTACCATATCCTATAGGATTTGTCAAGTAAAATCGCCACCTTTAAGGCACTGATTCTAAAGGATTTTTGAAAAAAATGATAAGTCATTGATTCTAAAGGATTTATCTTACCAAGACCTCTGAGCACGCGGAACGCGCCAGGGTTTTTTCTTTAAAGCGTTGATATTACGAGTTAGTTTGTTCTTCTTATCAGTGGTATTAGTGGAGGCCTGCAAACTCTCAGCGAAGTGGAGAATGGCCGTCTTGACTTCTTTACGCCGTTTGTGGTAGTTCTTTCCACCGACGATACGAAACTCAATCCATCCAGTACCCTTTTCGATATTCAATTTCGACATATTGATTGAATCGTACTTGGCCTTATCTTCAATCTTGTCCTTGAGTTTGGTAAATACCTTATCCTGAGAATCATTCTTTCTCAGGGTCAGACCCTTCTTCATGGGTTCAACAAATTCGTTTTGAGTGCGTTTGAAGGCCTTCAACCACTTCTGTTCATCCACAAGTAGAACTAGTTTTGCCTCATCAATCTTCTTGGTTTCATTCTTTCGAGAGAAACCCAGATTGATATGGAGGCCGCATGACTCATTTGTTTGAGCATTCATGAGTTCCATCAGAGTGAATAATTTATCTATCGCCTTCAGACCATTTTTCAGGGGCCAAACAGGTGTAACAATCTCCACATCTGGATTGTCCCTATTTGTTCCAACTGAAGGATCACTTGTTATGGTGAATTTATCTCGCGCTCTGAAACTGTTGCGATCAACAATTTCGGGAAAGATTGCCTTCACAGCACCTCTGATTGTAGAACTAGGGGCATCTACACCCATTTCTAATTCATAACCAACTTCGATCATCACAAAACCTTTTCTCTAACTTATACCTAATATTACCATATAGAACAGGGTTTGTCAACTAAAATCGCTATTCGTAAGTCATTGATATATAAGGATACTTGAAAAAAGTTCTAAAATACTTCTGGAGTCCAAGAAAAATTTCTGTCATCCAGCCATCGCCATGCATCCGTTTTCAAAGACTGAATAGGAGGTAATCTTGGGGGGCGTGACATTTTTATCACACCTGGCGGCAAGTCTAAGACTTCCCACTGGTCGCCATGTTCATGGACACGGTTTTTTCCGTGTCTGGTGATACCTTTAAGGGTCAGGATCATCGCGCATCTTCTGCAAAGAGCTCTTCACCACTGAACAGGGTAAAACCGTCGATGCCGGGGATTTTGACCATTGCTTCTAAATCCGTTCCAAACTTGCAACGGACATTCTCAATGCGACCCCTACCAAGGGGCGTATCAATGAAATCACCTTCAGCACCCCAAAGGTCTTCCATAAATTCTTTCTTGGTCATGTCTATTTCCTTATTTCTGACTATACCTTATGCTACCATATGAAATAGGAAAAGTCTAATGAATAATGGGGCTGGATGTCGTTTTATTGGATATTTAGGAAAAGTGTGACATATTTGCAACAGTTATCGTTTCTTCCTAGCGAGTTCTGCGGCCATCCAGTTCGTTGCTCTGGTATTCTGCACCTTCTTACGGAGCAGGCCTTTTACTCGTTTCCATACGTCAGTGAAGACATCCTCACCGGCATTGTTGTTATCAACTACGATAAATCCAGCCCGAAACATGTTGCTGAACTTACCTATGTTTGCCTGAACATCTTTCCAAGATTTGACCACTATTGGTTCTGCAACTCGCCGAGGACGTTCTGCATTGCGTTTTAATGCAACATCTAGAGAAGTATTCACAAAAATCATATATGTGTCATACCCGAGCTCTTCAAGACCAGCTTTCTGTGCTAATATCTTATCTACATCTTTACCTGTACCATCTATGACAAGTCCAAGGCGTCCCTCAAGATAGTTTTTTTGTTTTGCCCTAGTTAGTTCTTTTGCTCTAGCTCGTTGTACCTCTTTACGGTCAAATTCTTCTGGAGGCATTTTTAGAGATAGTCCAGCCTTTGTCAGCAGAAGTTCAAATGCCTCATCAGAGTTGACTGATTTAAGTCCAGTACCACCAGTGGTTTTCCTGACAACGTATGACTTACCGCTGCCAGGTCCACCAGCTAGGAAGAACGCTTTAAATATGTTGGGATCGTAGACCCCTTCCTGTAATTCGTGAAATGTCTTCATTGGTTGTCCTATTTCGTAACTCTTTTCTATATCCTGCTAGTCGTATAATATATTTATCATTATCAGAAAGTGGTTCATATTCAAATGATTTGGCACGGGATTGTTTTTGGAAATTCATTTTCTTGAGTCTATTCTTAGTTCTAGCCATTGTTTTGGTTCCCTTTTTCAGATTTGATTTTTTGGATATTGAACTAGAGTTTTTTTTAATGATCTATTCTCCTTATTTAATTACGCATACTGATATTCTTTAATAATAGCACCATCTTTAGCAGATGGTTCATAATTATCATCAGGTGCAGTTATTTGTTCTTCTAAAGAATCTTTCACTAAATTCATAGACATTATATGTTGCGCTGGGTCAGCTAATACATTAAAGTCATGTCTAATTGTTTTAATAAGAAACCGACCACGATAAAATCTATCGTAGTGAGTATCCCCCCTAACAACTCCCGTATATGGAAGATTAACTGTTACTATATCTCCAACATTTATCAACGTATTCCCATGAACTTCAATGTTTATATTGAAACCATTCTCTAATTGTATCATTTGAGAATTTCTTGATTGAACCCAATTTTCGGGATCATATCGTCTGTACGGATTGTTATTAATGTCTGTATTATGTTGAGCATCATTTTCACCAGTCTTGGATGTTGGCATCAAAAATGTTCTAGCATGAAAATCGGAAACTCTCTGATTTTTTTCATTAACATAAAGACCACTTACAAGTGGGTATTCGGTTGCTTCTGTTGTAACTCCACCAACAATATGATGTTCATTTTTAAAATTATCGTGATAATTATATATATCAGTTGTATAATTTTTACCAATGATATCATGTACTATGAGTTTTGAACCATACATTCCACTTCTATAATTTACAATATTATCGTTATTTGAAATTATAGTATAACTAAGAATTGTTTGCAAATCTTTTAATACATCTATATACCCTGTTTCATCCATATTTGTGCCAGGAACATATGTAGTGTATTCTAATTGTGATGTCACATTGTACAAACTTGCGAGAGTTCTGAAGTTGAATCCCTTCAAGGTTTCATAAAATAGATATGTAGATTGTCCTTTAAATGTAGAAACTGCTTGTTTTGTAGCTAATTTAACAACATCTAAAGGTCTGATATTTGGAGAAACAAATTTCTTTATGCCCGCACTTGGTTCTATAACTACATTTTTTTTAGTGTCTAGATAAGAATTGTCCGTTAACATTTTTTTAACAATATCAGACCAACTTGCTGTTAAACTTTGCGTAACTTTAAGTCTTTGGTCCTTTATTAATTCCTGACTTACAAAATTTAATGAATATATTTGAATATGATTCTTTACCTTTTCTCTAGCTGCTAGAGAATGTACTAAAAATACATTTTCAGAAAAATCTATAACTCCCTCACCCGCTGCGGTGAAGCCTGGAGTTTTAATTTTAAGATAAAGATATTCTTGACCAATAATGGGACCATGTGACACCATATTTACCGAATCTGACACGACAATTGAGCCACTAACTGTTAATGAAGATATATCTTCAAAAAGAGTTAGTCCTATGATTGATGTTTTAAGATTAATGAGCATACCAGAAGAGGTAATAAGTTCACATCTTTCAATCTTAAATTCACCGGCGTGTTGTAAACCCTCAGCCATTATGAAAAATCTTCCTTCATCAATTGTTCAAACTCTTCTATGAAAGTGCCAATATATTTTGGATCAAGTAATCTAATTTGTCTTTTCTCATCTTCTAGAGCCACTTCATATTCATAATTAGTGATAGCAGTAGCAGAAGGATAATCTGTATTAACTGTACCTACATCAATTTTAAGGGTGGTATCACCAGAAGTTTGCGTTGTCTCATAATGATGTACTGCATCAATATTATCATATTTGTCGTTAATATATGCTTGGAATTGGTTTTCATTCAATGGCCATTGGTGATATCTATCAGTGATATTATTTACCATTAAAATCACCCAATGAAGTTCTGAATCATCATATAATTTATCAGCAATTTCTTCGGGAGTTTCACCACTACGAATATCATAAGTGTCAAATAATAGTACGTTACTCCTAATCTTAGTTCGCAGGCCTACACGCCGCAATAAATTTGTTGCAAATTTAAAATCACCCTTTCCAACAGAATCATACATAATGACAGGAAAATTTTCAAAATACATGATTAAAACCCTGCTTCAACATGAGCTTTACTCATAATATTAAATTCAGTAAAGTTTAATGCTATTTTAGTTGTCTGCGGCCGCCCCCCAGCATACCCAGTAAATCTTTCTGCGCCATAATCTACATCCATACTTTGAAGAGCACATGTTGAAATTTTATTAAGATGAGTATTTGCTTGATGTCTATACATATATCTTATGTTAAAATGATCAGGTATTGTCATTTCTCGTACACCATCAACACCACTAGTAAAACTATTTGCAAAATTCGGCATCATATGTTTTTTAAATGTAAATACAATGTTCTCTACAGTCATAGCTTCCTGTTCACTCTTGGGTATAAATGTAAATGTATAACTAAATGATCTACGACCCATTCCTTCAAACATCAATTCCATTCGTGGAGTTTTAATTTGACCTCTTTCTATTGCAATAACAGTATCTAGACCTCCTGGCGCCTTCTCCATTACCTTTTGAGCTATTCCGGCGCCGGCGCCTCCAACAGCAGATTTTGCTCCTGATATAAGTCTCTCCGCCAGCCCGCCTTGTTGTTGTTGAAATGCTTTTACAGCTGCACCACCAGTTTCTGCCATTAACCCTATTTCTTGTTCTCCATATTTTACATCATATCTAACTTGAACAGAGGGGGGCATATAAAGAGCAATCACAGTATCTAATCGTGTTGTACTTTTTTTCTTCATTTGAATGGAAGAATTCACCAGACCAGCATGTTCTAGTCTATCGTACCATTTTTCGGGTGGTGGAGTTTGATCCCTACCTTGTTCGGGCAAGGTGGTGCCACCAAACGCATCCATGTTAGCTATATGAGCGGCGTGCCGTTTTTTATTTTTTGCAGCTGAAAGTTGGCCTTTGTTTTGTCCTAAAATTTCAAACATAATCCAATGACCCTGATCTTTGTCGCCCAAACCTTCTGGATATGATAAAGTTTTTGTAGTATGTTTGCTAGGGGTTGGGGCTGACTGAAGTTTCTTCGGAGCGGATTGGATTGTATTGCCTTTACCGCCTCGAACTGGTATTAATGAATCACTGTATGTGCGGCCGCCCTCACCAGTATTTCCCTGCGCCCTATAAGCCTGCTGGGCGAATTTGCGTTCCTGTTCCGATCCCATGTTTTAATATCCTTATATATATTATTTAGTAGTAATGTCTTATAAAGGTCGATACATATCAAAGAACCCCAAAAAATATAGAGGTGATCCTCAAAGGATCACTTATCGTTCTTTATGGGAACGCAAATTTATGGTATATTGCGATACCAATAAATCTGTTATTGAATGGGGTAGTGAAGAAGTCATTATACCCTATTTATCTCCTTGGGATGGTAGAATACACAGATACTTTCCAGATTTTTATATTAAAATAAAACAGCATGATGGTTCTATTAAGAAATTTATCATAGAGGTTAAGCCCAAAAAACAATGCTCTCCACCACCCACACAACCAAAAAGAAAAACTAAAAAATGGTTTAATGAAGTTAAAACATGGGGTATCAACGAATCAAAATGGAAATATGCAATTGAATGGTGTAATAATAATGATATGGAATTTAAGATTTTAACTGAAGATCATCTTAACATTACATATAAATAGTCATATGGCAGTATCAAAATTCATACAAGCAGTCAAGGATGAAACTAGGGGGCGACCAAGGTCAACTCAATGGTATAGAGATAAAATCAAAGAATTTGGTAAGCCTAGCGCTCAGAAATTACTTCGGGATGGTAAAAGAGATAATAAACCTTTCTATGGCAAATTAAACATGTTTTTTTATGATCCCAAGTTCAAGAAGAAGCTCCCGTATTACGATACGTTTCCTCTCGTACTGCCCTTAGAAACATACAATGATGGATTTTTAGGAATAAACTTTCATTATCTTCCTATAATATTGCGTGTCAAATTGCTTGATGCATTAGTGGATTATACCAATTCAGAAGATTTTACAGATATATCAACAAGAATGGTAGTAGATTATAATAAATTAAAAAGTGTTAAGTTAATTCGACCAACTATACATAAATATCTATCAGGATATACTAAATCACAATTTCGTAGAATTGATGCAGATGAATGGACAATTGCAACATTGTTACCAGTACAGCGATTTAAGAAAGCTTCTGAAAAAGAAGTTTGGAGAGAATCTAGGAGTATGATCTAATGGCTTTAACTAATTTTGCACATGGTAACACACCATTTAGTAATATTAACGAATGGATAGCTATACTTCGTGGTGAAGACGGCGGATATGCAGTACCAAACAGATTTGAAGTAATAATTGCTTATCCTCCTAAAATGGGTGGAGGTGGGCGGTATTGGGGCAAGACACATGACGTTCGTTCTATTTCATTAAGATGTGAATCTGTAAATCTTCCTGGCGTAAATTTAAATACACATACAGATTCCAATATTTACGGACCAACCAGAGAAATTGTTGATGGTGTTACTTATGCGGAAGACATAACTATGGTTTTTGTAGCAAGTGCTGGATTAGAAGAAAGAGTATTTTTTGAAGAATGGCAAAAACAAGCATTTGACCCTGCAACTTGGGACATTGGTTATTATCATGATTATGTAAGTGACATTAATTTATATCTATTGGATAGAAAAGATGAAAGACGTTTTGGCATTAAATTTCGTGAAGCTTTTCCCAAAACAATTGCCGCAACAGATTTAAGTCAAAGTTCCAATAATGAAATTATAAAAACATCAGTAAGTTTTGCTTTTAGATTCTGGGAAACTTTAGATGAAGACAGAAGCACACCACAAGGATCAGATAATCAACTGCAAAATGATTACGATAGCTTTAGAGCGTTCTTGGATTTGTCTGCCAATTCACCGGCAACAACCAAGCTCTCTTAAATATAATATAATAAAGGATGAAAAATTATGGCATTACCAAAACTAGAAACTCTAACATATGAATTGAATTTACCTTCTACTGATGAAACGGTTAAATATAGACCATTTCTTGTAAAGGAACAGAATCTGATGATTGCTCAAGAATCAGAAGATACTAAAGTAATTGAAAATGCATTTGCTAGTATAATTAAAGATTGTACATTTGATGGAATTGATCCATATAAAATGCCTCTGTTCGATGTTGAATATGTTTTTTTACGATTAAGGGGCAAATCTGTTGGAGAGAAAATTAAACTTAATGTATTATGTCCTGATGATGAAAAGACTCGCGTCGATGTGGATATTAATTTAGAAGATGTTCATGTGCAAATGAATGTTGATCATACTAACATTGTTAAAGTAACAGATAATATTTCTGTTATCATGAAATATCCATGTTTGGCTGACATGGATGGGTTTGATGCTAGTGGTAAAGCTCAATCTCTTTTTGATATGATGAAAAGATGTGTACATGAGATTCATGATGGCGAAGATGTTCACTCACGAATCGATATATCAGAAAAAGAATTGGATGAATTTATTGAAAGTATGTCAACAGAGCAGTTTGAAAACTTGAGTGCATTTTTTGAAACTATGCCGAAGTTGCAATATGTGGTTGAAGTGAAAAACCCTAAGACGAAGAAGAAAGGTGAAGTTTTGATTGAGGGTCTGCAAAGTTTTTTCGTATAGCCCTTTCTCATGACAGTTTGCAAAACTATTATACAACTAACTTTGGAATGATGCAACATCATAATTATAGTTTGAATGAATTGGAAGAAATGATACCATGGGAAAGGGAAATATATATTGGATTGTTATTAAAGTACCTTGAGGAAGAGAAAGAAGCTAGAGACAGAGAAAGTCGGAAACAACAATAATGGCTGATGAAACAGTAAAGATTGTAGAAACTACAAAAGAATACGAACTGCTAAAATCAGATATAGTTCCTAGTCATCCAGATGAGGAACCTACTTGGTATAACAAGACAGCAGGTCTATTAGATAAGTTTAGAGTCATACCTAGAATGGTAATGTTGGCGTATATCTTTGCCTTTTATAAATCAGTAACTTGGTTTATGCAATTACCTGATCCAACCAATTCACAGGCAATGTTTATATCCACCATCGTAGGTGCTGGTGCTGCGTTCTTTGGTTTGTATGTGGGTAAGCCTGGTTCATCTCTACCAAAAGGTAAAAAATAGGACAATCCAATGGCAGATTTTCAAGATATTGTAGACGAAATAAAAAAGACAAACAAGCTACAATTGAATACGATTAAAAAACTTGACAAAATGGGTAAACAAGCTGATCCATCAGGCGCGGCGGCCACTGAAGATAAAAATGATCGCCAACGGAGTCAGAAAAATTCTGAAGATTATTTAAGAAGAATTGCTGAGGCAATGGCGCCTGTGGGTGCGGGCCCGCCGGGCACTGGTGGTGTTGAACCTGCCGAAGATAAAAAAGCTGGTGGAATGTTTGGTGGTATTGGTCGGGCGTTTGGTAAGCTTGGAAAAGGTGCAGGTAAAGGCATCAGTGGATTTATGGGCGGCATCGCCTCAGCACTACCGTATGCGGTTGCGTTTCCTATTGTTATGGCTGCTCTTGGTGCTGGAATTGGTTTGTTTATTGGAGCAATTGCGCTTGTTGCTGGCGGGGCACTTTGGGTTGTTTCACAAATGATGCCGGACATGGCAAAGGGCCTACAAGCATTTGATGATGTAGATGGAAAGAATCTAAAAGAAGTTGGTGATGGCCTGGTGGCCCTAGGCCTTGGATTTGCTGCAATGGGCGCCGGCACTGCTATTCAAGGTATAGGTAATTTAGTTGGTGGTATTACAGATAGTATAGGTGGTCTATTTGGAATAGAGCCTGGCGGCAAACGCATGATTGATAATTTAATAGCGTTTGGTAAGTTAGACATTGATGCCGCTAAGGTAGAAAATAATGCCAGTGCATTGGCGGCCTATGGTGTAGCAATGGCAAAAGGTGCAAGTGGCGATGTGTTGGCCTCACTTGCTGGTTTTGTAGGTGCAGCTTTTGATGGTCTTACAAACCTTCTAGGTGGTGTACCATTATTAGATAAACTTAAACTTTTCGGTGCAGAAGCAGTTAATAAAGCAAATGTAATCAATAATGCTGAAGCGATGGAACACTATATGCTCGCTATGGTACGCGGCGCTGGTGCTCAATCGGCAGAGGCACTCGGAGCAGTCGCCGGTTTTGCGACAGCCGCTTTTGATGGTCTTACATCACTTATCGGCGGGAAAAGTTTTCTAGAAAATACATTAGACGGTTTGAAAAAAATGTCTGGGGCAGCAGACAGTATTGATAAAACAAAGGTGGGGAATGTTGCCGCCGCGATGGCTTCATACACAGAAGCAATGGCATTGGGTGCTGCTGGTGAAGGATTTAAAGCAGTTGGAAGCATATTTAATTTTGTATCATCAGCAGCAGATGGTCTTACAAGACTTATAGGTGGTGGAAATGTTTTAGATACTCAATTGGAAGGTTTGAAGAAAATGTCCAAAGCTGCTGCTGACATTGATCCAGTTAATGTATCGAATGTAGCTAGCGCAATGGCAAGTTATGCTAAAGCTATGGCATTAGGCGCTGGTGCTGAAGGTGTAAAAGCTGCCGGTTCCATTGCTAATTTTGTCGGAACTGCTGTTGATGGTCTTACAAGTTTTATATTTGGTGGCGAAAAGAAATCTTCTATGGATGTTATGTTAGCCGGACTAAGAAGATTATCAGACGAAAAAGGTATTGATGCTGCCAACGTAGCAAATAACGCCACGGCAATGGCAAGTTATGCTAAAGCCATGGCGTTGGGTGCTGGTGCTGAAGGCGCACTTGCCCTAGGAGATATAGCTGGTTTTGTTGGCGGTGTAGTTAGCAGTATTGGTTCATTCTTTGGTATTAAAGATAAAGACCCAATTACGGAGTTAAAGAGATTTGCTGCAATAGAAATTACAGCAGCAGAAGTAACTCAAATAGAAACAAATGCTAAAGCACTGGAATCTTACGCAGGCGCAATGATTGCCGTCGGCAAGGTTGAGGGTATTTCAGCTTGGGGTGAATTTGGTAAGTTATTTGGTGGCCTTGTAAATAATATTAGTGGTTGGTTAGGTATTGCTGCTGAACCTGGCCCATTAGACAAATTGAAGACCTTTGCTGCAATAGAGGTTACAGCAGCAGAAGTACTTCAGATACAAGCAAATGCTTCAGCACTAGAAGTTTACTCAGCAGCAATGGTGAAGGCACAAGCAGCTGCTCCAGATACGACAGTGTTTGGAGCCGTTGGTGATTTGATTACTGGCGTTTTAGGTAATGTTGGTAAGTGGTTAGGTGTTGCAACAGCGCCCGGCCCATTAGACAAATTAAAGGAATTTGCCGCAAAAATTATTACACCAGCAGAAGTAACTCAAATAAATTTTAATGCTTCAGCTCTTCGAGCTTACTCATCAGCAATGGAAGCCGCAAGCAAAGCTGCCCCCAACAAGACAGTGTGGGGTTCTCTTGGTGATTTGTTTTCTGGCATTCTAGGAAGTCTTACGAGTTTATTCAGCAGCGAGAAAGACCCAATGGACATGATGAAGCAATTTGCTTCTAAAGGTTTGACTGAAGGAGAATTGAACCAAATCACGAGAAATTCTGATGCCTTTAAAGTTTATTCAGAAGCGATGCGCAGCATTAGTGAAGCTGGTGCAGCTTTTGAAGGTGGTGACGTACCAGATTTAACGGCATTTGCTAAGCAATTGAATAACTCTTTTGAGCATCTTGATCCAGCGATGGACAAGTTTGGTGATCCAGCTCTGTTTGAAAAATATTCACAATCAGGGAAAAATCTTGAAGCTTTATTTTTTGCGTTCAAAGATATAGAAGGTATGGGAAGTGACGACTTTATGGGATCGTCCGATATTCAAGATTTTGCCAATGATTTAGCAGAATCCCTTCCC
>Ga0209501_10003852_pt1 | contig 14785 bp, 15 predicted proteins | sample ArcticOcean_MG_C_4_FD_187434 | JGI IMG/M metagenome (GOLD analysis project Ga0209501, IMG submission 187434) | Marine microbial communities from western Arctic Ocean - ArcticOcean_MG_CB4_134 (SPAdes) (version 2) | ecosystem: Environmental > Aquatic > Marine > Oceanic | place: Arctic Ocean...
TAAGAAGGGGTCATTCTTCCTAAATCTTGGAGATACATTCAATGAGGGAAATTTGATGAATATTCCTCATAAAGTCATCATTGGATTACAGGATGAAGGTTGGATTCTCAGAAACTCAATCATCTGGGCTAAGACAAATCCTAAACCATCTTCAAGTAAGTCTAATCTATGTCCTACTTATGAGTTTATATTCCATCTAGTGAAGTCTTCTGATTATATTTACAATCCAACTCTCGCTCCGATCAAGGACTCAACCAAACCTTCACACTCTCCAAGACATAGGAATTTAAAGAATGATAATATTAAAATTAACCCATACATTCCAAGAGAAGGCAAGAATATGGGTGATTGGTGGAGTGAAGAGATTGTTCAAAGTGCTGTTGTGAATCAAAAATTAACTGAAGGTGTCGAACATCCATCTCCATTTCCAGAGAAGATAGTTATTCTTCCAGTTCTTCAAACTACAAATGAAGGTGATCTTGTTTTAGATCCTTTTTGTGGTAGTATGACAACTGGTAAGGTGTCAGAAAGATTTAACAGACAATTCGTTGGTTATGATACTCAAATCTACTGACAATAATCACTTAGAGTAATTGGAAGGAACTTTTGGTGAGTTCTTATTCGCATACCCATATCTTCCAGAATTGACTCCTGTTGTTATTCGTTTCAGGGAGTTCAAAGAATTTGGGTGAATTGAACCATTCTTAACAAATGTCTTCCTTACATCCTTTACAAACTGAATAACTTCTTTTGCAGTTTCAACATCGTCTTCTTTTCTCTTTGGGTCTGTGGATATTCTTCTGGCAACCTTCTCAGCGTCATCAATAAGGTCTTCAACCTCATCCTTAGACATACCCTTCTCATTGATGATAGTGAAGTATTGTTGTGGTGTAATCATTGTTCTAACTCCAAATAGTGACTTCTGGTAAATACTTCCTAAGAACTATATTGTGAATCCTGTTTCGTGAAAGGTGATACTTCTCTGTCATTTTCTGTAACATCTCAGATACATCAGAATCATAATAAACGGATGACTTTATTTTCTTTTCAGTATTTTTCTTTTTCATAGATTTAATTCCTTTTCTTTGGTTGTTTCATCATTTGTTTTTGTAAATATTCAATAAAGGATTCAATTCTCATACTTCCCTTTTTGGTTCTTCTTCTTGGTTCGGGTCTATCTTCATAAGGTAGGTTAGTTTCTTTCCTTCCTCAGATGGTCGTGATTGAAACACATCCTCAATCTTAATGATTAGTTCTCCATTTTTGGTTTCTTTGTAAGAAGTTTTTCTTTCTCCATCTAACCTTGTAATCGTAAAATCTAAGAACGAACAAATCGTCTTTTTAAGTTGGTCTATACTTCCATAAATTACATTGTCTGTATCTCTTTCATCTCTTTCCATATCATTCCAAACATTCTCATCATCATCGGTAATCATATATTCCTTCTAAATGGGTGAGTGTTTTCATTTATCTATTCTCTTGACTGAAATCAGTTCAGATTGCCTCCAATAGGCATTCTTGTTGATGAATGATTGGAGTGTGTTCTGAAATTTCTTCAACTGATGAAATGCATGACTGGGTGGGGCAGTTAAAGAAATTTCATATACTACTATTTGGTTATTCAAGTTATGATTCTCTATCGGATGATTAGATTATATGAGTATTTAAACAGAACTGGATACTATGGTGATTAATCACACCAAACTCCGTTTATATTACAATTATTTATAACGACTTATTACTTCACTTTAGGGGTGATCTTGGAGAAAAGATCATGATGTGAATTGATATTGAGGAAGAGTCTTCGGAAACTCTTGATTGTCTTTTGATAAATCTCTTTGAGAATTGGAATAAAAATATCACCTAAATTAGATTGCATTTCAAGATGAGAATAAGAACCATTAAATCTTCTGGTTGTATCTGTATTTGACTCGTTAAATCTCTCCTTCATTTGTTGTTTTGATTTCTTATGTAACTTCTTCAAAGTATCTATACCATAGGTGTCTTTATCTTCAGAATGTTTGCCAGAGAGACTTTTTCTTACATCTACTCCATTGGTTAGATTAGGAATGAAATGTTTGTTAGGGGAGACATCAGTAACAATCCTTTTCCAGACAGGAGCTATGAGAGATTTGATTTCTTCTGTCTCCATTGGATTTGTTGTTCCAATTTGTAAATGACAATGAGGATGAAACCCATTCTGGTTACTCCAACTGATTTCAAATTCTGTCTTCACATATAATCTGTATTTTGAAGGGAATAAAATGTTCTTCCAAATATTGTCATCCTTCAGTTTCTTGATCGATTCCTTCAATACATTTTGGAGTTTCAGAAGAGAATCATTCTTGTGACGGAGTTTGAATGTAATTAGAATATTCTTACCTCCATTATCAAGTAACACCTGACGATAAGGTGTCATCTCTTTTTCTACATAAAGAGTTCTGAGATGATTACAGATTGGGCATCTATTGACATAATGACATCTCTTCAATCTTCTTGGTCTGTTTGGATTGGGTAAATGTCTTTCAATCTTTCTTATGAATTCGGTGGAACATTTGATAATATCATCATGAGTGATGATATTATTCTCCACCAGTGCCTTCCGAATATCGTATATGTGTTCTGGAATTGGGTCTGACTTATTCCATCCCCTTTGGTTGTAGATTGATAGTCTTTCTGAGTTAGTTCTTATTGTCATTGGAACTCTATTTTAGAGTAAATTTGATTACCTCAATATACTTCATTTTGAGGTGTTATAATATTTATAATAATTTTTTGGTAAGGAAGGAATCTCTGTGACTTAATTTTTGGCAGGGGAAAAAATTTTGAAAATCATACATCACTTTCTTTTATCTGAAATCCTAAAAACGAATATTCTCTAAAAAAGGTGTGATGTAAAATCACTATGTTTATTATCTAATACCCCCCTAAGTCAATTTGGGGTTGTGATTAGTATTTCTATCACTTCCCTTCCCACTTTTCATCTACAGAGTGTTTTTATTTTGAAATAATAGAGGTTATAGAACCGAAGAATACTTGTGGTTTCTCAAATCACATCTTATCTAAAATCACTTATTCTGTTTATTTGTTTTTTTGATTATAAACGGATAAACATCTTTTTTCGTATTCACAAAGGAGATTTTAATTAGGTCTCGTATGCTTCTTCAAAGGTTAATTCCTCAAGGTCGAGTGTCTCTACCCTTATTCTTTTCTCTCCATACATTAATGTTTTTCAGAGTTTCTTTATAGTCTTCTATATCATCTTCATCAAAACCCCATTCTTCTGGATTTGCAACATAATCTTCATATTCTTCTTCTTTATGAATGTCTAACCGAGTAAAACCATCGGCATCAGTAATCTCAGGGAAATCGTCATACCAAGAAGAATTAATGAAATCAGAATTACATATGAATGAATCAATCATTTCATCGTAAAGGTTTTCTTCGTAGTTCTTTAAGATAGGAAAATCTTTGATAAGATGTTTACAAAAGTTGTCTATATGAATCCATTCTTCTTCAATATATAAATCCCTATATTCATTAGAATGATCCAAAACAGCTTTATCAAAGACATCCTCCAAGTCCATCCCATTTCCATTAATATTTTTTCTAACTTCTTCCCAATTTGTATTTTCCATATCATCTCTCATTTTGAGGTTTAAAATTGGTGGGGGTTAATCCCTCACCTTCACTTACTATTATACGGGATTAGATCATCATCAACGAGTCAATCGAACTAACCATTATTGGAGTTTTTGGAACTGATGTAATATTAAAATAACTCACCAAATTCATTTTCATTGTTCCAATCAAAATCCAAAATCAATAGTCATTCGTATTGGTTGACTATCATAATCATAATCTTTATCTCGTAGATGATCTGGTGGGTCTAATTCTATGAAGGTGTTAAAATCACCACCAACAAAAAACATTTGTTTTACACTCACAACATCTACACAAATATCTCCATCTAATTTTTGTGGAGGAAGAGTTTGAGGTTGTGTTCCACCATCACACACCATTCTAAATCTGTTTTTGAAGGTAGAGATGGCGTTGAATAAATCTTCTTTATTTTTGTAGAAGTATGAATCTTCCATCGTGTAACATACATCTTCTTCGGGGTATGTAAGTTTCCATTCAATTTTAAACTCTACTTTTTCTTCTTCACTAATAATCATTTTTTTTCTCATTTTGAGGTTTTAAATTTGAGACAAGAAACCATTTCCTTCCCTCACTCTTCACTTACTATTATACGGGATTAGCTCATCATGAACGAGACAATGAAACTAACTATTATTGGAGTTTTGTGTTATAGTCTTCACCAGATTTGAAGAACCCTTTATCAATATTTTGAGATTATGGAAGAACTAAAAGTAAAACCAATCCCTACCAGAAATTGGAAAGACAAGAATATTGATTTAGTCACCGAGAGAGATAAAGACAGGAAGAAATCACAGGAAAGTGTAGATAAAAGAATCTATTATTTGTGGTTCAATTATCTCAAGTTGGCTATTAACTTAGAGGAAATAAATTACTCTGTTAAGAAGAAGGGTGCAAAGGGGAAAGTTCTTGGTGAGACAGGAGTGAAGGTAAATAAAAAGATATACAAGGATTGGGATTTAAAAGACCTCAACACTATGAATTTTAAGAAATGGTATAAAGACCCAAATCATCGACTACTTTTTACTGAGGGAGGTTTCAAACCTCAGAGTAGGGCAAGATATAGTTCTCTGGTTAAGAGGTTCAATTGCTTTATCGAATACTACAATGGAATGAATCGAGAGTTTAATGGTAGGGGTGATATATCTCAGGAAATGCAAGTGTGTTCAGACATAGTTGAGAAATATCAAAAGGTAAGATTCGACCAAGTTAAAAAGGATATTGATTCTAATAAATCGACATATACAGAACTGGTCAAAAAGGATGTGAAACTATGTGGAAAGGAAATCTTGTATTGTTGCGATGGAGAGTTTCCAAAATCAAAATAAATTAAAAGGTGTTTATCTGTTTATTTGATTTTAAACAGATAAACAAATAAACAATGAAATTCATCTTAGTATCACATCACCGAAAGCATCCTTCGATTTTTCATTAATACCTCTTGTAATATAATCAGTCATATTCTCAACTCTGGCACTATCATAATGTTGTTCAATATAGGTTACACTACATCCCATTACCTTAGCGAGAGTTCTTATATCCACCTTCCCATATTGTAATCTATAAGTTGCAAATGTGTGTCTAAGACAATAATAAGTGTAATCGTTCAAACTATCTTCAAGACCACTCTCTGTCATAATTAATTTCCACATATTGTAGATATTCTTTTTATCTAGTGGTTTTCCAGTTTCCATATCTGCAAAAACATAGTCAGTAGGATGAGTATGGTTTGAATAAGTCTTTATTCTACTGAAAAAATCACCTCTCATTCCAACAGCGGTTCTATCTTTTCTTACCTTTGATGTCTCTGCCTCAACTCTGATATGAACATTAGGATACTTGTTGTCTCCTTTAACTATTGAGACATAGTGCCATTTGAGAAATCTACATTCACCAAATCTTAATCCAGTATTTGATTGAACAAGAATGAAATCTCTAATGATTTTCCTGAGATAAATTTCTTTTTCATCAGATATATTCTTTGTATAATTTCTCAAATATCCATACAGGGTTTGATAATCTTCAATGGTGAAAGCAGTTCTCGACCCAATGTTTGAAACTTTTAACTCCGCCCAAACTGGTAATCTATCTTGGGTAATATATCCTTGTTCGAGACTCCATTTGTAAATATGACCTATGGTTGATCTTTCATTCAGTAGAGTTGGAACTTTCACATCTGGTTTTTTCTTTCTTCTGAAAAGGTAATAATCCTTATACCTCTCTCTGGTAATAGTATCCATTTTTCTATCTTTACCTACAAACTCCATAAAATGATTACATTGGGTTATGATCGTGTTTCTTCTTTGTTGTGTTATAAAACCACCATCAACTCTGTCTTGTTGCATATCTAAATATTTTTCAACTAATTCTGAAGATGTTATTGTAAATAGTTTTTGGCCTGCATCAAGTTTACCCATCATTGAATAATATAGTTTCCTTCCTTTTGATTTGGCTTCCTCAAAATCTTTGGTTCGTAAGGATTTCTTTACATATTTCTTTTCTAAACTTATCCAACACCTCATTTGCCAAACATCACCAGATTGTTTGGTTCTCAATAGTTTAACTTCACCATCACATATATCGTGTTCTTCAGTATAAAATTTACTTGTCATTTTATTTACAGATGGTCTTGGTGGAGATGTTCCAAAAGGTAAATCTTCGTGTAAGTTACTTTTTTCAGATTGTAACATATCATTTACTTGTTTATTTGTTTATTTTTCTCACTCTTCACCTACTATTATACGGGATTAGCTCATCATGAACGAGTCAATCGAACTGACCATTATTGGAGTTAATTTCATCAAATTACGAGAACTTTACATTAGTTCCAAATACGACTATTGATATTATTAACTTTTTTCTTAAAATATGGGTTAGTTTGAAACTTCTTTGAAACTCACTTTTAACCAGTATAGTAAAGAATAACAATAGATTAAGTCTCAGGATACTTATGGCATCCGATAATCCGGTTAGTTTGAAACTTTCTTTGAAACTTTTTGGAAGAATCGTGTATTTCTACACGAATTATTGTGAGTTTGAAACTACTTTGAAACTCTCTAAATTTCAAGAAAGTAAGTTATTTCAATATGTTATAGGGAATTAAGAGGTAAGGAATTATTCCCACCCAAAAGTGGCAGGAGGCTTATGAGTTATATCGTAGAAAACAGTTTCAATTCCAGATAGTCCCAGTAATGATTCTACCAGAGGATCAAGCAAATTCCAATTGATTCGAGCAAATTGCGCAGTCATCACATCTTCAGAAACAACGGGACGCAAGACCAGACTGTCTTCTTTTCCATTTTTAGATATTGGCAGCAAAATTACCAGTAGTTGAAATATTTTTTCCATCAAACCATTTTCTTTCAGCATCTGTGTTGCCATAAAATCTGCCTCTCTCAGCAAGTCCAGTCTATCTTTGCTGCAAAAAGCTCCACGAATTATATATGGTGCATTCAGGTCCTTGTTGTTTGAATCAAGTTGCAGTACAACCCGGTTGATGTTCCGGACCTCATTTGTTAAACGGGTTGATTCTTTTTCCAGCCAGTCCCAATCGCGAGGGCTATTAATTAGTACAACAGGAGAAGTGTAAGTCCGTTGGTCACCCTGAACTCCAACAGATCGAACTGGAAGAATTAAAAAGTCACAATTGCTTTCCTTCAAACAATTCGACACTTCGTCTGCCGTTTGTTCAAGATTAGGAAACGACTCATCACCACGAGCAGATAAAACATTAATCGCAAGTCCCGGTCCAGGAAATGGATGCCTCCAGACAATTGAATCCGGTAAACCCAACAGGCTTCCAACTTGCCGTACCTCATCTTTGTAAAGATCTCTGAGAGGCTCCACAACATTTCCAGAATCAACCAAATCAAGAACTTCCTGAACACGATTATGGTGTGATTTAATTACTTCAGCGTGTTCTGTTCCTCCAGACTCAATAATATCAGGATAGAGTGTACCCTGCCCTAGCATCCATTCAGCTTCAGACAAATTCAATTCACTCAAAAATTTGTCACGCATCTGAATGAAAGTTGCACCTATTTTACGCCGTTTAATTTGCGGATCAAGCTGATTTGCTACTGCATTCAAAAAAAAAGTACTATAATCTCTTGGCTGAATATTAGTGTAGCCCAACTGCCGATATCGCTCAATAATTTCAGCACTTTCATCTTTTCTCATGAAACCATTATTTATATAAAGACCCAGTATTTTTTCTTTGCCAAGAGCTTTATTCAACAAGGCAAATGCTACTGATGAATCCACACCCCCACTGATAAACATCAAGACTTTCCGCTCTCCAACTTCCTGCTGAAGGCGTTCAGTAGTGTCCTTTATAAAAGTTTCCATTGACCACTTGGAGCAAATTTCACAAGTGTTAATGAAATTGTCCAGCATTTTTTGTCCCTGCTCAGTATCGTTTACTTCCGGATGAAATTGCAGAGTATAAATCCGACGCTTACGATGTCTCATAGCAGCCACGTTTCCAGATTCTGTCACTCCTGTAACTTTAAAATCCGGAGGACATTTTGTTACACTGTCCTGGTGACTCATCCAAACCTTATTTGGAAATGAAACATTCTGCCAAAGTGGGAAATCTGAAGTTTGCTGCAAAATAGCTTTACCGAACTCTCCTTTTCCTGTGTTCGTAATTGCACCTCCAAACTCTTTGGCAATCAATTGATGTCCGTAACACAAACCAAGAATTGGTAAATCAAGATTTAAAATATTGGAATTAAATTTTGGAATATCAGTTGAGTAAACTGATGCCGGACCTCCTGACAAAACTATTCCTTTTGCGTCCTGGAGCAAATTTTCTTTTGCTGATGGAGAAAATATTTTAGTATAGGCACCTAAATGCCTTATCCGTTTTGCGATCAGATGTGCATACTGACTTCCAAAATCCAGAACCGCGATGAAGTCCTGCATTGCTTTTCCTTTCTGAGCAGGTTAATCTAATTTAAGACATATCCTAACAGTATCTGAAAATTTGCACAATCTCACATAGAGTACGCATATGTTTGGAATCGGACTTCCGGAAATGATAATTATCGCAGCTGTTGCACTGATATTTATAGGGCCAGACAAACTTCCAGGTGTTTTAAGATCAATTGGAAAGGGTTTGGTGGAGTTAAAACGCTCCACAAGCGACGTACGCTCCACTGTACAGGATGAAATGAACAAAATTGAGGAGGAAATTGAGCTCAAGGATGTACGGGAATCTGCTCAGGATTTTAGTAATGAACTTGGAGGAGTGGCAAATAAGATGGACCCGTTGGCTCTTTCAAAAATGAGTTCCGGCGAACAACTGGAAAAAATTGCAGATACAATTGACAAAACTGAAAAAAATGATTTGGAAGATCATCCTGAGAAAGGAATCACATCAATAAAATTAGACCCAAGGGAGATTTCTCCGGAAGATTTTTCTACTCCTGAAATCAGTACGGTGGAGGCAAAAGAAAAGGATTCTTCTGAAAGTTCTGTTGCAGAAAAAACATAAAATACCACTGAACATATTAATCAAAACTTAAACTTTATACCATCGTAAAAAACCCTATAACCGTTTCATAAAGTGATTTTCAGACCTATTGCGAGACCGTTTATACTTTATGCATTAACAAAAAACTTGGCTGAAATTTTTATCTATGCTAGCGTTTATGTTCGGTTAATAATTTTTTGTTGACTCTGTCACAGTCACATTTGGAACAGTCATAATCAGGCGGTTTAGTTTAATTTACAAATATTTTAAAAAGGTGAGATATGAGCAACCAGGAAGAGTTGGTTAGTGAGTTAAAGGCAAGTGTTGATCAAGATTTAAAGAATAGACAGAAAAGTATTGAAGACGGTGAAGCACTTGATAAAATCATTCATCAGCGCATGGATGCAGGAGAAATTGGTATTTCACATGGAGCCGACAAGCATGTAAGCGTCATCATGCTTGGCCTGGCAACAGTGGTGACAATATTTGCTTTTTATATGATTTTTGGGGTCAGTCCGGACTATTACACAGGTTGAATCAAATCTGAATAAAATTAAATCTATAATCCTGAAACAATAGAACCCTCTTTTTAAAGTCTTTGTTTCTTCATTAATTTTTCTGCAAGCGCTACATCCTGGGGAACGTCAACTCCTACACCATCGTTTTCGGCTTCCACACAAAGCAAAGTTTCTCCGTTTTCCAATATTCTCAATTGTTCTAATTGTTCTGTCTGTTCCAGTGGAGACTGAGACCACCGATCAAATTGGAGAAGAAAATCCCTTTTGAAAAAATAGACACCCAAATGACGCCAAGCATTAAAATTGCTGGATTGTGGAGAACGTGGAAATGGTATCAACGAACGTGAAAAATATAAAGCCTGGCTGCTTTGATTTAAAGTAACTTTCACCACATTTGGATCATGCAGTTCTGCTTCATTTGTGATTTTATAAATAAGAGTAGCACCTTTGGTATCCCTTGTTTTCAGAGCTTTCTGAATTAGTCGTTCAAGATCGACAGGCAAAACCAGTGGCTCATCACCTTGAATATTCAGTACCCAGTCACAAGTTCTTCCGGAAAGCGCTTCAATAATTCTGTCTGTACCAGTTTTATGTTCTGTACTGGTCAGCACTCCCTCTGCTCCAAATTTTTCAACTGCATCCAGAATACGTTGATCATCTGTTGCAACCAGTACTTCATCAATTGATGGCGTCTGCATGGCACGTTCCCAGACATGCTGAATCATTGATTTTCCAGCAATTTCTACTAGTGGCTTACCCGGGAACCTAGTGGAAGCATAGCGTGCGGGAATTATAGCTAAAGTTTTTACCAATGTAGATGTGCTCACAAACGTTCTTGCAATTAAATAAAATATTAATTATTGCTTTATGAACTGAAAGACTCGTTCCAGCATTCCATCCAGACCATTTTTACGAAAACGCTCATCAAAAATGTCGCTGGTTTCAAGAAGTTCTAATATACCATATGGAGCATAAAGCCATTCAATTTCATCAGTAGGAACACTAAAAGGAGGGCCTGTCATTTTGTTTTGATCATACTCCAGAGTAATGAGTAAAATACGTCCTCCCGGTTTAAGAAATGACATAAGGTGATTTACATATCTCTGCCGTTCAGAACGATCAAACGCAACAATTGATCCTCGGTCGTAAATAGCTTCAAATAGGGAAGTTTGTGCCTTGTTTAAATCAAAAAAGTCACCTTGAAAAAGGTCTATGTTATCATTACTGAAAAGATTTAATTTTCCAGACTTCTGAATCGAATGAGTTAGTTTATTTTCCTTAAAAAAATCTTGAACTGCTTTGTGAACCAATTCAATACCAACTACTTTTTTGGTTCTTCTTGCCAGCCAGGGCAAGTCAAGCGTTTTTCCACAAAGAGGAACAAAAACACTTTCCGTATCCTGTGTTAACAATTTATCAAAATAACGCAACAAATACGAATTTACTTCCGGAAGATGAAAGCCGATTCGACCTTCTTGCCAGCGTGACTCCCATTGATTCATAAACATTAATGCTTAGAAATAACGAATTGCTAGATGCCTATTTCACTGCGTAATTTACGCACAGATTCTGGCTTCAAATGTTCAAAACGCCAGCGATGCCAAGGCACTATGAATCCTGAAGCAAATTCATCTACTACCGTTGCAGTAAGTTTTGCGGCTAATTCATTGTATGCTTCAGTAATTTTTTCATCTTCATCCAGCTTGTGCTGCAATCTAACCTGAAAAATCAGATCTCCGCTATGAGCCTCAATCAGCTTTAGACGGATTACCAATTGTACATTAGAGGGGCACTCTTTAGTGCAGGGATATGACACAAAATCAAGTAGTAAAAAAAGAGGACTATTCAGTTCCTCTTCAAGTTTCCAGGCAAGATTTTTTTCTGAAATTCCAGTGAGTGTCAAAGTGCTGAGGTAAGTCCTGAATCCTGAGCGAAGTTTAGGATTACTATCCAATTTATGATTCCGCTCTTTCAAACCTGTTACTTTTCCCAGAGTAGACATCTCCTTTAAGCGTATCTCCACCTGGTCCATCAATTCCGGCCAGACTTTTTGCAGGTTATCTGGTGACTTGATTGTCAAAAAAACCACCGGTTTTTGCATATAGGGTAAAAGGTCCGGTTTGCCTTTTACGTCAATTGTTTTACATCCCCCAAGAAGAAACATTAGTCCGGAAATACAGACAATTAGCATAAGAATTGAAAATGGAAAACAAATTCGAATCGTTTTTATTACCATGTCAAAAAATGATTTATCAAAAAGTTTTTTATTACACTAATCCACCATACTGGCCTGCAGATTAAACACAAGGTTTAAAGATTTGAACTTGTTATTTCAAATATATAATCTTATCATTTAATGTCCAAATTATACTATAATTGAAAAAGATTTGATCCAATGTTGAGCGAAGAAATCAGTACTAGAATTGATGGTCTTACTCAGAGACTGGACGACTTAGAAGGGTTTCTTTGAAGTCACTTCAAAACGTAAACAAATGCAGGATCTGGAATATGAGACTTCAGATGATGGTTTTTGGGAATTGCCCCAGGAAGAGCGGACTGTTCTACTAAAGCAGGTTTCGCGCTTGAGTGATTCCATCCAGAGTTGGGAAACATTGGACTCCCTGCATGATGATTTGGAGGCTGCTGCAGAATTGTACCGGGAAGAAGACGATGCAGATCTACTGAAAGAAATTCTTGATTCTTGTGAAAAACTTGATAATGATATCGATTCTCTGGAGATAACCGGTCTCTTTAATGGTGAGTCTGACGACAGAAATGCCATCGTCTCAATTCATCCAGGTGCAGGAGGAACTGAATCCACAGACTGGGCGTCAATGCTCTACGACATGTACCGCAGATGGATCGCAAAGGAGGGATTTAAATTTCAGCTACTGGACTACCAACCTGGCGATGAAGCCGGGATTAAGTCAGTAACTTTTTCTGTTTCCGGACCCTATGTTTATGGTAAATTAAAAACTGAAATTGGAGTTCATCGACTGGTCCGAATTTCTCCTTTTGATTCACAAAAACGCCGGCACACTTCGTTTGCATCTGTCTTTGTATATGCTGAAATCGATGAAGATGTAGAAGTTGAAATCCTGACTGACGATATTCGGGTTGACACCTACCATGCAAGTGGTGCAGGAGGTCAGCATGTAAATACTACCGACTCTGCTGTTAGAATAACACATGCTCCCAGCGGAATTGTGGTGCAATGTCAAAACGAGCGCTCACAGCATAAAAACAAGGCCACTGCAATGAAAATGCTCAAGGCCCAGCTTTTCGATTTACAGCAAAAGGAGTTGAACAAAGAAAAGGATTTGCAGAGCAGTAAAAAGCAGGAAAATGCCTGGGGCAGCCAAATCAGAAGCTATGTTTTGCACCCATATCAGATGGTAAAGGATCATCGTACAAACCGAGAGGCAGGAAACACACAAGCAGTTCTCAACGGTGACATAAATGGTTTCATAAAAGCCGCACTTTCCCAGAGGGTGTGTTAACAAACAGCTATACTAATAACCCAAACCAATAACTAGAAAATGGCCTCATTTGATATTGTCTGCGAAGTTGACATCCAGGAAGTTACAAATGCCGTTGATCAGGCACGAAGGGAAATCAATAACCGTTATGATTTTAAAGGTACAAATTGTGAAATTGAGCTGGACAAAATAAAACCTGCTTTAATGATCACTGCAGACGATGAGTTGAAAATGCAGACAACCATCGACATTTTGCTGACAAAACTGATTAAACGCTCAGTACCAGTAAAGTCACTGGTTTACGGAAAAACTGAACCCAGCGGCAGAGTTCAAAAAAAAGAAATTTTAATCCAACAAGGTTTGTCTAAGGATCAGTGCAAAATAATTAATCAATTTATCAAATCAACCAAAACAAAAGTTCAACCACAAACTCAAAGTGATTTTGTAAGAGTGAGCAGCAAAAAGAAAGATGACTTGCAGGCAGTGATGCAGGATATCAAGGGACAGGATTTTGACTTTGACGTACAGTTCACAAATTACCGCTGATAAAATACTGTTGCAGTTAATTTTTAAGTTACATTAGCGTTTTTTAGAACATTCTACTCTTCATTACTTCCGGAATATTCTTAATCTGCGTTCAGAGGTAAAACCTGAGTGACTCCGTGAAAAAATTGAGATTTGATTGTTTCCAGTATCCAAATTTACTTTAGTTTGAAAGTGAAATTCTGTGTTCTTGTCTTGTTGACCAGAGTTTCTGTTCAAAGAATAAAACACTTTTTTATTATTTAAGTAAACATAAACATCTCGTACATCATTAACATTGCTTACATTCCCCTGTAAAATCAAGAAACTCAAATCAGTTTCAGATTCTACATAATTCCCGTCTTTGTCTTGCCAACTGACTCCCAGTAGCTCCGGTGTGACAAGTCTCTGTTCCGGAAGCATATTGTTCAAATTCCAAAGGTAGACAATTCCTGGAGTACCAGATTTAATATCAACCATCTCCAAGCTGATTTTTCCTAAATTCCCGGAGTCCATTAAACTCTTAAAAAGGAAATAGTCTTTTTGTTTTTTATGAGGTTCAAGATTTTTCAATAAAAGTTTCCCTCGATTAATTCTAAATGCACCCTCAGTTCCTCGCAGTTTCAGCAACAATTCAGGAACAGTACTTTTGCTTTTATTTTCAATTTTAAATGCAAGTGCGATGGTTTCTCCGGTTTGAACTCTTCCGTCACCATTACCACGACTGCCAAACCTCCCATTATCAAATATTTCCATTTTCAACCAAAAAGAATGATTCCGTTTCGGTGAAAAATGGAGTTGCCTTCGTACTGATTTTAATTTTTTCAAGTTATGATCAAAAAGCAGAATTTCTACCGGTTCTTGCTCCTCCATCATTCCCGCAGGAATTTTAACGTCAATGGTGCGGGATGTATTTTCTTCAGACACAAGTTTTCCGATAGGAAACTCCAGGCTATCCAGTATCCCGTTACTGGCCCGTGTTACCGCAATCAAACGTTGCGCGTCAATTTTACCAGAATTCCGGAGATTAACTTTCACCCGCAAAAGATCTGTAGAAATCATTTCCGCAGACCAGGTTAAAATAAGCATTTCAGGAGTTGCTGAATTTATGAGCGGATTCAAACTCCAAT
>Ga0209501_10003855_pt1 | contig 14772 bp, 12 predicted proteins | sample ArcticOcean_MG_C_4_FD_187434 | JGI IMG/M metagenome (GOLD analysis project Ga0209501, IMG submission 187434) | Marine microbial communities from western Arctic Ocean - ArcticOcean_MG_CB4_134 (SPAdes) (version 2) | ecosystem: Environmental > Aquatic > Marine > Oceanic | place: Arctic Ocean...
CGACAACTAACCAGTCTACAGTATATATAAAGCTAGATGTTAATGAAAAAGCTCTATCAGCAGTTTGTCCTTGAGCATCGGTTGCTCTAATTGTAAAATTGTATGTTGTTGGTGTTGTACTTGAACCACCAAAATCTGTTGTTGTAATAGCACCTGTTGAAGTATTAAGTGAGCAATTTGCATTACCTGCTCCAGTTAATCCTGTACCACTAACTTCTGAATAAGCTACAGTATCTCCTGTTGCTGCAACTGTTGCTACTGCTCCTGAAAAATCTCCTGCAATTGTTCCTAAAGTACCTGAACCTGTTGTCCAAGCTGGTGCATCACTTATAGTTAATCCTGCTGTTGAACTTCTAACAGCAAGTCCTGTGTTTAATTCTATTCTAATATAATATGTTCCATCAACAGGAAGTGTTGCCACTACTGTTAATTGAGTTGCTGAGTTTCTAACTACTGAAGTTGAGGTAACAATACCTCCTGTTAAATTTTGAAATTCTACTGTTGGAATACCTGAAGCACCAAAGTTAGTTCCTACAATTACAAAAGAAGTTGAATCATTCGTAGTAGTTGAAGGAGTAATTGAAGTAAAAGTTGGGTAACTTAATGCTGATGTAGGTAAGGTTACTGTTTTTGTAGATAAATCTAAAGTATTTTCTAATTTATCTACTGTAACACTTAAATCTGTTATACCTGGTGATGTTACTTTTGTTTGTGCCATAATTTTATCTTGCTACTCCTGCTGTTCCATTATTTCCTACTATTGGATTTTTTGCTACTGCGTAATACGCATATGTTACTCCATTTGTATTAAGTTGAGCATCTGCATGAAAAGGTTTAAAGCCATTTGAATACATATCAATTACATAAGTAGAATTAAGTGCAGCTGTACTATTAGGTGTTAATGGTTTGTTAGTTGGATTATATCCTAAGTTATGAGTTGTGTATAAACCCCAAGCTCCACTTCCGCTTACCGATTTTATTATAACCATAGCAGGTTCAAAACCTGTATAGACAAATGTTCCATCTGTTGCTGAACCATTTCCAATATATTTTCCTATAGCTGAATATCCTTTAACTGGAGCAAAAGCATAGATTAGATAAGTATGTGTACTTGCATTAACTCCTGCATAAGTTCCTAAATTTATTACAGTGCTTGTAGGTTCTGCTGTATAGACAGTTGTTGTCCAACCTGTTTCAGCAGAAAGTACATTAAGATTTACATAATATGTTCCTGATGTACAAGCTGTGTGCCAAGTATTCCAATCTCCAGTTGAACCTACTATACGTTTTCCTATAACAAATTTTGGAGCAGAACTTAAACCATGTGCTATTGTTCCATTAGAACCTGTTCCAGTATATTTATAAATTCCAATTCCTGAAGTTGGATTTACAGAATAAGCAGTAGGTGTAATTGTTTCTCCGACTGTAGTTTTTCCTGTAGTTGTTCCTGCTCTCCAATTCATAGAAGAATAATTATTTCCACTTCCATTTATTGCACTCCAAGCACCTAAATCAAAACTTGTACTATTAAAAGCAGTTACTCCTAAATTAGGAGCTACCGCTGTTCCTTCTGCAGCATTATTATCTGTAATTATTTTTTTATTTACTCCTCTAACACTATCAAAAATAACATTATTATCTATGAAATCTGTTCCTTTTAGCCATACCATATCGTTAGCTAGTCCAGTTGTAATTGTTTGTGTTGAACTATTGCCAGAATAATTAGTTGTATTAAAGTAATCTGATGGTTGAAATGAAATATATGCCATTATGTGTTTAATCCTTTTGTACAAAGAGCTGTGAACCCTGTGGGTACATCATACTCAAAATCTCCATTACCTGATGCGTTAGTTCCTGCTGAAGTTATTGCTGTTGTTCCGAAATATCCATTACCAAAATTGTACTCCATTGTTGAACCTGCTGAAGCGTGATTATCACTCCAACTAAAGAAGTAACAATTTCTACTTCTATCAATTGCTCCTGTAGGAGATACTATTGTTTCTGAACCTGTTCCTAATGATGGATTTGCAGAATTTTGCCAAACACCATTTATAGAAAAATAAATTCTTAAATTATCCATATCTAAAGCACAGCCAACTATATCACCGACTGCAAAAGTTGAACCCCAAAGAGCTGTTGTAACATTATCTAAAACTAATGTGCCAGTACCTGAAAAACAAGTAGAACCTGAATAATCCATATTATCAGATGTGCTATTTGCTATTCTGGAAGTAATACCAAATTTTAATTGCGGATAACCTGCTTGAAGTTTAGCTTCTACATAATATTTTCCTGATGACATACCTAATGTTGAAGTACACATCGCATAAGTAGAAGATGGAGATGCTGTTGTAGTATTTCCATTTGTAAATGTTCCACCAAAATAATAATTATCTAAAGGGTTTATTGTTGCAAAATTATTATCAGAATTATCTTGTGTACTCGTAAGAGTACCCCCACCTAAAGCCCAATCATTTGAATTACTTGATTGGTCTGTAATTGTGTTTGCATCTTTTAAAATTGTAAATCCATTTGTTCCCATTGTAACTGTTGGAGAAGTTTTAATTTTCCACATACCATCTGTGGCATCTGTTTCTCCGAATACTGTAGGTGCATAAGCTAATCCATCTATTCCATAATAATGAGACATTGAACCACTAAAAAATCTACTTCCATTTCCCACGTCTTGTCCAATTTCGTGAGTAATATTATTAAAAGCATAACCTGCATAATCTTGACTTGGATATGTTTCGGTTACAAAAGAAGTTTCTTGAACTCCATTAATATAAATTTTCATTCTATTAGATGCTGTTACTTGTGTGCTATCAAATGCACAAACGATATGATACCAAGCTGAAGTATCTCTAAATCTTCTAGTACAATCTAAAAAATAATCATAACTTGCACCAGCATTTGAATAACTATTCCAATATAATCTATCATCTGCACCATTAAAAGTAATTCCCATAACATAATTAGCAGATGTACCTGCTGAAAATATACATTGGGTTACACCTAAGTTTGCTCTTTTAACCCACGTACTAATTGTATATTTTGTTCTAGTACCTGCACTTCCAAAAGTTTTTGTTAGATAAGTATTTGCCATTATTATTTATTCCTCATTAATTGAATTGTCCGCCACCTGTTGCTCCAAATGACCAACTGATTGTAAATGCTCTAACTGCTGTTTGTCCTTCAGCATCTGTTGCTGTTACTGAAAATGAATCTGTTGCGGCTGTCGTATGAGGTGTTTGTGTTCCTGTTATAGTAGCAGTTCCTACGCCAGTAGTAAATGTTAATCCTGCTGTGACACTTCCTGTTGTTACTGCAAAAGATGTAGCATCAGTACAGACTAAATTAATTGTTGAAATTGCTACTGCACCACTCAAAGTTCCTAAACTTCCTGAAGCTGTAACCCATACTGGATTGTCTGATACTGTAAGTAAAGCTGTAGAAGTACGAACTGCTAGTCCTGTACCTAATTCAACTCTAATATAATATGTTGTGTCAACTGATAAAGTTACTGTAATTGTAATTTGTGTTGTTGAATTTCTTGTTACAGAAGTAGCTGGTGTAATAGCTCCTGCTGAACTAATTAAATCTACAAAAGGAGTTCCAGTTGCACCAAAACCTGTTCCTGTAATAACTATGGTACTTACTGTATTATCAATAACACTAGGACTAATGCTTGATATAGTTGGATAAACTTCACCAACTGTAACTGAACCACCTAAAGAAATTGGTGAACTATTAATTGTAATAGAACTATTAGCAAGTTTAGTATTTCCAATTGCTGCTGAAGCATTAATATCACTATCAACAATAGCACCTGCTGCAATTTTAGCAGAAGTTATTGCATCAGCATTTACTTTAGCTTCTTCAACTGCATTAGCTGCAATCTTTGCAGCAATAACTGCATCAGTTGCAATCTTAGCAGAAGTTATTACACCATCTGTAATATCACTTGATGTTAATACTGCGTTAGCTGGGGTTTTTCCAACATATGCCATAGAACTTATTTCCTTAAATTATTATGCTGAGATAGTATCTACAACACTTGTAATTATATCAAGAGAAGTTGCTGCAGAAGCGTAAGCTTCTATAGAATCACCACTCATTAATACAACTTTAGAACCGCCATCAATTAATTCTAAAGAGCCACCATTTGGGATGGGTGCATCTTTAATAATAAAATATGAGTCACTTCCATTTTTAACATAAACAGATACATTCACAGAAGTACCAGAAGTGTTTGCACACCTAATACCTATGATTGCATCATCAGAATCTGCTGCTGCTCTTAATACTGTTGGAGAAGCAAGTAAAGTTATGTCTTGTTTTAAAGTTCTTTCAAAATCTTGTGCCATAGAATTATCCTAATTATACCTTTTATTTACTCTGTTGTCAACAGAACTTACAAAGCAATTGCCATAGCCACAGCAAATCCTGCTGAAGCTTTAGCACTTAATTGTGTTTGTATATCTGAAGTTACGCCATCTAAATAACCAAATTCAGTATCATCTACTGAACCATCTCCAACTAGGTTAGCGTTTAGTCTACTTGAAGCATCAATTGTAGCTTGTTTACCATCTATTTGCGTTTGTGCATTAGCTGATAAACTATTTATATATTGAAATTCTGTACTTGTTACTGTGCCATCTGCAATCTTTGTTGCATCAATAGCTGCTGCTGCTTTAATATTAGCATCTGCTAAATTAGTAATTGAATTACCTGTAGCATCTACATCAATTGTTTTATTTGTAAATGTAGTTGTGCTACTTGCTGTAACACTTGAATGGGGTTGAGAATCTACATAAGTTTTAATAGCTTTAGCAGAAGCTAAAGTATCATCACTTGCAGAAACTGCTGTTAAATCTGTATCAAGAACACCTGAAGCTAAATCTGCGACTTCAAGATTTGTAATACTATTACCAGTACCATTTGCATCTACAGTTTTATTTGTAAATGTATTTGTACTTGATGCTGAAACATCTGCATTTAAAGTTACAGAACCACTTGTTCCACCACCAGTTAAACCTGTACCTGCAACAACTGCAGTAATATCACCAACTGGAATTGTTGCTACTTGTGTATCTACATAATCTTTAATAGATTGTTGAGATGCAACTGCTATAGCAGAATCAGAAGCCATATTATCTTCATCTAAAAATGCTGTACCACTAAGTGTTCCATCTAAAACTGGACTTGTTAATGTTTTAGCTGATAAAGTTTGTGTAGTTGTTTTGTCAACTGTTATACTTGTGTCAATAGTTAAATCTGGTATTGGTCCTGTTAAAGATGTTCCACTTAAACCATTTCCTGTTGTAATAGCAGTAAGGTCTCCTGCAGAAACTTGAGTAGCAATATATGCTTTAATTGATTGTTGTGAAGCTACAGCAGTTGCTGAATCAGATGTAAAATTATCTTCATCTTTAAAAGCTGTACCACTAATATCTGTATCAAGAACTGGACTTGTAAGAGTTTTATTTGTAAGAGTTTGAGAACCTGTTATTGTTACTACATCACCTGTAGGTGTATTAATAACTGGACTTGTAAGAGTTTTGTTTGTTAAAGTTTGAGCAGTTGTTTTATCAACTGTTGTACCAGTATCAATAGTTAAAGTTGGAATTGGTCCTGATAAACTTGTTCCTGATAAACCTGTTCCTGCTACAATAGAAGTAAGGTCTCCAACAGGAGATGCATCTACATAAGCTTTAATTGCTTTTGCTGAAGCTAGAGTATCATCACTAGCTGAAACTGCAGCTAAGTCTGTATCTATATCTGTAATTCCTGTAGCTGTACCAATAACTAAAGTATCTAAATTTACTGTACCATCAAAGTATGCATCTTTAAATTCTAAAGTTGCTGTTCCTAAATCAATATCATTATCTACTGAAGGAACTATTAAGCCATCAGAAATTTTAAATTGTTCTGTAGCTGATGCTCCAACATTAATATAAAATTCTAATTCAGCATTTGCTGTATCAATTAAAATTTTATTTAAAGGAGTAGCAAGATTAGCGTCACCAATTAATCCAATTACAGGACCATTAGCTGCAGTACCATCATGTTTGTGTCCAGTTGTATTTACAAATGCGGAAACTAAAGCATCAAATTCATTATTTAAATCTACTGCATCAATTGTAAGAGTATCTACTATTTCTGCTGAACTTTGTCTTGTGTATCCTGCCATGTTATCTTCTTCCTCCTGCTATAAATGAAACAAATAATCCATTGACTGCATATGCAGCATTTGTGTCATCACTAAAAAATCTAAAATTATTTGAGAAACCACTTCCTGTTACTATCATTCTTTTACTTGGTAAAGTTACTGCTCCATATGTTCCAGTTCCATATACTGCCGAACCATATAAAGATGTAGCAGATAAAGTACCTACATCAACTGCACCAGGTTGAGGTACATCTGTAGATTCAAAATCATATCTAATTCTCATCTGTAAATCTGGTTGTGTTCCTTCTGGTTTAATATTTGCTTTAACTCCATAAAGACTTTTTCTTAAACCATTATCACCATAATCCATATCTGGTGTTTGAAATTTTGCGTTAATGTTTGAAGTGTCAAAATTATTACCAGTATCTATTTGATAAATATAACCAGTTTCATTTGCACCAAATTTAACTTCTTCATTTGAATTATTTAAATCTGAAGTACAGAACTTTAATTCCATACCTTTAGTTTCACTCCACTCAAATGCAGGAACTCCATTTTCATCAAATTTAAAAGTTCCTATAATTCCTTTTTGTCCTGATTTCGATTGACCTGACTGATGATAAAATAATCTGTATTGACTTCTTTCTCTAATAACTATACTAGAGATAGTATACTGTGCAATATTTGATAGCAAAGTATTTATTAAAGGTAAAATCTTTCTACTAATAGAACCAATTTCTATGTCATCAATTCTAGCTGTACCAGCAACTGTTCTTAATCCATCAGGTGCTAGGAAGATTAAATCTCCACCAATTTCTTGAATTGTGTTTCCATTTACACAACCTATATTTTTTGTTATAGATTTAAGTATAGGGGTAGAATCAAGACTTGTCAACTCAAATAAACTATTTTTACAAAATATAATTAAGCTATTTCTAAAGACTTTAATTCCTACAATAATATCTCCAACATCTATTTCTCCTGCTCCAGTTCCTGTAAAATTATAAGGTTCTAACCTATCACTATAAGCAACTGTACTTGTTGAAACTGATTGACCTGCAACCACTAATCGTTCTGAAAATATACCACATATTTTAGGATTAGTCGGAGCTGACCTTTCTAACTCTTCAAAGTAAAAAGTATTAACTGCACCTGAAACAGTTATTTGAAATTCTGCTATCTTATTAGTACCATCAGTAATATATAAACTACCATAAGCACCATCTGATTCAAAAGTAGTAAATTGATTATTTGATTGATTAGCTCTTGAAATAGTAGTAGCAGCAGATAAACTTCCTGCAACAATTCCACTTTTTTTAACAGCAACTCCTGAAACTGCAGCAACAACATTATAATCTAATGTTAATACTGTATCACTTGTTATAGATAAAACTCTATAATTAATACTATTAATTTGTATTCTATCATTTACAGCAAATTCTGTTGTAAATGCTGTTCCTGTTCCTGTAACTATTGCAGAACCTGCAGTAACTGCAACTGTTCCTGTCTTAGTTACATAAGTATCTTTATTAATTTGAAGCCAAGTAATACCATCACTTGACCAATAAATATTTGAACCTTGACAAGTTACAACTCCATTAGCATAAGAAACTATTCCTGTAATAGAATCTAGTGCTGAACCTGAAGGTATAGCTGAAGCACCTGCACCCCATTTAGTATAACCATTAATTCTTCTATAACCACCTGTTGTAGATGATTCAAAATTTTCTAATATAGTTGCTGCTCCAGGGGTTCTAAATAAAGCATGACTACTTGATACTAAATCTAATCCTCCTGCAACTGTAATGGAAGCACCTTGAGTTGGCATAATTTTTTAATCCTTATGGTAAGAGGTAAGTAAATCTTACGTCTGACATATAAGATGGTTGCGGTGAATTTAATGTCGCAGCCATACTTTGTAATCCTTTTTTATATTCATCTAAAGCTAATTGCGATTGTGCAATATTATCTTTAAATTGATATAAATAATATCTAGCTCTTGCTAGTAAAACTGGTTTGTATTGTTCTGGAAATAGAACTGTATCTGTATCTGCTGATAAAACAGTAGGTCTTTTATATGCAAAGAAATGTATATTATAAACTTTATCAGGTATTGGAGATAATCCAAATCTTCTACCATCAGAACTTCTTATAACTCTTAATGGTGTAGCATAACTAGCAGTTCGTGCAGCTTGTTCTTCTGAAGATGAATAATTAGTTCTCCATATTGTTAAAGTTGTGAAAGGTAATTTATTATTTGTGTAGGGTGAGTTGGGGTCTACGAGAGTAAACATATCCCAATTTATTGAATCAAAATCAGAATCTATATTTGCTGACCCTGCTTTACATAGATACCATCTTTGTCCAACGACTGTTGGTATAATTGTATTTCCATAATATGGGTCATCAGGTACATCTGAATTTAACCAAGACCAATCATCTACAGAATTTACAATATCTAAATAAGCTCTATTAACTACATTGGCTACTTGTTTTTGTATTCCAACTCCAGTAGCAACTGTAGAAACTTCTGGCTCATTTAATTCGACAAGTAATTCATTAGTTATTGTTTTATAATCTTTTGCCATATGAATTCTTAACTTAGGTTTTAAACTATTATTGCAATAATTAAAATAATAACAGTTGCAATAACAACTTTCTTATGTTCACTATATAAATGTTTTGCTTCTAAAACAAGAGTTTTTAATGTTTCCATAATAGTTCCTTTATATTTATTAAATGATAGGGGATATTGCTACCCCCTATCAAAGTTATGATTATGTTACTGTAACAATACCAGCTCCAACTGAAGCTGTTGTTAGTACTTTTCTACCATATACGTGAAGTCCTCTAACCTCATCCGCAAAAGTTGTTGGGCTTCTGAAAGACTCAACAGTATTCATCGCTGAAGCTGCTGAAGTACTTCTCATATGACCAAACAAAATTACAGGTGTAGTACCTGCAGAGTAGGGAAGGTTATTAGATTTGTACATAGAAAATCCTCTAACTAAACCAGAAGCAACAAGTCCATTTCTTAATGAACCTTTTCCTGCATTGTAGTCAATTGATAAAAGTTTAGAACTTGTATCTGCTAACGAATTATAAAAATTCGGAGCTGCTACAAACCATCTACCTTCATCAGGATTGTTGTTTTCATCCATAACTTGTGCACATCTTGACATGAAGTTTAGAGGGTCTACATCTAAAGCTCCTGTACCATGATTAACTGCAATCGGAACTGCTACTGAGCCAAAAAGTAATTTTTTAGCTGCAACACCACCTGCAATAATTGGCGTTAATGTAGCTGTTGCTGCGTGAGCATCATCATACATATTTTGCATAACTTCCGCATCCATTGTATCTTTTAACTTATACGCTGCGTTATTAGATGCAATTTCTTGGAAGTTGATGTGTCCAAATCTTTTCTCTAAAGAATCAATTTGAAAATGAAAATAATTAGCTTTGTCGATTATTAAAACTAATTCTTGGTCAGTTACTGTTGTATTTACTAATGGAGTTAATCCTCTAGTATATGCTGCAACTGACATTTCTGGTTCTTTAACGATATTAACTGTATCGCCAAAGTTTTTAATCTCACCCATGTAATCTGTATTACAGATAGCTTCTACTGTAGAAGCTTTTCTAAGAGCAAGTTGTACTTTTTTACTATATATTTCTGGTACCCAAAACTGATTAGCTTGACCTGCTGTCGCTACTAAAAAGTTTTTTGTGGAACCACCTGCGAAATGTGCCATTTTTTATTTCCTTATTTGTTACTTGTTGATAAAAATGAAAAAATAAAATTATCCTTCGACAACTCTACCTTCTCTTTGAGCTATTAAAATATCTTTCTCATATTTCATAAACTCGTTCTCAGACATTTTATTAATATCTGATTTTTTGAAAATCACTTGTTGGTCTGTTGGTTGTCCAATTTGTTCTTTAGTTTTAACTAACAAATCAGCACCTTCATTCTTTGAGTGCTTTCCAATAGTAGTTTTTTTATCTAATACAAGTCCTCGGTCTTTCTTATACAGGTCGACTGCTCTTGCTGCAAGTTTACCATTCTTGTTGTTCTCATAAATCCATGATTTAATTTCCATGGGTTGTGAGTCTGCCCAGTTATGGAAGTCATCTGATTCTTTAATTTCATTAAAGTCTGGATGAATTTTCGATAACTCTAATTGGGCTTCTCTTTGAGCTAAAGCTATATTAGCTTTCTTCAAAGAGCCAACTTCGTCTTGTAAACTTTGCATCTCATTTTGAGATTGCAAGTGCGATACAGTTTCCACCACACCATAAATGTCAGGATAATCTTTCTTAAAAGAGTCTAACTCTTCTTTAGATTTTGGTGGTGTGTACTTAGGTCGGTTCGCTTGAAGCTGTGCTTTAAGGTCTCCTTCTTTAGTATTCCAGTCACCTAATTTCCTGTCATAATAACGCTTTAGGTCATCGTATCGTTTTTTGTAGTCAACTTTTGAATAAGGTTTAGAATTAACACTAAGTGCTGATTCCTGTAAAGACTTATCCGAAGTAGCCGCATCTGTTTCTTGGTCTAAATTTGGGTTGATAGGTTTAGTATCAGTAGCAAATTTTAATCCCTGTCTAACAGGTTCGGTGTTGGCATCCGCTGGTCCACTATCTGCACCTACAAAAGTTTGTGGCATTACATCATCTGTATGCCATGACTTTTTTTGGTTATAGGGATTCGCTTCGACTTCCTTAGTTTTTCCTTCGTCTTCTTTCATGTGTCCTCCTTTAGGGCTTCTTAACTGTGAAGGTAGCTAAAAATTGGTTTTTGATTGAAAACAAAGCTACAAGGGCTTCTATTTCTAAAAGGTAGCTTGTTTATTCTTAGAGTACCACTCTAACAATTTTGTTATACCAATAAAGATTCTTCTGTATCTAATACAGGTTCTTCTTGGTTTACTTCTCCAGCATCATAAGCTTCTTCTGCTTGAGCCATCATCTTTCTTAATTTGTCAACACCTAAACTTTTTACTGCTTTAGCTGTAAATACAAATTCTCCATCTGATAACATCGCTGGAATTGAATCTGAAGTTCCATCTCCTGGTCCTTCTACTAATTCATCTTCTGTAAATTCTGATGCAACTATTTTTGGTATAATTGCTTCTAACTCTGGATGCATTTCTACTGCTTCATCCAATACTATTTCTTCTTCTTCTGATAACATAGATGTATCTAATACTGAATCTGCTTCATCATCATCTATTATATCTTCTTCTGCAAATTCATCAGTAGCAATTTCATCTCCAATTAAAGAATCTTCTAATCCTATTGGAGCCATTAAAGATTCATCAACTACTTCATCTTCAACAATATCATCTTCAACAATATCATCTTCAACAATATCATCTTCAACAATTTCTTCGTCTACTAAATCACCTTCTGCATAAGCTTTGTAATCTTTTCTTTCTTCTGGTCTTCCGACTGCTCCACCAATATTTAAAGCAAGTGGTGTTTGTTCTGCTATATCATTCTCATCCATATAACCACCAAGAGCTTTTTGATTTTTCTTTTGTTCTAATTTTTTTAATTTTTCTTTTCCTTTTTCACTAATGACATCTGATGCTTCCATAGCTTTTAATTTTTTATAAATACCTTTTTCTGCAATATTTAATTTAGCTACCTTTAATGGTTTTTCTTCAGGTGCATTCATATCATCCCAATCATCTTCATCCCATATAGGTACTGCTTCTTTTTTAGCTACTTGACCTTTAGAAAATCTTGTTCTTGATTTACTTAATAGTCTAGAAGGTAATCCTTTTCTTGCTGATTCAGGAGTACTAATATCATAAGGTGTAATACCTTCATCTGATTTATCTTTAGATTTAATGTAAGGTGGCATAGACATAAGTCCACCTGTAGCCATATTGATTGGTTTTCTTTTCATTTCTATTCCTTAATCATTAGTATAGCATTTAAAAACTATTTAGTCAACACTATCTTTTAAAATTTCTCTAACTTGATTAGGCAGATTCTTCAGTTTGTCCAGAAAAAGCCATCTCCCCTGGCATTGGTGGATTACTTGCTGTGTCAATCCCCTCGCCATTTCCTGTGTTGTTTGGTCCTGCACCCTGTTCAGGTGTTCCACCAGGTTGTTCCATTCCTGGCTGTTGACCAGGGATAGGAGCTTCTTGGCTGTTTGCTTGTTGAGCATTTTGGTATCCTATAATTTTAGCATAAATTTCTGCTTCATCTTTAGAATTGATTATTTCATCAGGGTCTAAATCTAAAGAGTATGCTAACTCTTTTATAACTTCTGATATTTTAACAAATGGAGCAATAGATGGATTTTGAATTGTTTGTAAGAACATAGTTAATCTTTGAGACCTAACTTCTTTTCTCATTAAAGATGAACTACCTGTTGCTTTTATTTCTAAATCACCTAGTATTGGTAATTGACCTTCATAGAATTGCATATTCCATTGGAACATAGATTGTCCTAAAGGTTTGATTAAATGGTCATCAATATTTTTAATGACTGTTTTAATATTTAAAGATGCAGCACCCATAAGCATTGACATACCTGATGCTGTTCTAGTCATACCTGTTACTCCTGTTTGTCCATGTGAGTATGATGGTATTCCTGTTGATTCATCTGCAAGTTGTCTAAACTTATCAAACATCTGCATATTTTCTGTAGCAGTATTTGGAAACTTAATTCCATAAATTGCTTGACCTGGAACTCCAGCTTGTCTTTTAAAAATTTTTCCTGGGTAAACTTCCATGTTTTGATTTTGAACTAAAGCTGATTCATCAATATCAAAAACTAAGTTACCTGCTAATGCTAAATTATCAATTGCCATTCTTGCATGACCATTCATAATTGCTTGAGCATCATCCATATTTTCTGGAACACCTATACCAAAGAATTGGTATGGATTCTTTTCATAAGAAAAAGAATGATAAGGTATTCTAAAAGGTGTAAATGGATTTTCTACTAATCTAATTATTTTTCCATTAGAAGTCCACATATTAATTTGAACTTCCATGTAATCTTCAATTTCTTCATCAATACTTAATCCATGTTGTCTAGCAGATATAGCATCAATCGTTCCCCAATATTCTAAAACTTCGTATCTATTTTTTTCTAAATCTCCAGACGTATTATTTTCTGAATCAATTTGTGTTTCCCAAGTTTTTCTATCATAGCTTGGACCCATTTCTAAACATTGATAAATAGCTTCTTTATTAAAGTGAGGTCTATTTAATAAATCTTTAAATTGGTGTCTGTTTAATCTATGTCTTTGAATAACATATTCACACTCTTCCATTGTTCTAGCATTAGGGTCTGGGTAGAAATCCCATATGCTTACAAATTCTACTTTAGGAACTTTAACTTCTAATGGATTATATTCTCTTCCATTACCTCCATCAACATATTGATGTAAAGTTTTATTATAAGTAAAAGGTCCTTTAATAATTCCTGTACCTAATAAACAAGATTCAAAGATTGCACTTCTTAATGCAACATTTGCATCTGATTCATCGAGTTGGTCTTCAATTAATTTTTGTAATCTTCTTGCTGCAACTTGAGCAGGTTTAATTTGTGGCATCTCAGGAACTGGAGCTGGTCCTGGTGATAACTCTGCTTCTGCTAATTCTTCTTCTAGTCCACCTAATTGAACACCACCTAAACTATTGAAGGTTGCTCCTGGTGGTAATTTATTTCCATCTCCTGGAAAACCTAAATCTGATTGTGGTTGTTCTGAAGGTTGACCTGATGTGTATTCTAGGTTTCCTTCTATCTGAGGTTCAACTTGATTAACACCCATTTCATCCTTCATAGGATTCATGTGAGCATATTCTTCTATGCCTTCAGGTACAATTGTTTCTTCTATTGTTAATGGAAATCTTCCTGTACCAAATAGTACATCTATGATTTGACCATAAGCTGCGAGTACTTTTGTTTTTGTAATCTTTACAAAGACTCTTGATTTTTCATGTTGAGTAAAATGAATATTTTTATAATATTTTCCACGATAGTTATGATAAGCTTGTAACCATCTATCTTCATCATCACTTCTTTTATCTGTAACTGCAGAAAATTTACTATTAACATCAATTACTAAAGGAGATAATTCTTCTAGCTTTTCTTCTCCATCTTCCATAGAAGAACCTAACATATTATCAACTACCATAAATTCCTTTTTGTTAATCAATCTTTATTAATAAGTATAATAATACACTTATTATTCGCCTTTGTCAACTGTTTCTCCTAGTATAACGTAATCTTCTTAATAGAGATAATGACAGATGTAGGAATAATAACTGTACTTCCAATATCTTCAAAAACAGGTTTGGTTTTACTTTTAATATAATCTCTGAATATTCTAGTTACTCCATTCTTTTGACTTACTAAATAACCTTTAGATACAGCAATAGGGAGCTTTTCTTCTCGTAATACCTTTAAAGTATTCCAGCCATCATCACCCTCAATATCAAGCCATTCTATTTCAACATAAGGATATTTACTAATATCATTAGCTAATATCTTTTCATTAAGAGGAATTAATCTTTTAATCTTATTGGGTCTTTTAACTTTGATTCGTCTTGTTCTTACTTTCTTTTTTCGC